>Ga0182021_10010506_pt1 | contig 10977 bp, 8 predicted proteins | sample 612E3MmetaG_FD_120493 | JGI IMG/M metagenome (GOLD analysis project Ga0182021, IMG submission 120493) | Permafrost microbial communities from Stordalen Mire, Sweden - 612E3M metaG (Illumina Assembly) | ecosystem: Environmental > Terrestrial > Soil > Wetlands > Permafrost | place: Sweden...
GCTTGTTTTTTTGCGGCAAAGTCGTAGCTCAACTTGGAGCCGTCGGGAAATTCCATGACCACTTTTGATCCGTCGGCCGACCATGTCACTTTTTGCACGTCGGGAAATGTTTGGTCGGAAAGTTCGACAATTTTGCCGTTCGCATCAACGGTCATGAATTTGCCGGTGCTCTTGTCGTAGTAGCGAACTGTTTTCCCGTCGGCTCCGAGAATTAGACCTATGGTGGGAACGTTGACCAAGGTCGGCGAAACCGTGGCACCGCCGCGGGCAATAGCTGAAGCCGGCGGCAAGTATCCGCCGCCTGAAAGCGGGGGAACATACGGCAGGTTGGCGCCGCCGCCCGACGGATTAAGCGCCCCACCGGGCTTGTTGACATTGGCGTTTACGGTCGGCGCAACCGGCGCGGATGTCGGCTTGAAGAAAACGAAATAAATGGCATAACCAATGCCGACAACAACGGCGAGGAACAATATGCCGAGGAGAACTTTTCTAAAGGTGGACATAGTTCTCCATTATAACGCAAAAGGGCAATTTTTAATAACAACCAACAACCAAGAACCAATTTCCAGCCCGCTATTGATACCAAAAAACCAATCCCATGGCTTGGAAATTGGTTCTCGGTCCTTGGTTCTTAGTTCAGCTTAAAACTGAACTTTTGGCGCATCGCGCTGGGTCTCGTCGGTTATTTCGAAGAATTGCAGGGTCTTGAATTTCATGGAATTGGCGATCGTGTTGGTCGGAAATTGCTGGATAAGCGTGTTCCAGTCGCGGACATTGGCGTTGTAGAAGCGGCGAGCGGCTTGGACCTTGTCTTCGGTGTCGCGCAGCTCTCCTTGAAGCTCCATGAAATTCTGCGAAGCTTTGAGGTCGGGGTAGTTTTCCGCGACCGCGAAAAGCGTTTTGAGCGTGCCGGCGAGCGCGTTTTCCGCCGCCGCATGCTCCTCGGGGGTTTTGGCGCCCATGGCGACGGACCGCGCTTTGGTCACATTTTCGAACAGGGTTTTTTCGTGTCCGGCGTAGCCCTTCACCGTTTCCACCAAGTTGGGGATGAGGTCATAGCGGCGCTTTAACTGGACGTCGATGTCAGCCCAAGAATTGTCAGCGGCGTTTTTGGCGGAAATGAGCCGATTATAAGTGCCAATAAACCACAAGAATAAAATGACAACGACGGCGATGACGATATAAAGCGTCATATAGTGGTTATGATTAAAATAATCAAGTATGATAGTTAAATAATCCCACACCCCGACGCTAGCGTCAATGATTCAAAATATGAAGATCGATCCTCAATTGTTCAAGGCTTACGATATTCGCGGCTTGGCCGCTACCGAAATAACACCCGCGCTCGCCGAAGCTGTCGGGCGGGCGGTTGTCGCATTGACCGGCGCGAAAGTAGTGGTGGTCGGTCGCGACATGCGCGAAACTTCACCCCAACTCGCCGCCGCTTTAATTAAAGGCATTGTCGCTTCCGGCTCGGACGTCGTTGACATCGGGCTCACCTCGACGCCGATGTTTTATTACGCCGTTGGCGCGCAGTTTGGCGGGGTCCGCGGCGAGGGTGCGGGGGTCATGATTACGGCCTCGCATAATCCAAAAGAGTATAACGGTTTTAAAATGGTACTAGGCGACCTTGAGCCGATCGGCGAAGGAAGCGGGATGGAGCAAGTCCGTGATCTGGTGATCGCTGGAAATTTCACCGACGCTCCGGAGGGCAATGTCATGGAAGCGGACGTGCGCGAGGAATTCGTCGCCAAGCATTTGGAGATCATTCCGCGCCGCGACGTCGGAGCGCCGCGGGTCGTGTTTGACGCGGGGAACGGCATGGCGGGATTTGTGGCGCCCGGAATCATCAAAGCGTACGGCTTGGAGAAAAAATGCCGGAAAATGTTTTTCGAACTTGACGGATCGTTTCCCAACCATGTACCCGATCCGGTAAAGCCGGAAAATTTAACGTCCGTTATTGCGATGGTTAAAAAGGAAGGCGCGGACATGGGCGTGGCCTACGACGGCGACGCCGATCGGGTGCGGATGATCGACGAGACCGGCGCGCCAATTGAGGGCGATACTATGACGGCGCTTCTTGCCGACGAGGTTTTGCGGCAGCATCCGGGCGCGACCATCCTTTATGACGTGCGCTCAAGCCGCGCCGTTCCCAAAGCGATCGCGGCACACGGCGGCAAGCCGGTTATGTGCCGGGTGGGGCACGCTTTCATCGAAAAGCAAATGCGCGAGACCGGCGCATGGTTCGCCGGCGAGCTTTCGACGCATTATTATTTTCGCGATTTCTTCATGGTCGAATCGTCGGATTTGGCCATGCTGCACGCGCTCGCGATCATGAAACGAACCGGCAAGAAACTTTCGGAACTGATCGCGCCGCTCAACATTTATTTTCACTCCAACGAGATAAATTTTTCGGTCAACGACAAAAACGCGCTCATGAAGCGTCTTGAGGAAAAATACGCGCCGCTCGCTTCCGAAACGATCCGCCTCGACGGCTTGCGTTTCGAGTTTTCGACTTGGTGGTTCAACGTCCGCGCTTCGAACACCGAGCCGCTGGTGCGCCTGAACCTGGAAGCGCAGACAAAAGAAGAAATGGATGCTAGGGTGGGGGAGGTGGCGGAAATAATCAAGAATTTTTAACTCCATGTTCTCAATTCTCATCTTCGCAATCGTTCTCGGCATCATTATTTTTGTCCACGAGCTGGGTCATTTTCTTGCCGCCAAAGGCGCCGGCATGCGCGTTGATGAATTCGGTTTCGGTTTTCCGCCGCGCATTTTCGGCGTTAAGCGGGGCGGGACGACTTATTCGCTCAACTGGATTCCGCTCGGAGGATTTGTAAAAATTAAGGGCGAGAACGGCGAAGAGGCGTGGGAGAACGACAGCTTCGCCGCCAAATCAATGCCGCGGCGAATTTTGGTGATCCTTGCCGGGGTGAGCATGAACATTATTTTGGCTTTTGTTCTTTTTACCGGCGGTTATATTGCGGGCGTGCCGCAGGCGATCGATGTGCCGCCCGCCGGCGCGATCGTTTCAGCCGCGACCGTTCAAGTGGGCGATGTGCTTGCCAATTCGCCCGCGAGCCGCGCCGATCTTCGCGCCAACGACGTAATTGAAGAATTCAACGGCCAAAAAGTGGCAAACGCCGATGCGTTGCGTTTGGCGATAAAAGCCGGCGCGGGCGACATTAAAATAAAGGTCAAGCGCGGAAAGTCGGAGCTAGAATTGACCGTCATCCCCGAGGTCTTGAAGGAAACGGGCGCTCGCGGAATTGGCGTTGAACTTATTGATGTCGGCACGGTGCGTTTTCCATGGTACCTCGCGCCCGTTCGCGGCGCCGAGGCCACCGTTTACTTGCTCTGGTCGATAATTCTTTCTTTCTACGGTTTGCTCGCCGGAATTTTCGCCGGGCACGGCCTTTCGTCGGACGTCTCCGGACCAATTGGGATCGCCGTCGTTACGGGGCAGGCGGTGCAAATCGGCTTTGCCTATTTGGTCGAATTCGTCGCCTTGCTCTCCTTGAATCTCGCGGTCGTGAACGCCATTCCTTTTCCGGCGCTTGACGGCGGACGCTTCCTCTTCCTTATTATCGAGGCGGTGCGTCGGCGTCCGGTTTCCCAGCGCGTCGAGGGCATTGTCCACCAAATCGGCTTTGCCGTTCTCATGCTCCTCGTAGTAGCGGTAACGTACCGGGATTTGGTAAGATACGGGGGTGCGATCCTCGGGTTCTTTAAGGGGATAATTTGATGAATTAAGAATTAGGAGATAGGAATTAGGAATACGGTCGTCGGTTTCTTAATTCCTAATTCTAAATTCCTATCTCTAACCGTATGTCTGACACTAAACAACAATTGGAAAAGATTATTGCCGATTCGGTGCTGGAATTGGCAACCGCCGACGAAGAGGGGCTTCGCAATATCGAGGTGCGCCTTTTGGGACGCAAGGGCGAGGTTAACCGGCTTCTCGCTGCGATGGGTTCGCTTGATCCTGCCGGTCGCGCCGAACTTGGCGCGGCGGTGAATGCCGCGAAGAACGAATTGGAGCAAGCGATCGCGCATCGCCGCGCGGCGCTGGGCGCCGAACTTTCTTCGGAACTTGCGGAGAGTGATGGGATTGACACGACCGAGCCGGGGACGGCTTCGGTCGCCGGGCACAAGCATCCGTCGAACGCCGCGATCGAAGAAATGAGCGCGCTTTTTGAGCGCATCGGGTTCCGCCGCGCGCGCTATGCCGAGGCGGAATTCGACCGTTATGCTTTCGAAATGCTGAACATGCCCAAAGACCATCCGGCTCGCGACGACTGGGAGACGTTCTTTTTGGACGCGCCGGAAAATAAAAAATGGGGCAAACAGGTTCTCACGCCGCACACTTCAAACGCCCAAGGCCACGAAATGGAGCGCCGCCCGCCGCCCATCCGCATGGTCTCCTTTGGCAAAACCTACCGCCGTCAGTCGGACGTCACGCATTTGGTCATGTTCCATCAGTTCGAGGGATTGGTGATCGACAAAGGAATAAATCTTACGCACCTGCGCGGCACGCTCGATCATTTTGCCAAGGGATATTTCGGCGCCGAGCGCGTTACGCGTTTGCGCCCGCATCACTTTAAATTCACCGAACCGAGTTTTGAGGTCGATATTTCTTGCGGCCTCTGCAACGGTACCGGCAAGATAGGCGGCGTTAATTGCCGCGTCTGCAAATCCGGCTGGCTGGAATTGGGCGGCGCCGGCATGGTGCATCCGAATGTGTTGCGATCCGGCGGCATCGACCCCAAGGTTTACAGCGGTTTTGCTTTTGGCTGGGGCCTCGAGCGGACAATGATGATGCGCGCCGGTATGCGCATTCCCGACATTCGTCTCATCTATAATAACGACCTGCATTTCCTAAACCAGTTCTAGTATGCAATTCATCTTACTTATTGTTTTGGCGCAAGCGCTTTATTCGGCCGGCGACTTGGTCCGCAAGTTCGTTCTTCACGGACAAGATTTCGATCTGACGCTCCTTAAGTCGCTCCCCTTATGGCTGACGATGGTTCTTTCCATGGTCGCCTTCGTCATTCAGCTTTTTGTCATGAAGCATTACGACCTGTCGCGCACCATCACGATCCTCGCTTGCTGTGCCATTGTTTTTTCCGTGGCTCTTGGCATTATCTTCTTCAAAGAAAAATTCAATCTCATAAATTATGCGGGCGTGGCGCTCGCAGTGGTGGCGGTCATTCTTACGCATGTCGGACATGACTCCTAATTCCAACGAATATGAACATCCTTGTTTCGGACAAATGGCTGCGCGAATATGTGAAGATGAAGCAAACGCCCGAGCAATTCGCGGCGGCGATCTCGCTTGTCGGCCCGTCGGTGGAACGCATTGCTTATGCCGGCGCCGAACTTGAAAAAATCGTTGTTGGCAAGATTGTTAAATTGGAGAAGCACCCGAACGCCGACAAATTACGTTTGGCGAAGACCGACGTCGGGGGCAAAGTTTTGACGATTGTTTGCGGCGGGTCGAACCTTGCCGAAGGGCAATTGGTCGCGGTGGCGCTTGTGGGCGCGCGCGTCCGTTGGCACGGGCAGGGGGAACTTGTCACGCTCGAGCCGGCGACCATCCGCGGCGTTGCCTCGGAAGGCATGATCTGCGCCTCGTCCGAGATCGGTCTCGCCGATCGTTTTCCCGCGAAAGATGAAAAAGAGATCGTCGATCTAACCCCTCGACCCGGCTCGGGGCTGGCACCATTCAAACCCGGCGCGCCACTTGCCAAAGCGCTTGGCTTGAACGACTGCGTCTATGATATTGAAGTGACGAGCAACCGCCCGGATGCGTTCGGCATCGTCGGTTTGGCGCGCGAAGCGGCCGCGGCAACCGGGGGCAATTTTGTTTGGAAGGAGGCAAAATTGCCAAGAACCAAGAACCAAGAACCAATTTCCAAGAATTTAAAAGTTAGCATTCAAACGAAAAAGACCTGTTCGCGATATCAAGCGGCAGTGATCGAGGGCGTGACTGTTGGTTCGTCGTCGCCGGAGATACAAGAGCGGCTCATCAGTGCCGGGCTGCGGCCGATCAATGCGGTTGTCGACATTACCAACTACGTAATGCTTGAATTGGGTCAGCCCATGCACGCCTTTGATGAGGCGATGGTGCCGGACCGGGTCATCAAAGTTCGCGAAGCGGTTGACGGCGAAAAACTTCTTGCGCTTGATGGCAAAGAATATGCGCTAAAGCCGGGCATGATGGTGATCGCTAACGCGACGGAACCGATTGCGATTGCCGGGATCATGGGCGGCGAAGCTTCGGGTGTTACCCGACAAACTAAGAACATTGTTTTGGAAGTGGCTTGTTTTGACGGCCTTTCCGTGCGCCGCACTGGCCGGGCGCTTAACCTTCGCTCCGACGCCGCCATGCGTTTTGAAAAGAACATGCCGCAAGGCCTGACCGCGCCGGCGATCGCCCGCGCGGCGGAATTGGTGTTACAAATTTGCGGTGGCACGCTCACGGCGACCGCCGACGAGATCGTGAAGCGCGAAAGCGCACCGCGCGTTTCTATTGCGGTGAAGACGCTTAATGAGAAGATCGGCATTGAATTGTCGCCGGCCGTCGTAAAAAAGTATTTGACCGCTTTGGGTTTCGAGACGATCGCAAGCGCGTCGAAAATAACAGTCAAGGTTCCATATTGGCGCGTCGGAGATATTGCGATCGCCGAAGATTTGGTTGAAGAAGTTGCGCGCCTTTACGGCTATTATAAATTGCCATCCATTATTCCGTCGGGCGTTTCCGGCGAGCTACCTGATCCTGTTTTTGACGTTGAACGCCGCGCGCGCGAGTCGCTCGTCGGCGCCGGGTGCGCCGATATGATGAGCGTTTCGCTCGTCGGCGCCGAGGTATTGAAGCAGGCGGGGGAGGGGGAGTCGCCGGTCGCGCGAATCGCGAACCCGCTGACCAACGACCTTGAATTCTTGCGCCCATCGCATCGCGCGCGGCTTTTGGAAGCGGTGCGCATCAATGAAAAGAATTTCAACGCCGGTTCCGGCTTTGAGATAGGCAAGGTTTTTACGCCGTCAGTCGATGCGGATGAATTGCCGGTCGAGACCTTGAGTATTGGCATTGTCGTTTGGGGGCGCTCGATGTCCGGCGGCGTTGGTCGTGATCAGGGCGAAATATTCTATTCAGCCAAAGGGCTGGTTGAACGCATGGCTTCCGCTCTCCACATCAATATCACCTTTGGCAAAGATTTTCCCAAGAACGATTTTTGGCACCCCGGCCGTTCGGTTTCGATCCATTTGGGATCGTCCGTGATCGGCACGCTGGGCGAACTCACGCCAGACGCGCGCGCCAAAGCCGGAATCGAGTCGCGCGCGGCGCTGGCGCTCATTGATATGAGCGAGCTCGTTAAAGCCGCCAAGCCCTCGGCCGATTACCGCGAACCGTATGCTTATCCGCCGATCCTCCGCGACATCGCTTTCATTGTTCCTCGAAAAACCGAACACGAATTTATCGTCGCCGCCGTCAAAGCCGTTGACCCGCTGATAACCGGCGTCGAACTCTTCGATCATTACGAAGGTAAAGGGATTGAAGAAGGAAAAAAGAATTTGGCCTACCACCTCACCTACCAATCGCCCTCGCGCACCCTCGTCGCCGACGAGGTGGACGCCATCCACGCCAAAGTTTCACGGATGCTCGAGCACAAATTTCATGCGACGATCAGGGAATAACACTGGTCGTCATTCCCGCGGTCAATATGGGAAAGGCCTGCCCCGTACTGCGATACGGGGCAGGAATCATCATCGGTCGTTAAACATTAAATTTTTAAACGTTAAATATAATATTTGATTATTAACATTTAATGTTTAATATTTATCGACAACCACCCAATATGTATTGGACCCCACTTCGCTTCGGCTTCGCGGGGCGGGTCCCCCGACGTCGCTCGGGGATGACAATAAAGAAGCGCAAGCGAATCATCGTTGTCTATTTGTGCGCCATTGTTACGGTAGTCGAATCATGATAGTTAGTCGTCATTCCGACCCGAGCCGAAGCGAGGCGGAGGAATCCCAGACTTCTATATAGCGAAGAAGCTTTGAGATCCCTCACCCGGTTCGGGATGACGATAATGTTGGTGGTGCGTTGAGTATAGAACTCGGGGGCGAACTTTGCATTTGATAAAACTCGAAAAATGTGCTATAGTGATTAACTAACATAATCGACGCATTTTCAAAGAGTATGTACCTTGCAAGCACAAAAGACGTTTTATTCATCGTTTTGGCCTTTGCCGTGCTGTGGCTGGCCATTTTCCTTTCTTGGGCGATCTATTACCTCATTGGCATTTTAAAGGACGCGCGCGATACGGTGCACGGGATCAAAAAGGCGGCCGATGCCGTCGAAGCGGCGGCGGGGCAAGTCAAAACCAAATTCGGCTCTTTCATGAACATCGCCTCCATCGGCGCCGAGGGCATGAAAATTTTCATGGAAAAAATGTCAGCGGCGAAGAAAAAGAGGAAGTAGGACGAATATCTAATTTCTAATATCTAATCCAGAAGCCCCGCGAAAGCGGGGTATTTTGATAGGTCGGCGATTAGACATTAGATATTATCCGATGTAATCTATACCCGTTATAAGCCGATTATCCACGTGCCACGCGCCATATGCCAAGGTTCGTCCACCTCCACGTCCACACTCATTACAGCTTGCTCGACGGGCTTACCCAGATCGATCAGCTGGTAAATAAGGTGAAGTTCCACGGCATGGACGCGTGCGCCATTACCGACCATGGGGCCATGTACGGGGCGATCGAATTTTATCAAGCGTGCAAGAAAAAGGAGATCAAGCCGCTTATCGGCATGGAGGCGTATGTCGCGCCGAAGTCGCGGTTTGAAAAATCCGGGCGCGGCGGGGAGAACGATACCTCGCACTTGACGCTCATTGCCAAGAACATCACGGGGTATCGCAATCTCATGAAGCTTTCCACACGCGCGTTTCTTGAAGGGTTTTATTACAAGCCTAGGGTCGATCACGAGCTCCTTGCCGAACTCGGCGAGGGGATCATTGCGCTCTCCGGTTGCATGAACGGCGAAATTCCCAAGGCGATTTTAGCCAACGAAACGCATCGCGTTCGCGAGCTCATTAAAAAATATCAGAGCTATTTCGGCAAAGATTTTTATTTTGAAATTCAGCATCATGCGACCGTGCCGGAGCAGGAGATCGTGAACCGCGGGCTGTTTAAATTATCCGAAGAGTTCGGCATACCGCTCGTCGCTACCCAAGACAGCCATTACTTGGATCCAGGAGACAACGAGGCGCAAGATATTTTGGTTTGCGTGCAGACGGGAAAAACCGTTGACGACCCAAAGCGGCTTGACATGCGTTCGCTTGACGTCAGTTTTCCGGCGGGTGCGCTTATGGAAGAGCGGTTCCGCGAATACCCGGGCGCTTGCGAAATGACCGGGCGTATTGCCGACTCGGTTAATTTGGAACTCGACTTGGGCAAATGGGTGTTTCCGGCCTTTGTGCCGCCCAATGGATTGAACGCCAAGGATTATCTGGCAAAAATTTCGCACGAAATGCTCGACGCCAAATACGGTGGCAAGGCGCCGGACGAGGCAACCGCGCGGCTTGAATACGAGCTGGGGATTATTTCGAAAAAAGGATATGACCCGTATTTTTTGGTGGTCGCCGACTACACCAACTGGGCGCGGCATAACGGGATCATTTCCACCACCCGCGGCAGCGCCGCCGGCTCGCTGGTTTCGCACGTGATCGGCATTTCCGAGGTCAACCCGCTGTTCTTCAAATTGCCGTTCGAGCGCTTTTTAAATCCCTCCCGCCCCTCGCCGCCCGACATCGACATGGACTTTGCCGACAATCGCCGCGAAGAGGTTTTGGAATATGTGAAAGGCAAATACGGCGCCGACAAGGTGGCGCAAATTTGCACTTTCGGGACGATGCAAGCGCGCGCCGCCGTTCGCGACGTCACCCGCGCCCTTGGTTTGCCGTACGCTTTCGGCGATCGGCTTGCCAAACTAATTCCGCCGGGCGCGCAGGGTTTTGCCATGACCATCGACCGCGCCATTGCCGAAAATACCGAGTTGAACGAGCTTGTTAGCCGCGACCCCGACGCCAAGCGCGTCATTGATCTCGCCAAGAAAGTCGAAGGATGCGTGCGCCACGCTTCGGTGCATGCGGCCGGCGTCGTCATTGCGCCGACGCCCTTAACCGATTTCACGCCGCTTCAAAAAGAAGCCGGCGGCGGCGACAAAATTATCACCCAGTACGACATGAACGCGGTCGAAGCGGCCGGCACGCTTAAAATGGACTTCCTCGGCATTAGGAACCTGTCCATTTTGGGAAACGCCATTCGACTCGTTAAAATAACCAAGAACATTGATATTAAATTGGTAGAGTTGCCGCTCGACGACAAAAAAACTTTTGAGATGTTGGCTCGCGGCGAGACTTTTGGCGTGTTCCAGCTCTCCGGCGACGGCATGACCAAATATTTGAAAGAACTCGGTCCCACGACCATTTTCGATCTGCAAGCGATGGTGGCGTTGTATCGCCCGGGCCCGATCGACATGATCCCTGAATACATCGCGCGCAAGCACAATCCAAACCGCGTCAAATTTCCCGATCCGCGCATGAAAGACATCACCGACCAATCTTACGGCGTTATCACATACCAAGACGACGTGCTTTTGACCGCCATAAAACTTGCGGGTTATAGCTGGGAAGAAGCTGACAAATTCCGCAAAGCCATGGGCAAAAAAATTCCCGAGGAAATGGCCAAGCAGAAAGAGAAGTTTTGGAAGGGGATCGTGGCAAACGGCGGCAAAGAGGAGTTGGCCGGCGAACTCTGGCACCTCATCGAGCCGTTCGCGGCCTACGGCTTTAACAAGGCGCATGCCGCTTCATACGCCATTGTCGCTTATCACACCGCTTACATGAAAGCGCATTTCCCGGCCGAGTACATGACCGCGATCATGACGGCCGAGTCCGACGAC
>Ga0182021_10010507_pt1 | contig 10976 bp, 10 predicted proteins | sample 612E3MmetaG_FD_120493 | JGI IMG/M metagenome (GOLD analysis project Ga0182021, IMG submission 120493) | Permafrost microbial communities from Stordalen Mire, Sweden - 612E3M metaG (Illumina Assembly) | ecosystem: Environmental > Terrestrial > Soil > Wetlands > Permafrost | place: Sweden...
CCGGCCCAGGTCGCCCATGCCGATGCTGAGGGTGCTGTTCTTGGCGAGCATGCGGGGAGCGTTGATGGACACGGGCTGTTGGAACACGCCCACCACGGAGACCACGCCGCCGGGAGCCGAGATCGCCACCGCGTTGTTGAGCGTCTCCTGCTTGCCCACCGCCTCCACCACGTAGTCGGCGCCCCAGCCGTCGGTGGCCTCCTTGACCAGCTTGCGCACGTCCTCCTTCGAGGCGTCCACCACGAGGTCGGCGCCCAGCCGGGAGGCCATCTGCAGGCGGTACTCCTCCATGTCCACCACGATGACGCGGGCCGGGTCGAACACCCGGGCCGAAGCCACCGCACACAACCCCACCGGTCCCGCGCCGAAGATGACCACCGTATCGCCCGGGCGCGCTCCGCGGCTGCCGGGCGCCAGCCCAGCGACCGCCGAATATGCAGTGGGCAGGATGTCGCCGGCGAAGAGCACCCGCTCGTCGGATAGCCCGTCGGGGATGTGGTGCAGCGTGACCCCGGCGTAGGGCACCCGGACGTAGTCGGCCTGCGCCCCATCCAGCCCGCCGAACAGAGGGCCGTTGCCGAAGATGGCGCCGTTCTCGCAGGCGCTCAGCAGACCGGCCCGGCAGGCCCGGCACGTGCCGCACCAGATAGCCGCCGGCCCTACCACCCGCTCACCCGGCTTGAAGCCGTTCACGGCGCCGCCCACCGCTTCCACCACGCCCACGAACTCGTGGCCGATGATGGCGCCCTCGTTCATCTGGGGCATCAGGCCGTGGAGCACATGCAGATCGCTGCCGCAGATGCTGGCCGCGGTCACCCGGACGATCGCGTCTTCGGGGGTCTGTAGAACGGGCTCTGGCACGTCCTCCAGGCGGATGTCCTTGGGGCCGTGGTAGACGATGGCTCTCATCGATCGCCCCCAGGGCGGCGCAGCGCGCCGCAAGTCGCGGGGCGGAGGCACCACGCGTGCGGCGCTCCAGGGCGGCTCATACCTTCAGCCCGTGCCAGACGATGTATTCGTCGTCGCTGGCCACGCAGCCGGTGACACCGGAGGAGTCCTGTCTGCCGAGGAAGACCGCGCAGGCCACCATGGTCTCCGGCCCCGCGAATGTCCTCTTCTCTTCCTCGGTGGCCCACATGGTCATGCCCTCGGTCCCGATGATCCTCGCCGGCATGACGGCGTTCACAGCGATGCCGTGCTGCCCTACCTCAGCTGCCAGCGCGTAGGTGAGGCGGTCGAGCCCGGCTTTGGTAGCGGCATAGGCGGCGCTGTAGCCCACTGTGCCGGTGCCCTTCTCGGAGCCGGCGTGGGAGGTGATGTTGATGATGGAGCCGGCGCCCTGCGTCATCATGGCGGGCAGAACGGCCTTCGAGCACAGGAACGGGCCGGTGAGGCCCACCCGGAAGATGACCTCCCAGCGCTTGGCCGCCATGTCGACCACCTTGGCGGGGAAGTCCACCGCCGCGTTGTTCACCAGGACGTCAACCCGGCCGAACCGGGCGAGCGTTGTCTCCACCATGCTGTTGACGCTTCCCTCGTCGGTGACGTCGCAGCGGACGGCCAGGGCGCTCCCGCCCGCAGCCTCGATCTGCTGCACGGTCTCGTGGATGCTGCCCGGCAACCGCTCGCTGGGCGCCGTCTCGCTGCGGGCCGCCACAACCACGGTGGCGCCCTCGCGCGCATATGCCAGGGAGACGGCCTTGCCGATCCCCCTGCTGGCGCCGGTGACTATTGCGATCTTGCCCTTCATCGTGCGTCCCTCACTCGTCGGCATCACTCGCGATCGTTACTCGTTGGCGTTGTCCCGCCCGGAGGCTGCTCTCGCTCATAGGCCTTGGTGGCGTTCCCCACGGAGAAGTGGAACATGGGCCGGTCGGCAGGCCTGACGTTCATCGGGCAATGCTTCGTACCCGCGGGAATGTACACCAGGCAGCTCTCGGTGAGCAGCAGCCGCTCGCCGTCGATGAACAGTTCTACTTCACCATGCAGGTTCATGGGGTCGTCAGGGTCGGCGCCGAAAAAGGCCAGCGTCTCGTCGAAATCGTGCGTGTGCTCCTTCGGCGAGTACTTGGTGGGCCTATGGAACCAATGAGTCTCCACGTAGAAAGCGCCGGGGATGACGCCGCCGTCCAAATAGGCCATGGAGGAGATGACCTCCGGGCCGTCCTTGACCTCGTAGCCGTGCTCCTCCTTCATCGGCTGGGTGATGATGTACTTGGCGGATAGCGGCTCGCTCATCGCGGGGTGCCTTTCGCTTGGTGGGTGGGCGCGTTCCGGCGGGGCCTGCTCAGGAGACGTCCAGTCCGCCGTCGACCGAGATCGCGTTGCCTGTGACGAACGAGGCTTCGTCGGAGCAGAGCCACACGACCACCCTGGCGACGTCTTCCGGCGTGCCCATGAGATGGACCGGCGGCCCTGCGCCCTCCGGTGGACAACTCAGGAGACGGTTCATCATGCCGGTGCCCTTGGTGGGGCCGGGGGCTACCACGTTCACCCGGATACCCTTGTCCTTGTTCTCCGCGGCCGCCAGCCTGGTGAGGGACATGACCGCGGCTTTGCTCGGGCCATAGGCGCCGAACCCGGGCTTCATATGCAGCCCGCCCGTGGAAGAGGTGTTGACGATAACGCCGGAGCACTGCGCGCGCATCTGCCGCAGTTCGTGCTTCATGCACAGGAAGACGCCCTTGAGGTTGGTATCCACCACGGCGTCCCAATCGGCCTCGGCAAGATCGGTGAGGGGGCTGAACGGGATGGTGACGCCATCCGGGCCCACTCCCGCGTTGTTGAACGCGAGATCGAGCGACCCGAAGCGATCGACCACCGCCTTGATCATGGCTTCCACCTGAGCTTCGTCGGTGACGTCACACTGGACGTAGATGGCTTCGCCGCCCTGGAGCTCGATCTCCTCCACCACGTGAGCGGCCGCGGTGATGCTCCTACCCGTCACAACGGCCACCTTGGCGCCCTCGGCCGCCAGGCTCAACGCCGTCACCCGGCCGATGCCGGACGCGCCGCCTGTGACGACCGCTACCTTGCCTGCGATGCCTGTTGCCATCTTCGCCGTCCTTTCTTGCTAGGTCCATGCGAACACCACCCGTCGCCGGTTAGATAGAGCGCTCGCTCTACGCATTCTGGCAGAGGGCCGCGACGCGTGTCAAGCCACCGCGGCTCGCTACCCGGCGGCGCGGGCCGACGGCAGCTTGACGGTGGCCCCGCCCTCCGTCCAGATCTCTCCTTCGATGGTCTCGATCCACCAAGCCAGTTCGACGAGGAACTCGCCGTCGCGCACGCGCTTGTCGTAGACGTAGGACTTGACGATGGCGAGGTCACCGGTGAGGCCGTGGGCCATACAGTGCCTACCGGCCAAGAACGGTACCTTGCCAAGGAAGTACTCGGCGCCGGGGTCCTTGGGCACCGTCTTGCCGAGTGCGGCGTGCCCCTCTGCCGGCATGATGCCCCAGCGGATGTTCCGCAACCAGCCGTGATCCCCCATCCAGTTGTTGAGGTGGCGGACGGCGAGGTCGCGTCCCAGGATGTTGATGAGCACAGCCCGGTCGGAGCCGGATTTGTGGATCTCTCGGGAGTCCAGCACAGGGCTCAAGCCGTTGCCCTCCGTGTCCACCACGTAAAAGGGGCTCGCATCATCGGGCACAGTCGGGACGTGGCCACAGCGGTCGGGTAGACGGTAGATGCCATCGTCCCCGTCCCGCACCATGGTGGCGAACACTGCCGGGTCCATGATCTCGTGGCGCAGCGTCCTGCTCCCGCCGATACCCATCCCGTAGGGCTTGCTCGGCGACAGGGGTTCGTCGATGGGGCCATCCACCGTCCAGGCCGGCTCGTCTCCCACTTGGACGTCTTCCCACCAGAGCGGCTCGGCGCCTTGCCGGTGCTCCTGCGCCCAGAGGGCCTTGATGTGGTCCCAGTCGGCGTCGGTGTAAGAATGGGCCGGCCGAGTGGTCCAGTCGGGCGCTTCCCACAGCTTCAGGAAGCCCACCGTCTCCGGTCGCTTGTCCGGTTTGTAGATCTTCTCGCTCTCTGTGACCCGCCACGAAGTGTCGTTGATCTTCTCGCCCCGCTGGTTGTACACCGACCCGTGAGAGACCAGGGTGACGTGCCGGTATGTGGAGCCGTCCACGGGCGAGCGGTCGGTCACCGAGCGCCTGTTCGCGATCAGGTAGAGCGTGTCTCCGGGATGGACGGGCGCGTAGTTGGTGACACTGTGATTGAGCTGAGAGACCAGGAGCGTGTCCCGGGCGTCGGGCGGATACGGCACCATGAAGGTGTCGTCGTGAGCCCCGAAGCAGGGCATCGCCAGGATGTCCTGGTAGCCGAGCGACCGGGCGTATCCGGCGTCGTTCAGGAGGGGGTTGTCCGGGTCGTACTTGGCGTTGTTGTAGCGGACCATGGCTTCGGTGACCTCGAGCGTGGCGCAGAAGCCGGGAGTGTCCGCGGGGAGCGCGCCCGCGGCCAGAGCTTGCACGTCGATCGGGCCCCGCTCCTCGAGCGCTCTGTTGGCGGCCAGGTATGTCCGCACGAGACCGGCCTCGCGCTCCGTGTAGACGCCGGGGAAGATGGTCTCAAAATCGGCCGGGTCGAACGTGGCCGTGCCTCCGCCCTTTGCAACGGCCGCGCAGGAGCCGGCGCCGTCCACCGACCAGCCCACCGCGAGCGGGTCGAGCAACCGGGACAGCGCGCCACGGACGAGGCCTGCCATGGTGGGCGCGGGCAGGCCGTAGACGAGCACGGCCAAGTCGAGCCGCGCGGAGCCACCGGGTTGGAGAGGGGTGCGCGCCGCCCCGGCTGCGCAGCGCGCCCCCGAGCGGACCGACGTGAGATTGCAGGCCAAGGTCCCGGCCGGCAGATGCAACAGGCATTTGAGGTGACCGATGACCGTGGCTCCCGCCTGGACGCAATCGGCCGCGAGTTCGTTCAAGAGAGGTACGACCAACGCTTCCGGGTCCAGGGCGGCCGCGCAGGGCTCGAGCATCACCCGGCAGCTGTAGGGCTCGAGGTGCCCGGCGCTACAACTCTCGGTCACGGCGCCGCCTCCACAGCGGTTTCGCGCGTGGCGAAGATCGAGGCCAGGAAAGCCGTGAGGGTCTCCGGCCGGGCGGAATCGACCACGAACACAGGAACCCCTGGGGCCAGGCGCGCCGTCCCGCGTTCCGCCCCTTCCAGTTCCTCCGGGGTCGCCTCGCCGGCTTTAGTGATCACCACGCGGTCGGCACCGGCCAACTGGCCTTCGATGAGCGGAGTCAGCACCTCGTACAACGCCTCGAAACGCGTGGGGTCGACGACGGTGACGGTGAGGAGCGACTCCAAGGTCTCCGGCGGGTAGCGGCTGATGGAGTCGAGCACTCCCGCCGGAGTGGCGATGCCCGAGGCTTCCACGATCACCAGTTCCGGGCGGAACTCACGTTCCAGGTCGCGCAGCGCACGGACCAGGTCCACACCGATCTGGCAGCAGATGCAACCGCCGGTGATCTCCACCACTTCCATGTGGCCCAGGCGCAGGACCTCGCCGTCGATGCCCACTTCTCCCACCTCGTTCACCAAGACGCACACCCGGGCGCGATCGAGCGCCGCCTGCCTGGCGAGGGCGAGTATGAGAGTGGTCTTCCCCGAGCCGAGGAAACCGGCGAACAGGAGCAGGCGCATCTACGACCTTCCGTGGCTGCGGACGGGACGCGGCGCAGCCCGCTTTGCGGGCTGCGCCGCTGAGAGCCTACCAGAAGGGCCGCCCGCGGACCACGGGAAGCGAGGACCCAGCGGGCCTACGCTGCCGCGGCCAGCACCGGCTCAGGCCCGGCCCCGGCCGGCTTCACTCGCCATCGCCCGCAGCCGCCCGGCGGCTACCGCCCCGGGCGCGGCAGGTACCGCTCTTTCAGCCGGGTCACCGTGTCTTCAAAGGCTTCGTGCGACCCCGCGCCGGTAAGCTCGGACTGGATGTGGTCGTACTCACCCTGCAGGGTCTCCTGGAACTCCGGGGCAAGGGTCGCGTCGGCGAAGGGGAACAACTGCTTCTCCTCGCTTAGCACATGCGGCCGGATGAGCTCCACATATCCCACGATCGCCGCGTCTGCGGCCGCCTGGTCGAACCCTCTCTGCCGCTCCTGATCGCCCGGCAGCGTGGGTCCGGCGCCAACAGCCGCCGCCAACGCGGCCACGAACTGCCGCCCCTCGACATGCTCCACCAACAACTCCTCCACCAGCGTCCTGGTGCGGTCGTCCGCCACATGGACAACGGCCGGGAAGAGGACCCGCTCCTCCTTGCCGTGGTGGCAACGGTCCACGAACACGCGGAGGAAGTTAACGATGCTCTCCCAGTCATCGGCGGGGAGACTCTCTCCCTGGGCCAGGCGGGGGCGGATGGCCTCGAGCACCTTGAGCATCCGCAGCACGTGGACGTGCTCTCGCCTCAAGTCGCGCGATGCGTGGGGCGGCTCCCGCAAGGCGGCGGTGTCTACATCGGCTTGCTCGGGGCCCGGGACAGGAACGTCACCGGTATTCATGCAGGTGTTCTCCCGGATCGTGACGCTATTGTGGAGGACTATGCCCTATACGTGCTCGAGGTACGCCTCCCGCTCCCAGTCGGTGAATTCGCGGAAATACGTCCGCAGCTCCGCCTTCGCGAAGGCAGCCAGATCGTTGGCCAGCTCCGGTGTGAAGAGTTACTTCAAGAGGCTCGACCATTCGAGGAGTTGGATGGCCTCCACCGGATTCTCGGGCAGCGACGCGTCGGGGAGGGGGCTCGAGCAGTTCCCGTTCCACCCCGTAGAGTCCAGAGGCGACTATCGCGCCCATCACAAGGTACGCGTTAGCGTTGATGTGCACGTGGCCGCCGGAACCGGGCTTGTCCGCGAACGGCTTGGCCATGAACCCGGCCAGGAAGCCATGCGCTTGAGAGAGAGCGCCGCAGTGGAGGAGGTTGACCTCCATCTGCCCAGGCCCGTACTCGGCCTTGCCGCCCTCCACCAGGATGCCGCTCGCTTTCAGCCGGTTCCGAAGCAGCTGCCAGAACCATTCTTCCCGCGAAAAGCGGGGCAGGTTGTAGTCGGCCGGTAACTCGCTAATGGGGCGCAGGTCCCGGTTGCCCTTTCTCCGGGGCCGACTCGGAGGCCGCTTCCTGGCGAGGCCCCGCTTGCGGTCCGGCTCGCCAGGCCCCTCCCGAGGCCTACTTGCCGGTGAGAGTCTTGGCTACGCTGGCCACCGTATCGGCCGGGATGCAGAAGCCGATGTTCTCAGCCCCGGTCTGCCCAGGCGGCAGATAGACCTCAGGCATGCCGATGAAGCGGCCCTGCGTGTCGAAGCAGCCGCCACCCGAGTTCCCCGGGCTGATGGGGGTGTCGACTTGCATGAGGCCGGTCAGCGGCGGTGACCCAGTACCGGTGTCGAGGGTGCGGTCCAGGCCGCTCACGATGCCCAGGGTCACGCTGTTACGGAAGTCGAGGGGACTACCTATGACGATGGCCCACTCCGCCAGCTGCACAGTTTTGGAGGGGGCGAACGTGACGGGCCGAAGCCCGGTCTTCTGGACTTTGATGGCCGCCACGTCCCTCTGCTGGTCGGTCCCCACGATCGTAGCGGGCGCGGTACTGCCGTCGCTGAAGGTCACGGTGATCGTCTGGCCGGAAGTCACCTGGCTGTCCAGCGTGACCACGTGATCGTTGGTGAGGATCAGGCCGTCGGCGGTATAGATGACCCCAGACCCGACGCCTCCGCCGGTCTGGCCGTTGATAGTCACATCGACCCGGACGTTCACGACGCTCGAATAGACGCCATTGAGCACTTCTTGCGCGGGACTGAAGAGGTCCTCGCTCAAGTCGGTGTGGCCGACGTCGGTGGACACCACTGTGCTACCGGTAGCAGCAGAGGCCGTCGTGGTACTGCCGACGGTGGTCGTGGTGGCAGAGGAGGCGGACGTGGACGCGGCAGTGCTTACTCCCGTACTGGTCAGCGTGGGGGCGGTCGACGCCCCGCCGCAAGAGGCGAGCACGAACGCCCCCACAGCGAGCGCCAAGACGAGCGCGGCGAGAAATGTGATGCGGGAGCGCCGAACGCCGCTCTTCGGCGCGGTCCTTCTTGTTGCAGGACTCACGATTACCTCCATGTTGGATCGCTGCACGCCCGGCCGGATCCCGGAGCGCGGGACTGGGTTGGAGTACCCGTTCGCTCGGCGAAATGAACCGGCGGAGGTGGGACCGGGATGGAAAAGGCCAAGCGGCTTGGCCTCTATCACGCACCCGGTCGTACTTGTTCCGGCTCCCCTTGGGGATCTCCACGGTGACCAGCACGATGTCCATCACGGCTTCTTCGGGATGAAATACTTAAGCGTCAGGCCCTGGACCAGTATCGAGAAGATCACCACTACATAGGTGATACCCACCAGCAGGTCGCGATCGCCGCCCGCGGGCAGCGAGAGGACCAGGGCGATGGGTATGGCTCCTCTGAGGCCAGCCCAGGTGAGGAACGGCAGCGAACGGTAGCTCACGCCCGAGACCTTGCGGAAGGCGAGCACCGGCACCCCCACCGAAACCAGCCGACCCAGCAGCACCGCCGGGACGGCCGCGACGGCCACCGCGAGGCGCACCGGTGAGAAGGCCGCTGCGAACCGCACCGCCTCCAGCCCGATCAGCACGAAGAGTACGGCGTTCAAGATGATGTCTACCATCTCCCAGAACCGGTCGAGGTTCACCTGGGTCCGGAGGGACATCACCCGGTTGCGGGCGTGGTTCCCGATCACGATGCCTGCCACCGCCATGGCCAGCGGGCCCGATGTGCCCAGAGCCTCCGCCAGCGCGTACCCTCCGGCGACCAGTGCGAGAGTGATGAGTATCTCCACGGGATAGTCGTCGATGGTCCTGATGACCGCGTAGCCGGCGTAGCCGAGCGCCAGACCGAAGAGCAGCCCGCCGATGGCTTCCCGGACGATGAGTATGGCTGCTTCGGCCGGCAGCGGCAGCGACTTCCCGCCGGTCACCAAAGTGAGAAGGATGGCGAACACCACCACCGCGATGCCGTCGTTGAAGAGCGCCTCGCCTTCAACCACCGCCTGCAGGTTCGCGGAGATCTTGGTGTGGCGGATGAGAGCCAGGACGGCGACAGGGTCGGTGGGCGAGATCAGGGCGCCGAACAGGAGGCAGTAGCCCAGGGGGACGCCCAACCCCGCTGCCCGGACCAGGGCGTAGCTGAGGAACCCCACCACTATGGTGGAGATGACCACGCCGGCCGTGGCCAGGGCCAGCACTTGGCCACGCACCTGCACCAGACAGGCCAGACACGTCTGCAAAGCACCGGCGAACAGCAGGAAGCTCAGCAGGCCGTGGAAGAGCACCCGGTTGAAGTCGATGCCCCCGAGCAGCGCGCGCACCGACCCGATGCCGGGCAGACCGCCGAGATCGAGCCCGATCAAGAGGAGCGAGACCACGAACGCCTCGAGCATCAAGCCGATGGTGGGCGCGAGCTTGAGGAACTTCGCATTCACGTAGGCGAACAGCGCCGCCAGGAAGATGAGGATGGCGATTGTCTCGTAGGGACTCACGCGCGGTTATTACCCCGCGGGCCACTTGTGAATCCAAAGTGGCGGCCGCGGCCGCCGGCCGCTTAGCGCGGAGTGGAAGCGGGTAATCCAGCGTGTCTACGACCCGGGCCTCGCCTCGCGGGAAGTGTAGCCCGGCAGGACTGCGGAAAAGCGCCGGCCGGGCGGGCCACCCTCAGGTGGAGTCGCCCGGCCGGAAGTTCGCCTCGGTCGGCGCGCTACTTCCGCAGGCTGACGAGCCACTCCCTGATCTGCTCGTCGGTGCGGTACTTGGCCTGGTCGTAGCGCTCGTAGTGGGTCATCGCCTCCCGGTCGCGGACCAGGCGGGCCTTGGGCTCCATGGCCGGATGGCCCAGACCGAGCATGTCATAGATGCAGTAGCCGGCGGGGATGCCCAGCAGGTCTCGGATCATCGCCGACGGGTACGTGAACGCCACCTGGCTGGCCCAGTGCGAGCCGAGACCGAGGCTGGTGGCGGCCAGGGTCATATACGAGAAGGCGGAGGCCAACGCGGAGACCAGGTTCTCCTCGTCACGCTCTACATAGGTGAGCAGCGGGAAGGAGGCGCTCACCCGGGGGTCGCCGACCACCAGGATGAGCACCGGGCTGGTCTTGAAGACCGGATCGGACACGGGCCGCGCAGCCGAAGCCCAGCGCAGTTCTTCCGGCCTGGTCATTTCGGCCTCGTGGACCAACTCCTGCATGGTGCGCGCCCACACGGCCATCGTGTCTTTGGTGGCCTGATCGCGGATGACGACGAACTCCCAGGGCTGGGAGTTGGCCCCGGACGGCGCCCAACGGGCCGCCTCGACGATCTTCTGGACGTCCTCGTCGGAGACCGGCTCGTCCGTGAACGCGCGGACGCTGCGTCGGGTCTTCAGCAGGTCGAGTAGCGAGTCATAATCCATCATCGTTCCCCTTCGGTGCGGGCGTCCGGCTTCTGGCCGCCGCCCGTTCGTTTCGGTCTACTGCCCGGCTTCGCCATGCCGCGCCACGTTGCCCGCCCGGAGCTTCTTGATCTGTTTGCGGAGAGTCTCCTCGTCCATGAACTCGCCGTCCTTGACCCGCTCGTAGTGCACCATCTCTGAGAGGGGCCGGGTGAGCTTGCTGCCCGGGTCCATCTCGGACTTGCCGATCATCAAGATGTCGTACACCCAGATGTAGTCGGGCAGGTTGAGGATGTGTTTCACGAGACCTTGCAGCTTCGGATACTTGACCGCCGAGATGGGGCATACGGCGTAGCCCAGAGAGTGGGCGGCCAGCCAGGCGAACATGAACGCGTTGGAGAGCGACGACTCGAAGATGGAGTCGCCCTTCTGCCGGGAGTAACGGGCGGCCATCGGCAGGCCGACGCGGCGGCGGGTGTCGCCGCAGAAGACCACGAACACCGGGGCCAGCGGCAGATCGAACGCGCCGTGGGTGGCCATGGTCCAGG
>Ga0182021_10010508_pt1 | contig 10975 bp, 14 predicted proteins | sample 612E3MmetaG_FD_120493 | JGI IMG/M metagenome (GOLD analysis project Ga0182021, IMG submission 120493) | Permafrost microbial communities from Stordalen Mire, Sweden - 612E3M metaG (Illumina Assembly) | ecosystem: Environmental > Terrestrial > Soil > Wetlands > Permafrost | place: Sweden...
CCGCGCCCGCCGCCGCCCCACCCGCGCCCGCCGCCCCCCGCGCCACGCCGGCCGTGGCAGCCGCGGATGTCAGGAATTGCCGCCGGGAGACGTCCATCGCCATCAGTCCTTCACGCTCGAGTAGAGTTCCTTCAGGAAGACGGCGTCCCCCGGCGGAGCCTGCTCCACCACCAGCCACCGTCCGCGCGCGAAGAAAACCGTTTCCCCTTCGGACGGGCTGGCGCTTCGCCAGACCTCGCCGGGGAAACCCTCCACAGCAGCGACCGCGCCCGTGCGCGCGAGATCCTCTTTCAACCTGCCCAACCGGGCGGCGGCCTCCTCCGCGGTGGGCGCGCGCCACGCCAGTACGGTGGTGTCATGGCCGTCGAAACGGTAGACCACGGTGGTGGCCGGCGCCAGGTAGTCGCGGCCCAGCGGCGCCTTCACGATGTACTTCTGCGAAGCGGCCACCTGCCCCGCCGCCGGGAACCAGGGCACCGGCCGCGGCACCGTTCCCGCGGGACCGATCCTGGCCACGATGCTCTTGGCCGCCGCTTCGAGCACCGGCGGCGTCTTGTCGTCATCGCCGAAGGCTTGCAGCTTGACGTAGTAATTGGCCTGCAGGAAACCGAGGCTGCCCATATCCACGTGCCCCTCGGCCCCCATGGGGATGAACATGTAGTCCGGCGACCGCTCGGCGGAGTAAATGCCGAACGCCCGCAGCGGGTCGCCCATATCGTAGATGTCCACGGTGAGGTCCACGGTTCCGGCCTTGAACTCGCGGTGCACAAGGGCGACCAATCCATAGTCGAGATACGCGTCCGCCCCGCCGTCCAGGTAGCGGTAGAGATCGGTGGAATAGAACCTGGCCGGCGCGCCCGGCTTCCCGAAGAACTCGGGGGCCGCAGGGAGCAGGGCGGCGAGTTTGTTCCTTTCGGGGGTGGGGATGACCGCGGCCTTGGCGGTTTCCCGCTCGGCCTGCTGGCCGGGAAGCGGAGCGGAGAACGCCAGAAGACAGAGGAGCGTTCGCGTGGCTGCACCGCTCGCGGACATGCAACTCCGTTATAGCCGATTTCGCGGGCGGCGGGCGGGCACGGGGGCAGGCGCGACACGAAGGCGGCGAACCGGGGGCCGTTCCTTCTGCTCTGTCGAACCAACCCGTGGGTGAGTCCAGTTCCGGGCTGGCCGCTACGCAACCCGCTGGTGGCTCGAAGCGAAGGGGGCAGGGGGATGATTTCCGTGTCTATGCGCTACCGCCCTTGGCTTTGGCACGGGCATCCACGATGCGCAGTAGATGATTGGCGAGGAGGATGATCTCAATCGCTTCAGCCGGATCGTCCAAATCCACGTCCCGATGAGACTGAGGATTCTTATAGGACGCGATCACTCCCGCAAAAAGTTCCATTCGCCCAACTCTCTCGCCCGCCTCGGCGTTCATGTCGGTAAGTGCGCCCCCTTCCGGATGGAAGGCAGAGCGCATGAGCTTCACTCCGATCAAGCTATCTCCGAGCCCGGCACTCACGCGCACGGACACCTCGACCTCCTTCATGGCCAGGAACGCCGCAACGTCGAATTCACCGCGCATGAACGCTCGCCACACTGGGTCGGCGATCCTGGGACACAAGATCTCTCGCGGAAGAAGCCGTCCAACTCTGAAGCTCGCAAAATCCGCTTCCGATTCCATGCTCCGCGCGCGGCGACTAAGCCGAAACCAGCCGGCCCCGCCACTTTCCGAAGGAATGACAAGGCCCTGGGCCGAAAGCCAGGCCCACGCTTCGGAAACGGCCAAGCTGACTTCTCCTGCGCGTTGTCGATACTGAAGTGGGCAATCTGGTCCTTGCATCTCGCCGTGTAGATTGCCGAGATGGAACTTTGCCTCGCTCCTCTTCCTGAGGATGAAGAGCATCTTTGCCCCCAATTCCTCGGGCGTTAGTGCCAAAAGCGCTTCCACATCGGGAATGACCTTGGTCAGCTCGTTCACGGCACGTCCCCCTTTACCCCAATTGTAGTAACGTCCCTGGGACGGCGGGCTCGGACGATGATAGACCTTACGGCTACCTTGCGGATCGCCCCTAGCCGGTTTGACGTCAACCCGGACCCCAGGGGCGAGAAACCACGTCACTCGCCGCGCGGCGCGGGCCGAAGCGCGGCAAATCTCACGGCTAAGTGGCCCAGTCCGCCGTCTGCAAATCCTCGATTTCGCGGAAGTGCCGGTCCCGGGTGACCAGGATCATCCCGTGACGTTTCGCCGCGGCGGCAATCCACATGTCGTTCTCGGGGAGCGGCCGGCCCCTCTCCCTCATGCGCTGTTTCAGACGGCCGTACTCTCTGGCAACATCGAGATCGCTTGGGACAATTGCCCTGCCGGCGGCAAATCGCTCCACCCTTGCCGTGTTTTCGGACGGGCGGCCGGATTTCGCGGCTCCGAAGAACAACTCGCCCAGTACAACTGCCGGAATGAACACCTCGGGCGCTCCGTCCAGATGAGGCAGGACCCTGTCGTCCCCTTCCAGGAGGGCGATCACGATGTTGGTGTCCAGCAGAAATCTACCACTCGCCGGCGTCAACGCTTTCGCACTCCTCATCGATCGCTTGCATCATCTGCCGGGCGGAAATGGGGTCCAGAGACGCCGAGAACTCGCGCAACCGGGCGCCGTTTTCGCCCACCAGCGCCGAAGTGGAGAGTGAAGTAGCGAACCGGAGGACTGCCTCCTGCATGTCCGGGGGCAATGTCTCGACTTGTTTGGCGATCTCCTGCCTGAAGTCCATCTGCCGCGTCCCCCTACTCTCCAGGATACACTTCCGTAACGCGGTGTCCAACCGGTCCTCCGCACAGTGCCGAAGCGCTGCAACAACCACCTCCGCCCGGGGCAGCGGCCCAAACGGCCTTCCGGCGCGGCACCGGCGGCCGCTCGGCGGAGTAGATGCCGAACGCGCGTAGCGGGTCGCCCATATCGTAGATGTTCACGGTGAGGTCCACGGTTCCGGCCTTGAACTCGCGGTGGACCATGGCGACCAATCCATAGTCGAGATACGCGTCCGCCCCGCCGTCCAGGTAGTGGTGGAGGCCGGTGGAATAGAACTTCGCCGGCGCGCCCGGCTTTCCAAAGAACTCCGGCGCCGCGGGGAGCAAGGCGGCGAGCTTGTTCTTTTCGGGGGTGGGGATGACCGCAGCTTTGGCGGATTCCCGCTCCGCCTGCTGGCCGGGAAGCGAAGCCGCGAATGCCAGAAGGCAAAGGAGCATTCGCGTGGCTGCACCGCTCGCGGACATGCAACTCCGTTATAGCCGATTTCGCGGGCGGCGGGCGGGCAGGGGCAGGCGGGGCGAGCGCGACATGAAGGTAGTGACGCGCTTGTGGCTTCGGGCGAAGGGGGCAGATCGATCTTCAGGCGCGAGGAGACGCCGATTGGGGCAGAGTTCGCCGTGCCACGGGAAAAGTCCTCGACCTTCCCACAGCAAGGCTTCAGGGGCGTTTGGCGGATGGAAGGGGTTGAACGACAGGAACTCTCGGTACGCTTTCCATAACAGTCGTCTCGGGCCATCTTTCGAGTGGGCGATCCGGCCAGGACCGCCGCGGGCACCTACCGATAACGCCACTTCAATGTCCTTTGCGCTCTGGCCTGCAGGTCAGATCACGGCGCTCCGTGTAGCGGCGGTGACCGGGTAACCAACCGGTGACAGCAGCCGAAAAAGTTCCTCCTGGCCGTTCTCCCTCGCAAAGCGCGCTTCTGTCTCAGTGATCCCCACCACCTGAAGAAGCTCGACCTTACCGGACGCGAGATGAAAACTACTGGGGTACCCAATCGGAGGAGCCACCATGCACCACGTCAGCAGCGATTGCTTACCGTCTATCGGATTACCGAGCGGAATACGGTCGCCGATTCTCAGAGGTCCCCTGTCGCCATAGCGACCGCACCCCAGGAGAGTCTGGAAGGCGAGCAGGCGGCGCAAAAGTGCGTTCGCCCAATCGAAATCGCCGTCAGCTTCCAAGACCAACTCACAGCTTAGCCCTGACCATCCGTCCGGATTGGGCGTTTCGTCTTCCCAAGCATTGGATAAGCCGGAGGTGGCGAACAACCAACTGGCGCGGGTGGCAGCAGGCGGGAACTTCAAAATGCCTTCAAAGAGCCAGCGTGGATCGACGGCACCTTTCTGGAAGCTATCGAAGACACCCGTATCAAGCGTGTAGATGCCGCCAGTGCCTGGGCCGAAGAAGGTGCGATAAAACTGTTCTTCCCGCACAGCCCATTCCTGCTCGAACCACTTCTTCCAATCCATTGTTTCAGGAACTCATGGTATCGCGTGGCTCTTCTGGCCGAAAGACGGGGTCACGAAACTTGGACCGGCCCGGTCCGGCTTTGGGAACCCCTTCCAGCCGGCCAGCTTCAGACTTGGCTTACGGGACGAGTGTCCTAAACTCGCGGATCCCGGTATGGGCATCGAACTTCGTCTGCTCCTCTTTCCGGAGGCGGCCCCTGATGACGCGCAATGAGAACCCGCCGAACGCTGTCCCGTCGTGATTGATCATCCAATCCTCGATCGACGCGCCTGCGACCACGAAGCTTGTTCCTCGCTTCAGGTGCAATGCGTCAGGGGCCTCGGCTACCCAGCAAAATATCAGGTCGTCCAACACTGACGTTACGCGGAGCCAAAGACGGCAAATCGGTCGCGTTGGATTCTCGGCTGCGGTTTGCGAGGTCCGTACAAGAGCCTGTTCCGCCGTCTTGCTCCTGTCGATGAATGGCACCTTGACCAAATAGGTTGCCGGTGAGAACTGCATTTTCGACGCGGCCTCCAAAAACTGCGGGAGGGTTTTCCTGGCGTCACTCACAGCCTGACCGACGACTGGATCGGCGTCGTTCAGATTCGCGAAGAGCGAAACCTCTGGAAGTTCGGGGGCCATAGCTGCAATTGTAACTGCGGGTTCAAACCCCGTCGGTTGGGCGTTGGACGCCATGTCCCGGGCGACAGACGGCGTTATCGAAGAGTACGCTGGCTCCGGGCGAGTCGCGCCACTCGGAGAGAGGAACTGGGATAGCTGCCGGTAGTTGCCGGTACCGCCCGCCAAAGCCGGATCGCGACGCCCGCAACATTCTCCGAGTGGCGGACTCTTCGTCCAGTGGTCCAGGCATACACTACGGCGGCCTACATCCGGTCGAAGACTATCTCGAACTTCTCGCCGCCGCTGATCGCGGCGCCGATTTCGGTCATCGACTTGCCGTCGGCCGCCACTGTATAGGTCGCCTTGAAGAAAGGCTTGCCGTCTTTCTTGACTATGAGGTCAAGGGATCGCGCGGCCTTCTTCATGGCAATGGTGAAGCCCGGTGGCAGCATCGGCCCGGTGCAGGGGTAATCCTTGCCGTCCAGCTTCGCGTCGCAGCTCATCCCCATGTCAGGATCTTTGTAAGTGAGGCCGTCAGTTCCGGAGGCTGTCATTTCCATCGTCCCGGGGTCACCGGAGACCTTTTTGGTCTTCCATTTCCCAGCGAGCGAAGGGCCACCAGAGGCTCGCTCGTAGACGGTAGTGCTTTCCATTGAGCCGCCATCGGGTTTCATCTGCTTGGCGTTGTCGGTGAGAGTCTTGCCATCAGTGCCGAGTCTAAACGTGTCGGTCTCTGTCACTTTACCGTTCGCCTTCGCAACCAGCTCCCACGAGTTGGCGTCAACGGCTTTCCACGCCGCTGTTCCGCCCATGCCGTCGGGATAGTCCTTGTCGTCCATCCTGAACTTGTACGTGATGCCAAACGCTGTGGTCTGCCATTCGCCCCCGGCCAGATTTTCAAACGTGACCGTGGTTTGGCCGAAGTCGCTCTTGGCCAGGTTGACCTTCCATTTGCCCGCGTAAGGCATGTCAGCGGCCATCGCGGCGCTAACAATGCCGCAGAGCAGAAGCAGTCGTGTGCTCATGGGTTTGTCCCCCCCTCTCGGTTGGATTATGCGCCGCCGCGAGCAGAAACGCAAGGTCGCTCGGGAGCGTTCGATAGCGCACCTCGCCAGGTAAAAGCGGTTGCCAGCCGTGCAACGTGGGAAGATGACGCCCCACCCGGAAACCTCACAGCCCTGCCGAATCCGCATCCTATCGACACCATCCCTCCCCACCCCCGAAAACCCAGTCATCCGGATGTACAATCGTACTGCCAGCCAGAAGTCGACAGACGGCTGGGGAGGCGGCCCATGCGAGTACTCGTCGCGGACAAGTTCGAGCAGTCCGGGCTGGACGGCCTGACCGGGCTCGGGTGCGAGGTTTCCTGTGAACCCGGATTGAAGGACCAGGCGCTGGCCGAGCGGGTCGCCGGGTTCAAGCCGGATGTGCTGATCGTGCGTTCAACCAGAATCGGCGAGCCTGTGCTGGGGGCCGGACCGCTCAAGCTGGTGATCCGCGCGGGCGCCGGCTACAATACCATCGACCTGGCGGCGGCGTCGCGCCACGGCATCTACGTCTCGAACTGCCCCGGAAAGAACTCGGTGGCGGTGGCGGAGTTGGCGTTCGCGCTGATTCTGGCGCTTGACCGGCGCATCGCGGATAACGTGATCTCGTTCCGCGCCGGCGAGTGGAACAAGGCCGAATTCTCGAAGGCTCGGGGGCTGTTCGGCCGCACTCTGGGGTTGCTGGGAGTGGGCAGCATCGGCAGCCAGATGATACCGCGCGCCAAAGCCTTTGGGATGCGAGTGGTGGCGTGGAGCCGCAGTCTCAGCGCGGAAAGAGCGGAAGCGTTCGGCATCGATCGGAGAGATTCGCCCCGCGGAGTCGCCGCGGCGGCCGACATCGTGAGCGTGCATCTCGCTCTGGGGGCGGAAACGCGCCGCCTGTGCGACGCCGGCTTTTTTGCGGCGATGAAGAAGGGCGCCTACTTCGTCAACACGGCTCGCGGCGAAATCGTGGATGAGGAAGCGCTGAAGGCCGCGATTCGCGAAAAGGGAATTCGCGCGGGGCTGGATGTCTTCGCCGAAGAGCCAGCCGGCGGGACCGGCAAGTTCACCGGCGAGATCGCACAAACGCCGGGGGTATACGGCACTCACCACATCGGCGCGTCCACCGAAGAGGCGCAGGAGGCCATTGCCGCGGAGACGGTACGGGTTGTGCGTATATTCCAGGAGACCGGCAAGCCCCCGAATGTGGTGAATCTTGCCCGAAAGACGCCCGCCACCTGCGCGCTGGTGGTGCGGCATCTCGACCGGCCGGGCGTGCTTGCATCGGTGCTGGATGCCATCAGTGCGGCGAAGATCAACGTGCAGGAAATGGACAATGTGGTCTTCGAAGGCGCCGAAGCGGCGGTTGCCCGGCTGAACCTCGAAGCTATCCCCCCGGAGGCCACTCTTCAACTGGTGCGCACTGCGAATCCGGAAATCCTGGAGCTGAGCCTCATCCGCCTGTGAGGGCCGGCCGCGGCGCGAAGCTCGCCCTCAGCGGTTGGTCAGCAGGTACAACAGCGCGAAGTACCCTCCGGCCACGATCACGGCGCCACAGGCCAGTATCATGGCCAGGCGAGTCACCAGGTTGTTTTCGTCTCCGGCCTGTGTCTGGCCGAAGCCGAAGTAGCGGCGAAGAGCGATGGGCATGGTTTGCCTCCAGTTTCATTGGGCGGCACGCGCGGCGGCTGCCTCCCTCTTCTCCATGAACTCGCCGAGCGATATGGGCACGGCGACTTTGAGCATGAGCGTGAACAGCAGGAATCCCACGGCGAAGATCCCGGCGGCCACCCGCAACTCGGTCACGGTCGGATAGTATTCGTAGATCTCGCCCAGTGTGTCGGGCGTCAGACCGGGGATGATCAGCCCCATTCCCTTTTCGATGTACACTCCGGCATAGGTCGCCAGGCACCCGATGTTCAGGGTGATGAGATTGCGGCGGGTCGTGGGCGAGATGAACAGCCCGAACGCAATCAGGTTCAGGGCTACGGCGCTCCACGCGTACGGAACCAGGGTGTGGTGCGAGCCCACGCCGAAGTACCAGTAGCGCGTGAACAGCAAATGCTGGGTGTCGGAGTAGAATTCCTTGAACGCCTCGGCCCCGTGCAGGAACAGGTTCAGGAACATGGCGTAGGCCATCAATTCGGCGATCTTCCGGATGGCAGCGTCCTGAATCTCGAAGGGCGTGAAACGCCGCAACAGTTGCAGCACTACCAGCAGAATGGCCGGGCCCGAGCAGAATGCAGACGCCAGGAACTGCGGCGCCAGGATGGAGCTGTTCCAGTAGGGCCGCGCCGCCAGTCCGTTGTAGAGAAACGCGGTCACGGTGTGAATCCCCACCGCCATCGGCACGCTCAGCAGCACCAGCGGAACAACCAGCCTCTTGATGTAGGGCTTGCCGTGAAACGCGCGGTACAGAATGTGCGTAGCCACGGCCAGGTTCACCGCGAAATACAGGTTCAGCACCAACACGTCCCATGCCAGAATGCTGCTCGGGAAGTTCAGAAACCCGAACGGCGGAATCAGGTGCCAGAAACGGTCGGGCCGCCCGATATCCACCAGCACGAACATCAGGCACATGGTGATGGCGCTGATGGCCAGCAGCTCGCCGTAAATCACGATCTCGCGAATGGGCTTCCAGTCGTAAATGTATGCCGGGATCACCAGCACCACCGCGGCCGCGGCCACTCCCACCAGGAACGTGAAGTTGCCGATATAGAAGCCCCAGCTTACCTGGTCGCGCATAGCGGTCACGCCCAGGCCGAAGCGCACCTGCCCGGAGTACGCCAAGGCGCCGGAGACGATCAGCGCCCCCAGGAACGCAACCCACCCCCAGTACGCCCGGTTCCCCCGGAGCATCAGCTTCGCGCTGCCGCGTGCGAAGCCGCCGATCAGGCGGATGCTGTCGATTGCGGTCTCATGTGGCATAGAAGTAGAAGAACCTCGGTACCGTATTCAATTCCTCTTTGAGCACCAGCACGCGTTTGTGTTCGATGATGTAGCGGATCTCGCTATCGGCATCGAGAATGTTGCCGAACTTGCGCGCCCCCACCGGGCAGACTTCCACACAGGCGGGGTAGCGGCCAGCGCGGCTGCGTTGAATACAGAAGGTGCACTTCTCCACCACGCCCTTGGGCCTTGGCCGGTTGCCCAGGTAGTGCATGTTGGGGTTGATCTCGCCCTCCGGGATGGTGGGCTGGGCCCAGTTGAAGTGGCGCGCGCCGTAGGGACAGGCGGCCATGCAGTAGCGGCAGCCGATGCACCAGTCGTAGTCGATGACCACGATGCCGTCTTTCTTCGCCCATGTGGCGCCGGTCGGGCAGACCTTGGTGCACGGCGGATTCTCGCACTGCTGGCAGGACACCGGGATGTAGAAGTGGCCTTCCTCGGGGACTTCGGCGGGATTGTAGTACGGGTTGGCGTGCGAGAAATCCACGCCCTTTTCCTTCTCCATCTCGAACACGCGGATCCAGTGGATCTGCGGGTCGCGCGACTGGTTGTTCTCGGCCACGCAAGCATACACGCAGCGGCGGCACCCGACGCAGCGCGAAATGTCCAGCGCATAGGCGAAATGCACGCCCGGCATCGGCCCGGCATCGGAAACCGCGATCTCTTTGCCGTGCTGCTCTTTGTACTTTCGCTCCAGATCGGCGATGGCCGCCTTGATCCGGTCTTTGGGCGCTTCGTAGAGGCGCTTGGGGCCGCAGGCGGTGAGGATCATACCGGCGGCCGCGCCCACGGCGGATTGAGTGAACAGGCGGCGGCTTAGCATGGTAGTCTCTCCTCGGTCACTTCATGGTGCGATTGGGAGGCCGCGGCGCAGGTTTGGGAGCCAGCGCGTGGAAGCGCGGCTGGTGCGGATTGTGACACTGCACGCACAGCAGGTAGGTTTTGGCGCCGTTCCAGTTGCCGGTGCGGCGGCCATGAACGCCGGCGCGCCAGTCGCGGTACTTTTCGCCATGGCACTGGCCGCAGAGACGGTAGGATTCCTCGAACGCCACGTGCTCTCCGCTGGCCAGATGCAGCACGTCGCGGTTATCGGCGTCGTGGCAATCCAGACACCAACGGTGGGTTTCGTCGTGCTTCAAAACTATGTCGGTGTGCATCGCCGTCAACTCGCGCCGGTGGCGGTCCGGGGGCATGCTGGCATGACAGTTGGAGCAGGGGAAAATGCCCTCCGAAAACGGCGGGGGCGGCACTTCCAGGTGTTCCGGCTGGTTGCCGGCGGCGGGAGGCTTGGTCCCATCCGCCGCCAGCCGAACCAGCCCGCAAAGCGCCAGGGCGATGCCAATCGCCCGGCTACGCACAGCGCATCTCCACCATGCGCTGGACCTCGCGCAGCCACATCGCCTGGAAGAGTTGCAGGCGGTGGCCGATGACGCAAGAAACGTTTAAAGCCACCGCATACCCGGTAGCGGGATGCGCGGCAAAGTAGCCGTTCAGAGCCTCGCGGGACAGCGCGATCGCCTCCGCTCCGAGCGGCGCGGAGGCCGTCAGGGTGAACCGGTAGGGTGGAATCAAGGCCGACCAGCCCACCGTCTGGCCGCTCGATCGCTCTTCCACCAGAACGTCCTCTTCATGGCTGCGCACCTGCATGGGCAGCGTCAGACGCAGACGCCCGCTCGCCACCAGGTAGATGCTTTCGGCGGCGCCGCCCAGATGAAACAACTCCGCGCCCGCCCCCACCACCACCCGTTTGCCGAGCGCCAGCAAGCCTTCGGCTTCATCCGGAGCCAATCCTTTGAAAAGGTCGAAATCGGACATGCGGACCTCAGTTCACAAATGTGGACATGGTGCGGCTGTGCAGCAACGAAGCGCTGGGAGCTTGCAGGAAGCACTCCGCGGCGGCGTGTTCCAGGCGGACGTGGTTCTCGATCTGCAGCAGCAGGGCCTCGATCGGAACCCTGGTGCGCGCCGCCATGGGGAGCACCGGTGAATCGACAAAGAAACGCGCGGGCGAAGCCGCGGCCCTGACCATTTCCTTCTCAACCCCCGGCGCCGCGACGGGCGGGTTCCCCAAATCGCGCGTCGCAGCCCCGAAGGCCAGACAGACCACAGCCATCCCCAGCACGCTCAGACAAACAC
>Ga0182021_10010509_pt1 | contig 10974 bp, 10 predicted proteins | sample 612E3MmetaG_FD_120493 | JGI IMG/M metagenome (GOLD analysis project Ga0182021, IMG submission 120493) | Permafrost microbial communities from Stordalen Mire, Sweden - 612E3M metaG (Illumina Assembly) | ecosystem: Environmental > Terrestrial > Soil > Wetlands > Permafrost | place: Sweden...
ACCTCGCGGTTCCTCAAGGGTACTATCGATGAGGTGAGGATCTCAGACGTCGTTAGGTCAGCGGGTCGCATATTGAATGAGTACCAGAACGTTGTCAACCCCAGCAAATTCTATCACCTCGGTGCTGAGGAGGGAGTGCCGGATATACCCGCGGTGTCCTCACCTGATCCCTCTGATTGCTCAGCCGCGGTGAAGGCCACTCAGGCCCAGCTTAGCTTCACGTTAATTGATCCTAAGGGGCACCACATGGACTACACCGTCACTACCTCGCCGAATATTGGCTCAGGCAGCGGCACAGGCGTCTCTAACGGTGTGTACTCGATTCCAATCTCGGGCTTAGCTGACTTTACGAAGTACACGTGGACGGTGAGTGTAACCGATGGGGTTACTTTGACCACGGTGACTTACTCCTTCACAACTAGTGGGATACTCATAGTGGATAGTACATTCGACGCAAGTGCAGATAGCACTGCCCTTAGGGCTGCTCCGCCGCCGCAGAAGTGGTACGAGAGCAGGAACGATGGTACAGCTGGTCCGCTGCTTCTATACCTGGATACAACAAATGTTGGCGGCAATATGGGTAAGAAGGCCGGCTTTTTGGCTAGTTCAGCCAGTCCAGGTGGTAATGCTTACTGTACTCAGCAGTTTATCCAGGCTCAAACCGGCGTCTTCTCTGCTCAGTGGGATATCTACATCGACTCGATACTAAACGTGAACCCATACCGCGCCGGCTTGATGATGATTGGCTATGACGGTGGAGGTGGGCCTAATCGTAGTGGCGCGGTCAGACTGGTCTACATGGATTTCTATAAATCCGGTGGAGGGACGTCTGGGACGATGGATCTCAGGGCGCTTACCAGCTCTGGTACAGCGACCACCATCGCCTCTGGACTTAACCTGAAGCAGTGGTACACCATTAAGGTTGTTGTGAACGTGGCCGCGAAGTCCTACGACATATATGTGAATGGGGTTCTAATGGGTAGCTTCACGAATACTGGTTACGGCGGCGCTTCGGCGACTCATATTAGCTTCGCGCAGTGGAACGACGGCGCGGGCGCATTCTACGTAGACAAAGTGTACATCCCGGCACCTGTTGTCTTTACTCTAAACGTGAATACCTCAGGTAGCGGCCACGTCGACATAGACCAGGGCGGTCCATATACCTCAGGCACGGTCGTTCAACTCACAGCTGTTCCAGCCGATCCAAGCTGGAGTTTCGCTGGCTGGAGTGGAGACCTAACAGGCATGACTAACCCAGCAACAATAACGATGAACGGCAATAAGGCAGTCACGGCTACCTTCACAAAGACTTTCCAGCTTTCCGTCAACTGGGTTGGCAGTGGCTCGGTCACGAAGAGTCCAGACCAGGCGACCTATGAACCTGGAACACTGGTTCAACTCACAGCTGTTCCAGCCGATCCAAGCTGGAGTTTCGCTGGCTGGAGTGGAGACCTAACAGGCATGACTAACCCAGCAACAATAACGATGAACGGCAATAAGGCCGTCACGGCTACCTTCACGCAGAACACAATCACGGTTACCTCCCCAAACGGTGGGGAGAGCTGGATGAGAGGCACCATCCACACCATCACCTGGACCTCCGCGGGCAGCCCTGGGGCCAACGTCAAGATTGAATTGCTCAAAGCAGGAGTACTAAACAGGGTAATCTTCTCCACCACCGCGAACGATGGCTCACAGAGCTGGACGGTACCCTCGACCCAAGCGGCTGGCTCTGACTATACTATAAGGATAACCAGCACCACCAACACGGCCATCATCGACTCCAGCGACGCCAACTTCGCCATCGTAACCACCGGGACGTTGACGGTAACCTCACCGAATGGTGGTGAGAGCTGGATCAGGGTCACAGCCCACACTATTACATGGACCTCTGCGGGTAGCCCAGGCTCGAATGTAAAGATCGAGTTGCTGAAGGGCGGTGTATTGAACAGGGTCATTTCTTCAAGCACCGCGAACGATGGCTCCTACAGTTGGACTATTCCGACCTCTCAGGTTGCTGGCAATGACTATACGATTAGGATAACGAGCACATCTAATGCGGCCATCACTGACTCGAGCGACGCTAGCTTCGTCATCGTAATGGAGACGTTGACTGTTACCTCACCGAATGGTGGTGAGAGCTGGGTCAGGGTCACAACCCACACTATTACTTGGACCTCCACGGGCCCAGGCTCTAATGTCAAGATCGAGTTGCTGAGGGGCGGTGTTGTGAACAGGGTCATATCCTCGAGCACCCCGAATGATGGCTCCTATAGTTGGACGATTTCCTCGACCCAGACTCTTGGGGTCGACTTTACGATAAGGATTACCAGCACCACCAACGCGGCCGTCACCGACTCGAGTGACGCTAACTTCGCTATAATCGCATCTTAAAGTGCATCGAACGGGACCAGCGGCCTCGCGTGTTAAAAAGACGAGGCGCCTTTGTGCTGGTTTTACCCTCTTTTTACGATTCCCATAGTACCAGTATCACTTTGAATAGCTTCCAATCCTCATCATTCAAGGGGTCTCGATGAGTGACTTTACACTTTCATTATATTACTAATGGGTACATTGAGATGCTTGACGACAACAAACGAAGGATTCACGGTTTTGAGGTCGAAGCAGTCAGGGAAGCGGTTCGGGAGAAGCTAGCTAAAGTCGTCGAAAATGAGGAGGACCCGCCAACCGCGCTGGCCCTTGGGAGAGTCCTCTACAGGTTCGAGAATACGGTGGTTGGCAATCCCGTTTATATCTTAATGGGTACATTCGCTGAGATCAGGGAATGGGATTAAAGGAAATATGAAATATCTTGGATACTAGCTTCAGGTTCACAAAAATATCTCTAAACATTTGCCTTTTCTTGATAGAGGAATATCTTCTCTATAGTAGTCTCGAAGTACGTTGCCATCTTGAATGCTAACTCTAAGGAAGGATTGTACTTACCATTCTCTATGGCAAGAATCGTCTGTCTAGTGACGCTGAGAGCCGAAGCAAGGTCCTCCTGTGTAAGTCTCCTCATGGCCCTGAGAACCCTCAAATTATTCTCCATTAAACTATCCTCCCAACCTGTCCCGATAATACCAGTCAAAGAATGCCTTCAACCCCATAACCAGAAGCCCAATAATCTCTAGCTGGAACCCAAGTTCCTCGTAGCCAAGATATCCCTGCCGAGAGAGCAAGAAAAGGCTCAATCCGACTACAGTAAGCGAGACGACAGTGATAGACAGTGTCACCTGCGACGACTTCTGGTTTATCATAATCGTCCTTTCGTCTTTATCTTGCTCAGTTACTTTCCTTTTCGCTAGGTATATGGATAGCATACCTATTGTGAGTCCAGCGAGTAGAAGGGGTATGTTGTTAAGCACGATCCCGACCGCGACTATGCCCCCCATTGCGGCTGTGACTGCCCTCACCATCTGCTTGTATGTCTCCAGCTTCATGTAATCACTATGTATGATATACTATACATTATATATATAATATTTTACATTTTAAATGGTTTACTGTACTAGCTTGCGCTATAGCCTCACCTAATCACGATGAACCTGAGACTCTTCCTATGCCGAGTAGAAACGGGTGATCGGTTCTCGACTTAGCACGGGCTTCCCATCCTGTCCGGCATTTTAAGCGATTGGTAGCCTTCGAGGATACGGAGATAGCCGAATACGGTTCCATACTTCTCCTCGCAGATTCTACCCCATTATATTACTCTACAGAGAGAGAATGTAACCATACTTTGGGTCTATGAAGCTATTATGGCCCTCATCATGGTGTGATAGAAGTCCTACTTCTTTCCACCCAACAACCGTTTAGCTAACACGATTATCATCGAATCCTTGAGAATCGTAGTCGAGAATTAAAAGTATGTAATATGACTCCTAGGGTTTGGACCATAGTCTGATCCCCACACACCGCTCTACCTTGCGCGCTTATGCTAAGCAAAGGAAGGCTGCCCACGCTCAAAGACATTGCGCCCCTCCATATCGAGGGTCTCCGCCGCAGGCAGAATCTCAATCAGTTCGTAGGGATTTTGACCTAGACCATATTTCACCCCAAACTTGACCATATTGTAGGGGTCCTTCAACGGGCCCCATAGTCTCTGGAAAGGGTGAAGTTTGATGGAGGGATCAACATTGAGGTGTTTGAAGTATGGCGGAACCTTGCTCCATATCAACTCCTCTTTTGAGACCAAGTCGATGGAGGCAGCTTCAACTGCGACGATGTCTCTGCTGCCAGCTATTCCGATGTCGGGAATTATCTGGGGCTGAATCACACCCATGCAGTCGCACGTTGGGGTAATATCCATCAGGAAGTTGATGTGGAACACCTTACACTCGTCGTATCTTTCCAAGATCTTCTTTGAGCTTATCGTTATTAGCTCCTGGAAGGTTTGAAAAGTCTCTGGCTCCATGTTGAGACAGCCAATATCAACATCTGCCTTAAGACACTCGAAGCAGTTTCCATTGTAGCATCTGCCGCGATTGATATCGAGCTCATGTTTTTCCTTATGATACTTAATGTATCCATAAGGGCAGGACTTTACAAGTTCCTCAGCGTGCGCCGGTGTACATTTCTCCGGGTAAAAGGATGGGACGCTATTGAATATACCATGAATCTGATGCCACCTATCCGAGCCATTGTATCCGCCAACTCCAAGATTTTTAATCGCAGCAGCGTATCCGACGTTATTTTGAGCCTTAACGTGGCTCAGATTAACTAAGGCGTCGGAGTCGTGGAGTACGCCTGCCATGTTCATTGTTTCGATGTTTCGGTAGTTGATCTCTGTTTTGTAGCCATACCGTTCTTTGATGCCGGATATTGGTATGATTGGGCATCCGCAGGTCTCTTGAGTATAGCCGCGATCGGCTGCATTGTAGACGGATGTTGGGGTATCTGTGATGAATGGGTAAGCCCCTGTTTTCTTGATCCTCTCGACTACTCTTTTAACGTAGAAGGAGGGTATCGTCTGAGCGCCGTCGGTGTAGCCCAGGTGCATCTTCACGGCTACTTTATCATTCTTTTCTAATGTGGAGAAGTCGAGACTGTCAATGATCAATTCTAGCTTGTTGGCAAGTGAGGCAAATTGGGCGATTTTCCCATGGTTAATCGAACCGAAGTAGACATTGGGTGAAGTCATAGGCATTCTTGTTTATTGTATTAATTAAATACTACTCGTGTGTGCGAAGGGAGATGTGATGAAATGTGCACGCTATCTTTGATGTACGCGAGGGCACTTGATCCACTGGTCTAAATTGCTCATGAACTTGGCCCGCTTCCTAAAACGACACAGAACCCTTGTATTCTCTGGGCAGTTATAACACGCATAAATGTCATGGGACCTCATGGACTCACCCTCGCTCCGCCCCCGACCTTATGCGCCAATATCACCACCCTTTCAGAAGAGGCTCAGGGTGGGAATGCAGAGACAAACACGGGCTTCAGCTTCGAGATCTTGAGGAACCTACCCCAATCATTCCAAGCCTCACCAACAATCAATCCCTGTCTCTCAGAAAACTCCTTCAGCTTTGACTCATCCCCATCGCTCAGACTAGAAGTATCTATGAGAACCGCATAGGAGGAGAACGGATCCTGTTCCTCGATGTATGCGTTAACACCTATAGCCACATTTACTCCAGTGGCCTCGATCATCTCGCCGACGAAGTCCAGCGCCTCAAGTTCCTGAACCAACTTTATCACACTCTCTTCATCTGGAGAAACTTACCATCCTTGCTTAGGGTAATCTCAGAGCCCTTAGCGCGCGCAATTATACGCACACCAGAATCTATAATCCGAAACTGAGATTCATAATTTTTTTAAGAGGTATTAATGACAGTTGAGTTGCGCATACGGTGATGTCTTAATGGATTATCTGAGCAAGCTTGAAGGGTACGAGCTCAACAACCTATCGAAACAGCTCGTAGGGCCGACGCTAGTGAGGGTCGACATAAACGTCCCTGTCAAGCAGGACGGACGCATTAACCGAGAACACCCCAACCTACGGCTCAAGACTTACGGGCGCGTTCTGGACCTTTATTCGAGGTTCTCCCCGATAGTGGTGATGGCTCACCAGGGGAGGAGGGGCGAACGGGACTTTGTGAAACTTAGTGATCATTACAATGTTCTTGGCACTGTAATAAGGCACGGCATAGTTGAGTTCGAACCATTTGTCGAGGCCGAGGATTATCTAACCGGCAGGCTTGCGAGGAGGATAAAGAACCTGAAGAAAGGTGAGATTCTGCTTCTTGACAATATGAGATACATGGACTGCGAGGAGAAGTTCGACGTTCAGGCGTGTCCATACATAGATTTCTTCAAGAAGGCCGGCATAAGGACCTGTGTTAACGACGGGCTACCCCTCTGGCACCGTGCGAATTCGAGTGTGATAGCCCTTCCACATATAGCTAAGACGTATGTTGGCGTAAGGTCCAACTATGAACTGGGTATCCAGGAGGGCCTGATAGATGGGGAGAACGACGAGAGCAAGGCGATCGTGATAGGGGGGAAGAAACCGAAGTTCGAGGCCATACCAAAGCTAGCGTGCAAGATGGACTTGTTTACCGGAGGCCTGACTGCGACTCAGGTGCTTCGAATGAAGGGTGTAGACCTTGGTGAGAGTAACAACAGGCTTCTGGAGAAACTCTACAACAAGCCGAAGGAAAACGAGTTGCTCGCGGAAGTTGTGAAGAAGTTCTCTATAGAGACGCCGAAGGACTTTGTCATACAGGATGGCATAAATATCATTAAGGACGTGCCCATATCGGAGCTTCCTAAGCATCCCGATGCCTTGATAAAGGATGTGGGCATGGTGACGATTGACTACTATTCGGATAAGCTGCAGGCTTACGAGAGGAGGATCAGGGCGGCTCCGATGGGGGTCTACGAGGAGGGCTTTAACAACGGTTCTGAGCTTGTTAGATCAATAGTTGGCCCCGGCTTCGTCGCGGTAGGTGGCGACACGGTGGAGGAGCTGCAGGACAACGAGCTGGGAGACCCGATCATCGCGGCTGGCGGAACTGTGCTGCTCGGCGGAGGCGCACACCTCGACGGCTGGGCGGGCGACCCGTACCCTTCGGTGGACGAGTTGCTGAAAGTCCAGAAACATGCGTGACGATGCATATGTGCGCGCTTAGCTTTTGATATTTACAAGTGATCTTATCTCTATTTGGCGGCGCGCGCGTTGGTCAAAATTACTCATGTATTTGCGCGCGCAGATGTCCTCAGAGCAAATATGGCACGCATTCGCGTGCTAAAGATCTTCTCCCTGGAAAAGCAGATCAAAATCCAAGAGGGTGGCATTGATCTTCTGAGCAGCCTCATAGACCTGCTCCTCCCTCTTAGCCCCGGTGATCACGATCTTCCCCGACGCGAATAGCAGCATAACTACCTTGGGCTCACTCATCCGGTAGATCAGGCCGGGGAACTGCTCAGGCTCATACATGACGTTGTCCATTACGTCCGCAGCGGTCTCTAGGTCAATCTTACCGTGAAGATTCGCGGAGGAGACCATATTCTGGATCACTATCTTCGGCTTCCCGAGGATGACGATACCATTCCGCTTCAACTCCCTGACAACCTTCCCAACCGCGCTCCTTGCCAGCTTTTCCGACTTCGCACCCGTACAGACCATCTTGCCCGAGCCGAAGATCAATGTCGCCGTCTTCGGCCGCTTAAGTCTGAAGACGAGCCCAGGGAATTGCTTCGGCCGGTACTCCACGTTTCTGAACACTTTCATAATTGCGATTAGGTCTATTTTCTGGTCGAGTGACGCAGAGGCAACGACGTTCTGTATCTTTACATCGTAGGGGCTTGTTTTACTCATTACTCCGCCTTCAACATTCTCTATCATCGTGGTTGAGATTATCTGTCTTGCGCATACGTATGACTCGATGATGATCTTCTGAGCCATTTGCTCCGTAAATTTTTTCTAACGATTTAAAATGTGATCCTTAAAAAACTAAGCTTTTATCGGTATATCTTCGATCTTTTTTGGCGTGCGTCGAAGCCCATACCCCTTCAATTCCTTCTTATGGGCTTTTCTATCATGATCCTTCTTCTTCGTCATTCTATTTGTGGGCATATTTTCAATTCACTCTTTCATGATACCTACGCGTGCGTGGCTATTATAGGTTCAGGACATAAGAGGATCAGCGAGTGAAAATGGTCCTTTAGTTTTTCAGAGTATCTGAAACCTGACAAGAGAAAATTCGAAGATTTTCATAATTATGTACATGGGACAGTATTTCCACTCTGCGCGCGCACGTATAACAGTAATAAGGTAGAATGGTAATGCAATAGAAATTAGGAATTTAGAGGTTTTTTAACCCCGCTTCCAAAGTAGATTAGTGGAGTAGATAAGCCAATGAAGATGCAAGAGACGAAGAAGGGTTACAGAACATTCACCGAATCCGAGAAGCGGGACAATCAACTACGAGATGCATTGAAGGACATTCGCGGAACTAAGAAACATTACCCAACACGGGATATGTAAGAGCGCACGCGCGGACGAAGCCGAGTTGATCCCGCGGGGGAAGACGGTCCTCTGTATAGTGGACGACCCGGCGAATAGATACTTCACCTTCTGCCCATTCCAACACAGTGATCCGACTCGGGGCAGGTGTTTTAAACCCTCCCTGGCACATCTATCCGACTGAAATGCCGGAACCAAAGAAGAAGATGAACGCCGAGGAGGAACTCAAGGATATATACACTAGGCTCCATCCTCAGGTCCTCTCTGAGTTCGAGGAGATGATGCCCAAGTACTGGGAAAGCAAGTGGAAGGCCAACTCCAGCATCGGTAAACTTCGCACGGTGCTCATGCACCGCCCTGGTAAGGAATTCCTGAGCGTAGGCAAAAAGACCCCCTGGCCACCGCACGAGGCGAGCCTCGCCGCCTGGCGTATGACCTACAAACCCGACCTCAAAGAACTCGTCGAGCACCACGAGAACCTCGTCAAAGCGTACAAGGATAACGGCGTAAATGTCATCGTCAGGGACCCAGACCCATATGACCCACCCTACCAGGTGAAGGCCATTTACACCGACGACGTCTGCCACGCCGCCGTTTACGGACAGGTCATTCTTCGCATGTATGACTGGATCAGGATGGGTGAGGAGAAGCCTACATTCCAGACGCTTGCGAGGATTGGTTGCCCCGTTGTCGGCATGATCACTGGCAACGGCATGGTCGAGGGCGGACCCTGTGGCTGGCTTGACGAGAAGCACCTCCTCATCGAGGTCCACTACCCTCGCGGCAACACCGGCGACCCCGCCATTCACCGCGCCAACGAGTCGGGTCATGAGCAGTACGCCTGGATGGTTAAGCAGCAGGATCCGGAGGTAGACATACGCCTCGGTCCCGGTTACGGCACACGCAAGGGAACCATACACTATAGCATGATTGACCGCCACACCAGCGTCGCAGACCCCAGCTTCTATGATCCCTACCTCGTAGAGTGGATGAAGAGGGAGATGAACTGGAATTTCATCACGCCTCCGGACGACCTCGTCAGCATCGATACGAGGGGGTTCAAGAAGGGCCCAGACACCGGTGTTGTCCTCGGTCCCATGAAGATCATGGTACCCACTGGGAGCCCTAAGAACGTCAAGTATCTCGAGTCGATCGGCGTTGATGTTGTGCAGGTCGAGTGCAGCAGTCTAGTCCGTCCGCGTAATAGTGGCAGCATCCACTGTACTAGCGGTAGCCTCGAGAGAGACACAGAGCCCTGCGACTAACACTTTATACAGCGTTGCCCCTATCCACTCTGCTGTCGTTCCTAGTCGTTGGGGGCATGCCCACGTGGATATGGTTCATCGTCTTTGCGTTGATGACCTCCGCCTTAGAAATTCGGCTAAAAAAATGTATGGAAACGCGATAAAAGCTGAGAAGTTTATTAGCGAAGCATCTCCGTATGTCGCCATATGACTCAAGCTGGAAGGCACTACTTCTCTACGCGGGAACTGGGAGTTATCGTTATCATGGCTGCACTAAGCGCTGTAATGCGCGCGCGCGTCGAGACCACATTGTTCAGCGCCCAGGGTATAACCGCGATCCCGATCTCACTACTCGAAGGAGTTATCCTCAAGGCGAGCCTGATTCTACTCGGCAAAAGAAGGGTATCAGTCATCATCTCGGGGGACTATCCACCGTCGGTAACGTGATCGTTTTGAGGCTCTTCGTCCTTTATGCGCTGCCAATTTGGGTAAATGGCTTCATGGCGGTCCTCGCGTTCATTTCAGGTGCCCTAGTTAGTCTGTTTGGGCTCAGGATCGAGTCTGTCGTTGAGAAGACTCTTCACTCGGCTTAACTGTACCTAGCCTTCATCTCAACGGCTTTCCCGCAGCTGAAGCGTCCCTCAGGGCACTTACCCAACTGGACGCAGTACGGGCCCACCTCCCTGAAAAGCTCCGGCTCAGCAAGCCGAACCTGGCGCAGCATCTCATCCGCCATCTCTCTGACCTCCCACTGAGCTCGGTTGCACAGCCTCAAGCCGAAGAAGTGCATGAGGCTCCTCCCATCCATCGTCATGAGAAGGCTGGTCTCGGTCGCGTTTGGGAGGACGAAGCGGGCATCCTCCCTAGGCACTCCCCCCTCGACCATCTTAGAGTAGACATTACTGGCAACATCGATGAATGATGCAAAGTCGTCAGCTGCCTTTTCAGTGATAATCGGAGGCGTCACGACGTGCTCGTTTAGCCTTTTGACTTGGATGTACCTTTGGCTCTGCTGACTGAAGCTCGCCACCCTGTGCCGTACGAGTTGGTGGCTGCACGCCCTGCTTATTCCCTCTACGGCGAACGTGAATGATAGATGGCCAAGGAAATCCTTCTCGGGTATCTCCGAGGCGGGGGGCGCGGCGAGTAACTCTCTGCTTGACGTTTGTGCAAGTAGCTCCACTATCAAGCCTTGCGCCTCCCAAACGCGTATGCAGAGGGAATCAAGTTCTCGATAGATGACATTAATAGCCCCGAGAA
>Ga0182021_10010510_pt1 | contig 10973 bp, 10 predicted proteins | sample 612E3MmetaG_FD_120493 | JGI IMG/M metagenome (GOLD analysis project Ga0182021, IMG submission 120493) | Permafrost microbial communities from Stordalen Mire, Sweden - 612E3M metaG (Illumina Assembly) | ecosystem: Environmental > Terrestrial > Soil > Wetlands > Permafrost | place: Sweden...
CTTCGCCAAACTCTACGACCTGCCACGCCGTGAGCGGCAGGCGCGAATCCTGGAAGCATTGGAGTTCATGGGCCTGACCGCCGATGGCGGCCGCCTGGTGGGACATTACTCAGGCGGCATGGTGCGGCGCCTGGAAATCGCACAGTCTACGCTGCACCGGCCGCGCGTGCTGTTCCTGGATGAGCCGACGGTGGGCCTGGATCCGATCGCGCGCGACGCGGTTTGGAAACATCTGGTCGATTTGCGCACCAACTACGGCACCACCCTGTTCTTCACCACACATTACCTGGAAGAGGCGGAGAGCTATTGCGATCGCATCGCCATCATGCACCTGGGCAAGGTGGCCGCGCTTGGCACCTGCAAGGAACTCGAAGCCTCGCTGGGCGCCGGCCACACGCTGAACGACGTCTTCGTCCACTACGCCGGCAGCGCACTGGATTCCGGCGGCAGCTTCCGCGACGTATCCGCCGAACGCGCCACGGCGCAACGCCTTGGCTAGCCCACCCTTATGACCGCGACTCTCCTCCAACCATGCACCGGCTTCATCGAGAAAACGTTCGTCATCACCGAGTTTGAGTTGCGCAAATTGCGCCACGATTTCACCGAACTCGTCACCCGCGCCCTGCAGCCCGCGCTTTGGCTGGTGATCTTCGGGCAGGTGTTTTCCCGCAGCGGGGCGATGCACACGGGAAATGTCCCCTATCTGGACTTCATTGCTCCCGGCATCCTGGCGCAAAGCGTTCTCTTCGTGGCGATATTCTACGGCATCAACGTCATTTGGGAGCGCGACCTCGGCATCGTGCAGAAGTTTCTCGCCAGCCCGACTCCGCGCTCGGCGCTGGTGCTCGGCAAGGGCTTCTCCGCCGGCGCCCGCACGCTCTCGCAGGCCGCGGTGGTTTACGCGCTCTCGCTGGTGCTCGGCGTGAAGTTGAACTGGCGCCCGCTGGCGCTTCTCAACGTAGTGGTCATCGTGGTGCTTGCCGCCACGCTGTTCTCGACGTTTTCGCTCATCATCGCGTGCATCGTGAAGACGCGCGAGCGCTTTATGGGCGTCGGACAGGTGCTCACCATGCCGCTGTTCTTTGCCAGCAACGCCATTTACCCCACCGCCATGATGCCCGGTTGGCTGCAAACCATTTCTCACCTGAATCCGCTGACCTACGTGGTCGATGCCCTGCGCACTTTCATGCTTGCCGGCAGCCCGAGCACGTTCGGTCTGGGCCGCGACTATGCGGTGATCGTGCTGTCCACCACCATCCTGGTCTTGATTGGCGCCCGATTGTATCCCCGCCTTGCAACTTAGAGCGCAAACAGGCAATTCTGACACTATGGAATCCCTCCTGACGATCAACGGCGGCTCGTCGAGCATTCGTTTCGCCGTGTATGACGCGGGCGAAACGTTGCGGCGGCAACTCGCCGGCAAGATCGATCGGATCGGTATGAGCGGCACCAATTTGACGGTCAGCGATCCGGCGGGAGAACCGCAGGCCCGCGGCCTGGCCGCCGCCGACCACCGCACGGCGGCGGCTTTTCTGCTGGACTGGCTGGAGACGCAGCCTGCCTTCGCGCCGGTGAAAGCCGTGGGACACCGCCTGGTGCACGGCATGAAGCACTCCGAACCGGAGCGGGTCACGCCGAAACTGCTGGCGGAGTTGCGCCGCATCACGCCGTATGACCCGGATCACCTGCCGCGCGAAATCGGCCTGATCGAGGCATTCCTGCGGCGGCATCCGAAACTGCCCCAGGTGGCGTGCTTCGACACGGCGTTTCACCGCACCATGCCGCGGGTGGCGAAGCTGCTGCCCATCCCGCGGCGCTACGCGGCCAAGGGCGTGGAGCGCTACGGTTTCCACGGCCTGTCCTACGCCTACCTGATGGAAGAGTTGGGCCGGCTCGACGCCGCGGCCGCGGAGGGTCGCGTGATCCTGGCGCATCTGGGCAGCGGCGCCAGCCTGGCCGCCGTGCGCCACGGCAGGAGCATCGATACCAGCATGGGCTTCACGCCCGCTTCGGGATTGGTGATGGGCACGCGCACCGGAGACCTGGATCCGGGCCTGGTCTATTACCTGGCGCGCACGGAGCGCATGACCGCGCCGCGGTTTCAGAAGATGGTGAACCACGAATCGGGGCTGCTGGGAGTTTCCGGGACCAGCTCCGACCTGCGCGACTTGTGCGCGAGGGAGGCCTCCGACGCCCGTGCGGCAGAGGCGGTGGAGCTGTTCTGCTACCAGGTGCGGAAATGGATCGGCTCCTTCGCCGCGGTGCTGGGCGGGGTGGACACGTTGGTCTTCGCCGCCGGCATCGGCGAGAACGCGCCGCTCATCCGGCAGCGGATTTGCCAGGAACTCGGCTTTCTCGGTATCGAACTGGACGCGGAGCGCAATGCGAAGAATGCGCCGCTGATTTCGGCGGACGCAGGCCGCGTCAAGGTGCGCGTCATTCCGACGGACGAGGAGCTCATGATCGCGCGGTCGGTCAGCCGCCTCCTCAACCTCGGCGGAATTCGAGAGAATTGAACCATGACAACCAACACGCTCACGCCGGAACTGCTTGCCACGATGGATGCCTACTGGCGCGCCGCCAACTATCTGTCGGCCTGCCAGATTTATCTCTACGACAATCCGCTGCTGAAGCGGCCGCTCGCGCTGACGGACGTGAAGCACATGCTGCTGGGGCACTGGGGCACGACCCCCGGGCAGAACTTCGTCTATGCGCACTTGAACCGGGTCATCAAGAAATACGATCTCGACATGATCTACGTCTCCGGCCCCGGGCACGGCGGTCCGGCGGTGGTGGGCAACACCTACCTCGAAGGCACTTACAGCGAGATCTATCCCGACATCAGCCAGGATGAAGCCGGGCTTCGGAAGCTCTTTCTTCAGTTCTCGTTTCCCGGCGGCATTCCGAGCCACGCATCGCCGGAGTGTCCGGGCTCCATCCACGAGGGCGGCGAGCTGGGCTATTCGCTGAGCCATTCGTTCGGCGCGGTGTTCGACAATCCCAGTCTCATCGTGGCCTGCGTGGTGGGCGATGGCGAGGCGGAAACCGGACCGCTGGCCACGGCGTGGCATTCCAATAAGTTTCTCAATCCGGTCACCGACGGCGCGGTGCTGCCGATTCTGCATCTCAACGGCTACAAGATCTCCAACCCAACCCTGCTCGCCCGCATCACTCACGAGGAATTGGAGCAGTTGTTCCGCGGCTACGGGTGGACCCCTTACTTCGTGGAGGGTCACGAGCCCGCACTCATGCATGAGGCGATGGCCGCCACGCTCGACACGGCGGTGGAACAGATCCGGCAAATCCAGCAGGACGCCCGCGTGCACGGCAACCTGGCGCGTCCGCGCTGGCCGATGATCGTGCTCAATTCACCCAAGGGCTGGACGGGACCGAAGGTGGTCGATGGCCTACAAGTGGAAGGCACCTTCCGTTCGCACCAGGTGCCCCTGGCCGACCCGGCCACCCATCCCGAACACCTCAAACTGCTGGAAGAGTGGTTGAGAAGTTACCGGCCCGAGGAACTTTTCGATCAGCAGGGCCGGCTGAATGCGGAACTGGCGGAACTGGCCCCCAAGGGCGAGCGGCGGATGGGCGCGAATCCCCACGCCAACGGCGGCATGCTGCTGCGCGACCTGCGCATGCCGGATTTCCGCGACTACGCGGCCGCCGTGCCCGCGCCGGGGGTGCGCGGCATCGGCGACACGCACGTGCTCGGGCCCTTCCTGCGCGATGTGGCGAAGCTGAACGGCGAGCAGCGGAATTTCCGCGTCTTTGGCCCCGACGAGACGCTCTCCAACGGCCTGGAAGCCCTCTTTGAAGTGACCCAACGCCAGTGGGAAGCCGCCACCGTACCCAACGACGAATTCCTGGCGCCCACCGGCCGTGTGATGGAAATGCTCAGCGAGCACCAATGCGAGGGCTGGCTGGAAGGCTACCTGCTCACCGGGCGCCATGGACTCTTCAACTGCTACGAGGCGTTCATCCACATCGTGGATTCGATGTTCAACCAGCACGCCAAGTGGCTCAAAGTCACCTTGCACCTGCCGTGGCGGCGAAAGATCGCCTCGCTGAACTATCTGCTGGCCTCGCATGTCTGGCGCCAGGATCACAACGGCTTCACCCACCAGGATCCCGGTTTCATCGACCAGGTCGTCAACAAGAAAGCCGAGGTGGTGCGGGTATACCTTCCGCCGGATGCCAACTGCCTGCTGAGTGTGATCGACCACTGTCTGCGCAGCCGCCATTACGTCAACGTGGTGATTGCGGGCAAGCACCCGGCGCCGCAATGGCTGGCCATGGACGCCGCCGTCAAGCATTGCACCGAGGGCATCGGCATCTGGCAGTGGGCCAGCAACGACCAGCGCGTGGCGCCCGACGTGGTGATGGCCTGCTGTGGCGACGTGCCCACGCTGGAGACGCTGGCCGCCGTCTCCATTCTGCGCGAGCATCTGCCGGAGCTGAAAATCCGCGTGGTCAACGTGGTGGACCTGATGAAGCTGCAGCCGCAAACCGAGCACCCTCACGGGTTGAGCGACGTGGATTTCGATGAGATTTTCACCAGGGACAAGCCGGTGATCTTCGCCTTCCATGCCTACCCGTGGTTGATCCACCGGCTGACCTACCGCCGCACCAACCACGACAACATCCACGTGCGCGGCTATAAGGAAGAGGGCACGGTCACCACGCCCTTCGACATGACGGTGCTGAACGAGCTGGACCGCTTCCACCTGGTGATGGACGCCATCGACCGCCTGCCGCGGACCGGCGACAAGGGCATCTACCTGAAGCAGCAGCTCAAGGACAAGCTGATCGAGCACAAGCAATACATCGACAAGAACGGCGAGGACCTGCCGGAAGTCCGCAACTGGAAGTGGAGCACCCCCAAATGAATGCACAGGAGCTGATTGACACCGCGCGGGCGATGGTGGCCGGCGACAAGGGCCTGCTGGCGATGGATGAAAGCACTCCCACCTGCGACAAACGATTTCTGGCGTTGGGAATTCCCCAGACCGTGGAGACGCGGCGCGCCTATCGGGAGATGATTGTGACCACGCCGGGTCTGGGGGAGAGCATTAGCGGCGCGATCCTCTTTGACGAGACCATCCGCCAACAGAAAAAAGACGGCACTCCGTTTCTGAAAGCCATCCTCGATGCGGGAATCGTTCCGGGGATCAAAGTCGACGCCGGCGCCAAAGACCTGGCGGGTCATCCCGGGGAGAAAATCACCGAGGGTCTGGACGGATTGCGCGGCCGCCTCCAGGAATATTTTCAAATGGGCGCCCGTTTTGCCAAGTGGCGCGCGGTGATTGCGGTTTGCGATGGCATCCCCAGCCGGGCTGCGATCGAGGCCAACGCGAACGCGCTGGCCCGCTATGCGGCGTTGTGCCAGGAAGCCGGACTGGTCCCCGTCGTCGAGCCGGAAGTGCTCATGGATGGCGGGCATACCATGCAGCGGTGCGGCGAGGTAACGGAGGAAGTCCTGCGGACGGTTTTCGACCAGCTTTACACGCAAGGGGTGATGTTGGAGGGTATGATCCTGAAGCCCAACATGGTGCTTCCGGGATTGACCTGCTCCAGGCAGGAATCCGTGGACGAGGTGGCGGGCGCCACGGTGCGGTGTCTGTTGCGAGCCGTCCCCGCCGCCGTTCCGGGGATTGCGTTCCTGTCGGGCGGCCAACCCAGTGAACTGGCCTCGGCGCGTTTGAATGCCATGAATGCCGGATGCAAGGCGCAGGTGCCTTGGGCGCTGGCGTTTTCGTTTGCCCGCGCCATCCAGCAACCGGCTTTGGAGATCTGGCGCGGCGAGGAGGCCAACGTGCTGGCGGCACAGCAAGCCCTGTATCATCGCGCCATGTGCAACCGGGCCGCGCGCCGTGGCGAGTACAATGCCGCGATGGAAGCAACCGCGCAACGAGTTTGAAGTAGACAAACCATCAAAGGAGAATCGACATGCCAGGGTGCGGAACGCCCTTTTCAGGGTTAGCAAACGACAGGAAGCTCACGGATGAGGAACTGGTCAGAGCAATTCGTTTCATGGTGGCCTCGGAGTACGACGCGATTCAGATGTACATGCAGCTTGCCGAGTCGACCGACAACAAGCTCGCCGCGGAAGTGCTCAAGGACATCGCGGACGAGGAACGTGTACATGCTGGAGAGTTTCTGCGATTGCTCCGCGAGCTTGCCCCCGATGAAGAGAAACTCTATGCCCAAGGGGCAAGAGAAGTCGAAGACGAAATAAAGAAAATGAAGTAAAGGATACAGGGGTGCGGTTCGACAGGCCTTTGCCGGCTTAGTCCGCTACGTCGACAATCGAAGCGCGCGGTGTTTCACCGTCCATCGGAGGTGAAGCGTGCGGACACCATGGCGCCCGGGTCAGTCTGGAAGGCGAGGATTTCCTTGCCGCCGTTGACCAGAAATCCACGCATGTTCATAGGCGAAGGCTGGTCGACCTCCTGTCCGCCCGGAGGAGGAAGCGTCAACCCGAAGCTCACCGAGCAGTCGCTCTCCACCTGAAAGCTGCCGTTGCGGGCGATATCGAGCGTGCCCTTGGCGGACACCGTGTGCGGAACCTGGCCTGGGAGCATCGGTGTGGTGCTGCCGGAGGCGATGAAGTAATACTTCTTCTGGAGATCCGCCGCCGAGCACGTGCCGGGTATCTTCTTCATAATCCCGCGCTGGGCGCTACCTGGGTCGGTCTGTGTGAACGGCAGGCTGGTTGCATCGCTCGAGAGCGTTCCGCTGAAATTCTGCAAGCCGCCAGAATCGTCCCGTAGCGTCCATGTCACCGAACAATCCGATTTTGCCTCGTAGCTGCCCGTCACCGGGTTCCCCAGAAGCAGGCCGCGGAAGGTGGCAGACGCCGTCCCGCTGAGGCTCCCGCGTTCATCGAAGGAGATCCGGCCGAGGCTGACAGCCGGTTTCGGCGTGCCGGAAATGTCCGTCGAGCCGGTCAACTGAAACGCGTACGGCCCAACCAGATCCGCGGGGTTGCAGACGTCGGCAGCCTGCGCGGCCAAGTCCGGAAACAGAACCAGGAGGAACAGCCAATTCGCTCGCATGATGGGTTTCAAGAGCACCTGGAGAGCCACGCCAAGCCCGGTCCGGCCCAAAGCGTGAGATACCACACATGGCTTGGCACGGCGAAAAGATCAGCCGGTGAGTTGGCCTATCGCTGCGTGCGGCGGAGGTCGACGGTTCGAACCCGTCCAGGTCCACCACAACTTTTCAAACACTTGCCGCAACACCGTTATCCCACAGCATCAAAAACCACGCCTCTGGAGATCCCAACGTCCCCATGCTCCCACATGGAAGCGCGGGCGGCGCCCGGCGCGGCGGGCTGCCCACTTGGCAGGCCGCCACCGATCTTAGTCGATCCCGTCGCGCCGGTTAGCGGCGGATCGATCGGCGTGATCCTCACCGCGCTCCGGACTCCGCCCAACGGCCGGCCAGTTTCAGGATTGCCGCGGGGCGCTGCGACGCCTGGTCCGCCAGGACCATGTCGACGTCGAGGCCGTACCCGTCCACCGACCGCCCATCCCCGTACAGGTCGCTTCTCCCCAGGGCTATGCGGAACGGCACGCGGCTGTGCGGCAGGATGCAGTAGCCGGGCTGTATGAACTGGCAGACGCCGAAGGTATTCTCCCCCACGATTATCGAACCGGGAACCGATGCCAGGACGTAGGTGGTGAATTCGCAATCGCTGCCGCAGAAATTGTCGACCAGCAACAACAGCCGCGGCTTGCCCGGACGCGCCTCCGGGGGAAACTGGTGGCGCTTGTAGTTCCACTCCGAGCGGACTTTTTCGACCGTCACGGGACAGCCGGCGGGCGAAGGAGCGTATAGAGCGTCCAGGCCACGCTGTATCGTTTGCCGGAGTTCGGCGGAGACCGGCGGCTTGAGCGGCAACATCGTGTACTGCATATAGCCCCAGCGCAGCGCGTCGTACAGACACGATTTGGGCTCGTCCTGCCCGAATCGCATCACGTCCCGGATCGCCTCCGGATCCACCCAGCGGGAGAGCTGCGCCACCACGTTGTCTCCCCCGAAGTTCCGCCGTAGATCGACGATCAGGAGCTTCTCATGTCCCGCCGATTCCGGAAGCGCGGGCAGCAGTTTGCGGAACAACTCCGTATTCGTTTTGGAGAACGTGGGAAGGCGCAGGTACCCGATTCCGGGAGCGGCCTGCCGGTATAGGGGCTCGTCGCCCGCCGTGCCGGACATCTCGGCGATGAGGCCGATTCGCTCCATCCCGGTCCAGGTGACGCGCACGGGGATCCACTTCGCGCCGCAGTGGATCGCGATGGCGGAGCCCCGCTTGGAGGGGTAGCTGAAATACTGGCCCGGCCGCTCGGCGGCGTCCGCGCCCGCCACGATACGGGCGGCCTTCGGCGCCTGCGCCGGATCCCGGGAATCCAGGGGGAACATCCGTCCATCCGCGGTCTTCATTTCCGTGCACGCGTCTGAGGTGGACGTTTCGAGTACCGCGGTGCGGGAGCCGCTGCCGAATGGCGCACCGAAGAACCCGGTGTGGTTGTCGGGTTGAAAGTCCATCAGCCGGCCTACTGGCGCGAACGCGCTGGGGAGATCGAGATCTTTGTCGCCGGCAGTTTCCAATTCCCGGTCCCAACTCTCGAACCACGCGTCCCATTTCCAGCCGCGCGCCTCGGCGCTCTGCCAGCCGCCGTACGCCTTCCGCATCAGCGATTCGAGCAGACGCACGTCCCCCCGCAGCAACGGTGCGGCGACGCGTTGGGGACGCTCAGCCCGCCACCATGCCTGGGGCACGAGGAACGAACGCCGGCTGAACGGTTCGGCAAACGGGTTCTCCAATAGAGGCCCGCCATCCGGGATTTTCAGATCGAACGTGGAAAGCCACTCGACTTCCCCTTGCCGCACTTCCTTGGAGAGCACGGCATCGGCAGCCGCCCCCCGGAGGAGCGCCAATACCAGGAAGCTCCCTCCCACCGCAATCGCCCGGTTATGTTTCATCGTTGTAGTAGCGCCTCGATCTTCGCAAGTAGCCTGGGTAGCTCGATCGGTTTCGTATCGTAATCGTCGCACCCGGCCGGCAACGCGCGGTCGCGATCCTCGGCCATGGCGTGCGCTGTGAGAGCGCTCGCGGGGATCCAGCGGGTGCTCTCGTCCTTCTTGAGAACCTCGCTGGCTTCCCAGCCCGTCAGGACGGGCAGGCTCATGTCCATGAGAATCGGATCCGGTCGCCCGCTCCTTGCCATGTTCACTCCTTCGCCGCCATCCACGGCAATCGCGATCTCATAACCCTTGCCGGCCAGCCGCCGCGAAAGCATGTCGCGATTCATCTCATTATCTTCCACCAAAAGTGTCTGGCAGTGCATCTCCAAATCACCGATACTTCGAAAACTGTGAATCTGAATATCTCCGATGTTCATAGCGAGCTTTCATGAATCACCTGGCACGGGGCATTGCAAGGAGGTTTGCAGGGAGGTTTCGTTACCTGGCGGTGGTGGTCGAAGACGCGCCACGCGGCCCCGTGCGCGCCGGAATCGGCGCGACCTCCGCATCCGCCGTTTTCGGAGGATGGGCATTCGAGTTCTCGGCCCCGACCTTCCAGCCGGAGCCTTCCGTGAGCAAGGTTTCCACGCCAGTTTCCGGAAATCCCGTCTTTCTGCCCCGTGGCCTAGTTCCCGAGTGCGCCGTCTACCTGTTCGAACAGCGTGTTCACGTTAAGTCGCTAATTCGCGGACGGCTTCTCTATGTGGTCCACAACCAGGATTTCGACTGGCGCTTTTTGCGGCACCAGCCTGACCTCTTCCACGAACAGGAAGAGGCTACCAGTAGCGCCTTTATGCCGGCCGGCGGAGTGGCGGCGTAACGGCGTACTCGACGGACATCGGATTCGCCATGCGCTTCGAAGCATCGAGAATTTCGAAGCTCACCATGTTGCCGCCGGCGTCGTAGTCCAGGATGACGCCGGGCTTATCCTGATCGCTTTCCGCGACCGGCGTGTCGCTCAGCAGCACGCTGAGGACGTCTACTTCGGGGTCGTACAATACTTTCATTCGGCGCTCCAGTACTTCTCGATCTTGCTGGTCCGGTAAGCGGTGATAATCGCGGGCGGCTGTTCACCTTCGTCCACCACAACTCGCAGCAGATACATTTTCCCATCTTCGAACCGTAACCGCGACTGGTGAATCCGCGTGCGCGTGAAGAAGCACGTGTGTGGCCAGCGAGGTCCATACGGGCGGAATTACGAGGTCCGGGGAGGGTCCGGAAAATCATAAAAGAGGTCACGAGGTCCAAACGCGGTCCAAAATGGGAGTCCGCAAATGCATGAAGCCACGAGAAACCCGTCTGTAAGTGATTGATCTGGCTTCCATGGCATGGAAGAGGTCGACGGTTCGAACACGTCCAGGTCCACCAAAACACTTCAAACACTTACAGCCACCAGCCTCGCTTGAAGTGCGCCCGGTGGAGTTCAACTGGAGTCCAAAATGGACGCCAGGCCGCCAAAGGTCGCTCGTCGTGAGTCCGACTCCAGGCCGAGCCAGTCTTGAGCCCCTCGAATTCTCCGGCGGTCTCAACTCCTAATTTGCCGCCGTTCTGGCGCGGGCACCAATGTTTTGTGGCAGCTTTCAGGCTGGGTGTATACTGATGAAAATCTGCGATGACAAGATCTAAAACAATCTTGATAGTGGCGGGTACCTTAGGCGTCCTGCTTCTCTTCGCGGGCGTACACTCCATCCTTTCTTCAAGCCACGTGGACGGCACCGTGCCCGCAACCGCACCATCCGGCGCACCCATCCCCGAAGGTCCCTCAACCGCGCCGGCTACAAAGGCTCCCAGCGCCGCTCCAATCCGTGCGGACGGCGCCGCCGCAACCGCACCATCCGGCGCACCCATCCCCGAAGGTCCGCGATCAACCGCGCCGGCTAGAAAGGCTCCCAGTGCTGCTCCAATCCGTGCGGACGGCACCGTGGGGCAGGCGAACCCGATCA
>Ga0182021_10010511_pt1 | contig 10973 bp, 10 predicted proteins | sample 612E3MmetaG_FD_120493 | JGI IMG/M metagenome (GOLD analysis project Ga0182021, IMG submission 120493) | Permafrost microbial communities from Stordalen Mire, Sweden - 612E3M metaG (Illumina Assembly) | ecosystem: Environmental > Terrestrial > Soil > Wetlands > Permafrost | place: Sweden...
CGGTGTCCTCGATCGTGTCGTGGAGCAGGCCTGCCATGACGAGCCCGGGGTCGGTGCCCTCGCTTGCCTCTGCAAGGTGCAGAGCGACTTCCGTCAAGTGATTGATGTACGGCTCAGCCTTCAGGCCCTTTCGGCGCTGATGCGCATGCTTGCGCGCGGCGAAATCGAGGGCGCGCGCGATCCCGACGATCCCGTTCACGGTTGCAGGGACTTTCTGAATCGGCGATGTTCGATGAGCGTGTGGTCGATGACCCAGTCTTTCAGGAACTCCACTGTCGTATGCAGGGCGTCCACGGGCGCGGTTTCCAGGTACCGGGCGAGCCCCTCGATCTTCTTGATGAACTCCGCGTGCTCCCGGGCAGCGACATCGTATCCTTTGTCGACGCGCCGGGAGGCAAGCGTTTCCTCGTACTTCAGGTGCGATCGGGCCAGGGCGACGAGCTTTCCCATCATTTCCGTCATGCCGTCGACCGTGGCACGTCCCTCGGCGATCCCGGCGAGGCCTTCGATCATGTCGAAGAGAAGGTGGTGCTGCTCGTCGATCTCCGGTATCCCGATCACGTAGGAGTCGTCCCAGACGAAGCGGACCTCGGCACGGAAGCCCTTGAGGCGGCGCTCGTAGGTTTCCATGAGCTTCCACTGGATGACCGGTATGTCCTCGATGACCTCGGCAGGAACCGAGTACAGCGTCGATTCAAGGAGGGCGCGCGCCTCGAACAGGTGGTGGGCCACGGCACCTCCGGGCCTCTGCGACGAGCGTCTTTCGAAGCGTTTCCGAAGGCCCGGTGGAAGCTCGCGGGCCCCGCGCATGACGGTTTCTTCGCCGAAGAATGCCCCGGGCTTGAGGTTCTCTATGGGACGAGCCCCGAGGAAGACCGAGAGGAGCCCTTCGTCGAGGATGACGATCTCCGCCTTCCCGTGGGGCGCGAGGACGTCATCCTCCTTCAGATGGCGCCGCTCCATGGCCTCCGCGATCCTGATCTGCAGCGGAAAGGAAACCATCTCCCCGAAGAGCCAGGTCCTCTGGAGGATCTGCCGGTTGTCGTGCACCTTCCGCAGGGTGTCATGCATGCCTGCCCGCTTGAGGAACTCCATGAATATCTCGCACGGGATGCGGATGGCCGTAACGTTGCTCAAGGCACGACTTGTTCGGCGCGCATTGCCCCCGGCGAAGCAGTCCAACTCCCCAATGAAGCTCCCCGCGGACTTCCTGTTGTGCAGCCCCGTCTTCGAATCGATCAGCTCCAGCAGCCCGCTCAGCATGAAGAAGACATCCTGCACGGGGGCATCGGCTCTCTGGATGATCGTGTCCGGGGTTATGTGCACGACGGGGCAGTTGCCGATCATCGCCACGTCGTCTTCCAGGGCGCGCGGGAAATACCCGCGCAGAACGCGAAGCCCGTCCTTCAGGAGGGCATCGGCGTGCATCTGCACCAGCACGTCCTGCTGGCCGAACGCGGCGCACGAGCCGATTTCTTTCTGGGCATCGGTGAGAGGCAGGGAAGTGTGGCTCAGGAAGACCTTCCCGGAGGCATCGCCCGAGAAGTCCTCCGCCCTGCCGTGAATGAGGCCTCCGCCGATGTCGATCTTCTTCACGTTCACCGGCGTCAGGAGCTTCTGCGTGAAGACGTCGTAGAACGCCTGGGAGATCCCGTTCTTGTTCGCATCCGCGGTGATCATCTTGCGCAGCACTTCGAAGGAACTGATGTCGGCAAGGTGCGCATAAGTGCGGTATCCCTTGTCCCAGAGAGCCCGAAAGAAGAAGACCGTGGTCTCCACGGGGTGCGGGGAAAGGACGGGCATCACCTCCAGGCCCTCGATGCTGTTCCATTCGTCGATGACGAGGTCGTGCGGCTCGAAGTACTGGTAGAACGTCGCCTCGTTTCGCCCGGTGAGGGCGGAGTACTTCTTCACGACGCTCGCCCTCACGGGCGGTGTGGCGAAGTATGCGATACGGTGATCGGAACGCACGAGCGAGGTGAGGCCGGCGAAGTGATCGTCGTGCCCGTGCGTGTGGAAGATCCCCGCCACCTCGTTGAGGCTGACCCCGAGGGCGGTGAGGGTGTGCTCGATGCCCGGTCCGGCATCGATGAGATAGATCCTGCCCTGGAAGCAGACGATGCTGCCCATGCACGGACGAGTCACGTCCCAGCCGTCCCCCTCGCCGACGTGCACCACGGAGAAATATTCGCGCCGCAGGGTCGTCGCCCCGAGCTGGTAGGTGGAAAGGTACTCCTCGGTGTCCCCGAGGTTCAGGTCGACGGTGACCGATTCTCCACCGTAGATGAACTCGTAGCGGTTGAAGCCCCGCCGGCGCACGAATGCCCCGGCGCGCAGCTCTACGGCGGGAGAATCCACGACCTTGAGGTCCAGAAGGTCTTCCGTGCGGCGGATGTTGTCGAACGCGAACCAGCGCTTGATCCGCAGCATGTCCATGGCCAGCCCCTCGGGCACGCCGGCCTCCACGATTTCAGCCAGGGTCGACAGGCCGTAAGTGCCCCTGTAGATGTATGCGCTCTGGCTCAGCACCTGGTCCTCCAGGCCGATGAGCATGGGCTTGCGGCCCGTGTTGTTCGGATGGCCGGGGAGGATCATGCCCTGCAGGTACAGCATCTGCAGGACGGGGAACTCGGCGAGGTTCGAGAAGCTGCCGTTCTGGATCGTCGTGTCGGAGAGCAGGATGGCGTTCGGCCCGGTCTGGGCCATCACGCCGTTCTTCTCCCGTTCCACGATCAGGCCCATCTTCATCAAGTGCTTGACGCTGTCAGCAGGGCACCCGCAGAGCACGAACAGGTCCGCCTCCGGGATCTCGACCCAGTAGACGCCGTTCGTCACGCGCTGTTTTTGCATCCGGTGCCCTTTCGTGCCTCCCCCGCAGGGTGTGCGATCGCTGTCGACATTATGGAATCCTCCCCTCTAGTATAGCGAGGGATCGGCGAGAATGCAAAAACGTCGGCCCGCGCCTGCGGGCGATGACGGCAGGCTCAGTACGGATACCACGAAAGGGCAGTATCGAACATCGCGACGATGTTCTCCGGTGGCGTTCCGGCCTGGATCCAATGCGAGGGGCCGAGGATATATCCCCCGTCCCTTCCCAGGACGCTGATCCTCTCCTGGACCTCGCGCTGCACGTCGCCGGGAGTGCCGAAGGGGAGGGTCGTCTGGACGCTCAGGCCGCCCTCGAAGCACAGCCGGGAGCCGAATTCGGTTTTCAACCTCACCGGATCCATGTTGTCCGCGCTGAACTGGAGGGCCTGCAGGACGTCGATCCCCATGTCGGCCAGGCCGCCAACGGCGTCCATGATCGACCCGTCGGTATGATAGATGACCTTTGCCCCGCGTTCATGGATGGCGTCGTTGAGCCGCCGGTGATAGGGCTTCAGGAGCCGTTCCCAGCGGTCACGGGGCATGAGCAAACCGCGTTGGTCGCCGATGTCGTCCGCCGTGAACACCAGGTCGATCTCGCCCGGCGCCGCCTCGAGGATGCGGGAGAAGAAGCTCACGTAGAAGTCGGTGACCCTCCCCATGATCGCGTGCACGAGCTCCTCGTCGGTCATGACGTCCATCAGCATCTGCTCGAAACCGCGCATGTACCAGGATGTCTCGAAGATGTTCCCGTTGGTGACCATCACGCACCGGTCCGATTGTGCGCGGACGGCCCGGATCCGGGCGGGGAGGCTCGCGTAATCGTACCAGGACGGGTCCGGCCACCGGTGGCCCGCGAGGCGTGCCGGCGTCCACTCTCCCGAAAGGGGGTAGTGCGCGATTTCGTTGTAGCTGCCGCTCCCGTAGCTCACCTCGCGCCGTCGGACGCCCCAGACGTCCGTGTCCGCAGGCATCGGCGGGCCGGCATAAGGCGGGATCACTTCCACGATGTCGACGATCGGCAGGAGGTACTCGTCCACGGAGATCCGTCTTTCCCGCCACAGCAGGTCCTGCAGCGCGCTGCGGGCCGGCGGGTTGATGCCCGCACAGACCATGCCGACGGGGACGCGGTCGGTCGTGCGGTGCTGGAGCGCGAGCCGGACGCGCTCCCGTCCCGTGAGATGCACAGTTCGTGGCATGGACGGGAGTGTAGCGGCGCTTCGGGGGGGGCGGCAAGACCGCGGACTCTGCGTTCTGAGCGGAGATTGCACAGCGGCGCGGAATCGGTCTACACTGATTGCATGGACACACCGCAGTCGGTAGAGCTGACGCGCAGCGAGCGCGAGTTGCTCCTCAACATTCGCCACATCACTCCTGAGGTCGAGAAGAAGATCGTGTCCTCACGCATCACGGGCAACCGGTTCCACATCGAGCTCACGCCGGCCGAGGTGGAAGGGCTCATGGCAGGTCTCGCGTCGGAAATGAACTACACCGACGACCGCACAATGGCCCGCGCGTACGAGGAGCTCCGGCAGAAGCTGGAGAAGCTCTAGCACGCATCGCCCGAAGGGCGATATCCACGGGACGATGCGAACGCGAGAGGAGGAGGGCCGATGCCGGGCTCTTCCGACGTTCTCATTCTTCTGGGGCTGGTGGTTGCTGTCGCGCTCCTCGCCCTGGTCATGGTCGTCTTTCTGTGGCTGCTGGACCGCCGCCGCGCACAGGCACGCATCGAACAGCTGCTGCAAGAACAGGACCGGAACCTCACCGAAGCACGCCGGGACAGCGTGCAGAAGAGCCGCAGCTCCCTGAAAGGGCAGATCGCCGAGCAGATGGCGCCGCTCCTTCCGGGGTTCGAGTACCTTCCCGCCGACGCCCGCTTTCTCGGCGACCCGATCGACTACGTGGTCTTCAGCGGGTACACGGATCTGCGTGACGCCGGCTCGGATGCGTCGGAGCTGGAGGTCGTGCTCCTGGAGGTGAAGCAGGGCGCTTCGAGCCTCTCGCCGTTCCAGCGGGCAATCGCACGATCCGTCCAGGAGGGGCGCGTCCGCTTCGAGATCCTTCGCATCTCCGACGACGGCGTCCTTACCACCGAAACGTGGCGGCCCCGGCGTGCTGCCGGGTCCGGGCCGAGCGCGTGAGATGCTGGGCGCCGGCCGCAGCGTTTTCGGCACTGCTGATCGTTCACGCCTCGGCGCAGGAGCCGGCGAGCCCTCCTCCGCAACCCCCGGGCCGCGAAGTGAGCCTTCCCGCCACCGAGGTAAAGGACACTTTCTTCGCGTATTTCCTCGGTCTCCTCCCAAGCGGCGGGGAGACAGGACCGGACGGGTCAGGAGCACCTATTTCGATTTCACGACGGACACGATCGTCTTCCCCGTGCCGGACTCATTGAAGAGCACCGGGAGCGCACTCGTCCGCGCTTCCTCCCGGCCGTAGGCGCAGGAATCCTGCCTCACACCGCCATCGTAGGGATCAGGATCTGGCCGATCGATTCCGCCGCGACGCCCGCCGCGTTTCCCTCGTCGCTGTCGATGTGCATCTCAAGCGTAGCATCGTCGGACACCCGGACGAGCACACCCTCGGCGATCGTGGCCCGGTCGCCGACCAGTCGCACGCTCACGTGCGCTCCGTTTCTCACCCCGATGCGGTCGGCATCCCCCGTCGACATGTGGATGTGGCGCAGGTCGCGGATCACCCCTTCGAGAATCTCGCACTGGCCCGCCGGGCCCCGCAGGATGATCCCGGGCGTTCCGTCGAGCATTCCGGATTCCCTGACCGGCGCCTGCACGCCGAGGGCGAACTGGTCCGTGCCCGATATTTCCACCTGGGTCCGCTCGCGCAGGGGGCCCATGACGCGCACCTTTTCGAGCATTCCCTTCGGACCCACGAGCGTCACCGTTTCATTGGCCGCGAACTCCCCCGGCTGGTGCATGTCCTTCAGGCGTGTCAGCGCCGCCCCCGGGCCGAAGAGCCGCGCAAGGGTCTCCGCGCTCAGGTGAACGTGGTGCCCGGAGACGCGAACGACCACCTCGTGCACGCGCGCCTCGGATTCCCGACCGCCGAGGATTTCCGCCGAAAAACGCGACAGGCAGGATGCCTTGGGATTGCTCCTTACCTGGGACAGGGCGGCGGTCACGCGCTCCCGTGCGAGCGCCCCGTACTCCTCCCGGAACCGCCGGTAGTAGTCCAGGATCCTGCCATGGTCGCTGACGTACCGGGCGGGCATGGCATTCAGCGCCAGGGCGAACACGTTGCTCCAGCACTGGCTGCAGGTGCACAACGTGTCGGCGCGGATTGCGGCATTCGTCTCCTCTCCGACGATCAGCTCCATGACGTTGTACGGGGAGAAGCTGGACCCCGAGATCCTCCGCACCGCGGTCGCCGAGCGGATCGTGGCGAGGATCGCGGCGATCCGCAGCCTCTCCGGCGTGCAGAAGCCGAGGTCCACGATGGCCTCGTCCAGGGTTTCAGCCGAGCGCGCGCAGCGGCGGCGCGCCTCGTCGAGCTGTTTCGGGGTGATCCACCCGAGGGCGACGAGGGTCTGCCCGGCATCGCTCTTGTCGATCTCGCTCTCAGCCTGTGTCTTCAGCGCTGAGGTGACCTGGTCGGCGTCCGCCCAGCCGCGGCGCACGGCGATCTCTCCGAGCCGGGAGTGCACACCGACCGCTGCGTTGCCGCGCTGCTCGTCCAGGAGCATCCCGACCTGCTCGTGCCGCAGGGCACGCGTCTCCACCAGGTATTCCCCCAGCCGCTGGACCGCCTCGTCCTTTGCCGCGCTCATTGAGCACCTCCGTTCAGGTTGCCGCTCACTTCAAAGGTGAACTTCCGGGACGCAGGGGTCAAGACGGGGGTTGAATCAGTTGCGCGCGGAGGGCTACCTTTTCCGGGGGAGGGGGGACCGTGAAATTCATTCTTGCCTGCGGGCAGTTCGCGCCCGCTCCTGGCGGGATCAGGGAGAATACCGAGCACATCGGCGCTTTTGCGCGGACCGCGGCCGGACAGGGCGCCGGGATCCTCGTGCTGCCGGAGCTGTGCCTGAGCGGCTACCCGTCCGCGGCCGATGCGCGCGCCTGGGCGGTCCCGCCGGATGGCGCCGAGTTCGCCCGCCTCTGTGCGTGTGCGCGCGAAAATGCCATTGCGCTGTGCTTCGGGTTCGCCGAGCTGACGCCTGACCAGGGGCTGGCCAACAGCATGGCGCTTATCGACGCCGCCGGCGTTCTCCTGTCGGTGTACCGCAAGGTCCACCTCTGGATCACGGAAAAGGATTGGGCCGTGCCCGGCTCCGGTTTTCAGGCGATGACCGCAGCGGGGGTCCGCCTGGGAATGTGGATCTGCTACGACACGCGGTTTCCCGAAGCGGCACGCAGTCTCGCGCGGGCGGGGGCGACCCTCGCCTGTGTCGGCTCTGCCTGGTTCGGACCGCCGGAGGAATGGGAGCTTGCCCTGCGCGCCCGCGCCCTGGACAACGGCATGTTCGCGGCCGGTGCCGCCGTTCAGGGTGCCTTCGGCGTCGCGCCGTTCCGGGGCGTCAGCCTCATCGTCGACCCGCACGGACGGGTGCTCGCCAGGGCACGCGAGGGGGCCGAGGAGGTCATCTGCGCGGAGTACGACGATGCGGCCGTTGCGTCGTTCCGGTCGCGCCTGCCGCTGCTCTCCGACCTGCGCCCCGGGTCCTATGCATAGGGGAATCTCGGAGACCGACCTTGCCGGTCCGCTGTACGACTACCTCGCGGGGGCGGGCTATACCGTCCGCAGCGAGGTGAAGGACTGCGACATTGCCGCCGTCAAGGACGGGGACCTTCTCATCATCGAGCTGAAGAAGACGTTGAACCTCGCGCTGCTGGTACAGGGAGTGCGCCGGCAGAGGCTTACCGACATCGTCTACCTGGCCATCCCCCGGCCGTCCAACAAGTGGAAGTGGTGGAAGGAGAGCAGGGGAGCGCAGCACCTCCTCCGGCGCCTGGAGCTCGGGCTGATCCTCGTTTCACTGGATCGCGGCAAGCCGCCGGTCGAGATCGTGTTTCACCCGCTGCCCTTTGCCCGGCGCAAACGCGCCGCCACACGCCGGGCGGTGCTGGAAGAGATCGCGCACCGCACGGCGGACTACAATCGGGCCGGCAGCACCCGCACGAAGCTCGCCACGGCGTACCGGGAGAATGCAATCCACATCGCCTGCTGCCTTATTGTGACCGGAAAGACCAGTCCCGCGGCGCTCCGCGCGATGGGAACAGGACCGAAGACACTCTCCATCCTCCGCTTCAACGCCTATGGGTGGTTCGAGCGCGTGGACACGGGGGTGTACGGCCTTTCCGCGCATGGCGCCGCTGACCTGGCTGCGTGGCCCGAGCTGCGGAAGCGCTACATGGCCGCGGCGCGCCGTGCGGCGCGGAAGGCAGGAGGCGCGCCGGGGCGGAAGACCGTGGCCGTGTCCGGCGCCGCGCGGGCCCGGACGCCGGATTGAACTCGGGGGCGAGTGAGGGCTATTGTTTCCACGAAGGGGATTACCGTGGAGTTTCAACGTGTTGAAGGAACGGATAAGGGCAGGATCGTCCTTTACACCCTGAGCACCTGCATGTGGTGCCGCATGGCCAAAAACCTCCTGCGGGACCTGGGTGTCGGCTACGAGTACATCGACGTGGACACCCTTGCAGCGGAAGAGAAGGACGCGGTGAAAAAGGAAATCAAGAAATGGAACCCTGATGGTTCCTATCCCACGATGGTCATCAATGAGAAGGAGTGCGTTTCCGGGTTCGACGAGACGGAGATCAGGGAGAAGATCAAGTGAGCGATTCCGTGGGAAAGGGAGAGGTGACCCGCGAGGAGGTGGAGCGACTCTTCGCGCGTCTCGACCAGGAAGCGGAAAGCGCCGGCTACCACCTGAATCCCAACCGGGAGTTCACGCTCGGGCTCATCGAGGGAATGCTCGTCAACGAGAAACGGTACGGCTACTGGGCCTGCCCGTGCCGCCTGGCCTCCGGAGTGAAGAAGGAAGACCTCGACATCATCTGCCCCTGTGACTACCGGGATCCCGACATCGCCGACTACGGGACCTGCTACTGCGGGCTGTACGTCTCCCAGGAGGTCATTGACGGAAAGCGAAAGGCGGGTCGAATCCCCGAGAGACGGCCGCCGGGAGGGATGCCCGCCCCGGAAAAGATGGCCGCTCCCGCGGATCGGATGGCCGAGCCTGCTGACCCGGGAAGTGCATCGAGGGAATCACCGGGGTCTCCGCCGGCCCTCCCCAGCCTGGCGGGGCTGAAATACCCGTTGTGGCGATGCAGGGTTTGCGGCTATCTCTGCGCGCGCGGCCAGCCTCCCGAGGTATGCCCGATCTGCCGGGCGAAAAAGGATCGGTTCGAAAGGCTCCTATGAACCGGATGCCGGGAGCGCCGGTTCTCCGTGCTCCCGCGCGATGAGCGCCTCCACCCGGCGCTCCGCCGAGCCTCGTCCCGCCTGGATAACGCTCGCGAGCTGCTCGAAGCTCTTCTTGTCGGCAAGCCGCGCGAGAAACGGAAACTCCTGCCGTAGAACACGGTAGCCCCATGCCGTATCCAGCTTCATGCTCGCCGTCCGCGAGCTTCCGCGCATGCCGCTTTCCAGGCTGCGCAGGTGTCGGTATTCCCGGTCCAGCTCCCGGCTCACGCCCCGGCCGGCGATGCGCCGCACCACGTCCATTCGCACCTGCTCCATGACACGGTCCAGGTTCGTGCCGCTCTTGAATGAGACCGGCAGCGGGATGGGAACGAGCATCTCACCGTCGGTGGTGTACCCGGTCATTCCTTCCGTGTAGTAGCCCTTCTCAAGGAGCACCGGTGTCGAGCGAGGGAAGAAACGCAGCTTCCGATAGCCTTCCACCCGCTCGCGAATCCCGCGGATTTCTTCCTGCAGGGCCGTGCTTCCCGGGCTCTCCGCGAGCTTCCGCTCCAGCTCGGGAAGGAGCTCGGTCTCCATGTAGAAGATCGCCTGGGACAGGGGGAGCTTCATGTTCCGGGACGAATAGGTGACTTCCTGCCCTTCATCGATCCCGTAGGGGGGCTGCTCGGGATTCTCCCGGACCATGACCGGAAAGAGAAAGAGCAGCGCCTTTCGGACAAACGGCGGGTAGTCCTCGAGGTCCAGCGGGATGTAACGGTCGTCCTCTCCCGTGAACTTGCGAACCGCCGCCACGATCGTCCTTGAGAGAAGCCGTCCCGCCCGGGCATCGTTCTGCCGCGACTCCAGGAATCCGCCACCGCCGGCCAGGAGAAACTCCTCCAGCAGCGCCCTGACGCCCGCGTAGTGGGGATTCGCCTGCACCACCCCGGACTGGTCCTCGGAGATGTTTTCCGCAAGCAGGCTCTCCACGAGCCTCAGCGCCGTCCGTGCCCGCTCGGTGATCTGCGCTTCCAGCGCGGCGTGCGCCCCGGCAGCGGCATCCCGGGCAGCCGACTTCATGAGCCGCAGGCAGAGGGAAAGCTTCACGGCAGCGAGGGAGAGCACCGCGTCGATGTCACGGAGCCCCGACAGGCTCTCCGCAGTGGCCCGGACCTCGGCTTCCCGGCGCGACTCCTCCGTGCGGAGTGCCTGGATCTCGGCTGAAAGACGGTCTTCGGGAAAGTTGTCCATGGCCAGATGCCTCTGACAGAATATAGGGAGCGGCGGGAGCTTTTCCAACCGACGCTTCTTTACTATAGTAACGACACATGGATGAGCCATCCGCGGCCTCAAAGGTCAGAACCGGGACCTTCGCCGCGCTCGCCTTTCCCAACTATCGGTTGTGGTTTTTCGGCCAGATGACGTCGCTTTTCGGCACGTGGATGCAGTCCACGGCGCAGGGCTACCTCGTCTACGAGCTGACACGGTCCGAGGCCTACCTCGGGTACGTCGGGTTTGCCTCCGGCATCGCGTCGTGGATCTTTCTCCTCTACGGCGGTGCCATCGCCGACCGCGTCCCGCGGAGGAATCTCCTCGTCGTCACGCAGGCCGCGAGCATGTTCCTGGCCCTCATCCTCGCTGCCCTTACGTTCCTGCACGTCGTGGTGCCGTGGCACATCATCGTGCTCGCATTCTCCCTGGGCGTCGTGAATGCCTTCGACGCGCCGTCGCGTCAGTCATTCGTCGTGGAA
>Ga0182021_10010512_pt1 | contig 10972 bp, 6 predicted proteins | sample 612E3MmetaG_FD_120493 | JGI IMG/M metagenome (GOLD analysis project Ga0182021, IMG submission 120493) | Permafrost microbial communities from Stordalen Mire, Sweden - 612E3M metaG (Illumina Assembly) | ecosystem: Environmental > Terrestrial > Soil > Wetlands > Permafrost | place: Sweden...
ACCCATCACCGCCACCGCCACTGGTAAGATTCGTACCCCTTCCTTTTGCATGCATTGGTATTAATGGGACACCCGACCCGTCATGAATTGCGATCCCCTCTCCTTTATACCCTGCATTTGTCCAGCTTCGGGAATACGATTCAAGTGAATTGTTTGTATTAGTTTGACAATCTCCAATCCCTATAGTATCCATTCCCCCGATGAATCCTCTTCCGGAAACATCAATATCAGCATTTAATGTAATCTTTCGCCCCACTATCATTGCCAGAACTCCCCCGACCCTTTCAGCAGGATTCCACGACCGGGCCGTAAGTTTTCCTGTAACAGTTGCTGAATTATAATAAGGTACCTTAATAAGCTGAACATTTCCAATGATATCAAAAGAATTCAATATGTTATTTCTGAAAACAACTTTATTTGTACCGCCATCAACCGACAATACCAAAAGGAATTCATATCCTCCCGGCTCTCCGAATTTTGTCTGTACCGCAATTCCATAACCAGTCTCGTCCGTACCGATCCCAACTCCCTGCGTCTGAATCAGAAGTACGGTATCACCGGGCGAAATGGAATCAACATTGTTAAGAATTACATAATCGGATCCAAGTGATTCAACTCTTTTATAAATATTCACAACACCACTGATCTGTCTATCCTGGGCAAAGATGGAAACTGTTAATCCTGAAAGAATTAATAGACAAAAAATGATTTTTCTAATATAGTAACCAGCCCCTTCTGTCATTAAAACCTGATATGTTCCGCTAATATAGCTATAATATTGAATAATTCAATCTCATATACCCGGTCAACCCAGGTTTATCTGAATTTCTCAACAGTGTACTTAAGAGGCAGTTCTACATAAAAAACTGAGCCTTTGTCAGCTACTGACTCGAACCATATTCTTCCGTTGGCGCTCTCAACATATTTCTTCACAATAGACAATCCAAGCCCCATTCCCGACGATTTGGTTGTAAAGTTTGGTGTAAAAAGCTTATCCTGAAGATCTTCAGAGATACCGGTACCATTATCTGAAATTGAAACCACAACTTTATCTGCAAGCACTTCCATTCCAATGTTAATCAATCCCTTACGTCCCACCGGAATCGATTGAATACCATTCTTGAATAGATTTGAGAAGACTCCGTTGAGATGCTCCTTGTCAGCATAAACAATAACCTTACTCTCATGGGGCCAATGAACAGAAAAAGTTACATTGTCGGTGTTTTTAAAAAGTTCAAGAGTTATTCTGATCTGGTCGGGAAGATTAACCTCCACGGGGTTGGTGCCAGGCATCTTCGCGAAAGAAGAAAAAGCGGTAGCGATTGATGAGAGATTATCAATATACTCGATCTGGTTTTCAGTGAAGCGCTTCAGTTTCGTATCAAATCCCGGAGCCTTGTCATTCCACGATTTAAGAAGCTGTTGCACATTAAGCCGCATTGGAGTGAGAGGATTTTTTATTTCATGAGCTATCTGTTTGGCCATCTCCCGCCATGCATATTCTCTTTCAGAATTGGCAAGTTTGCCTGTACTTTCCTCAATCTCATCAACCATCCTGTTATATTGTTTAACCAGTCCGCCAATTTCGTCATTCCCTTTGTAGGAAAGTTGCTTACTCTTCTTTCCAACTTCAACTGAAGCAAGACCGTCAATGAGCATAGTTAAGGGTGCTGTAAGCCGGCCGCTTATAAATACTGCTAGACTCATAGTAATTACAATCAAAAGCAGTGTGAAATTAATAATAGCAACCACCAGGTTTGATATCTCGCGGGCAAGAACACTTTGCATCCTGAAATATGGAAGGTTAAGATAAGCAAGTACTTTGTTATCGTTATTGAAAAAAGGTACATATGCCGACAAATATTCGAGGCTTCCAATCTTTTCTTTCTGCAGGTACTCGCTTTTTGTAAAATGAGCAAGGTTATTATAAGCCATATTATTTATCCTGCGGCTTGTAAGATCGCGATAGAAAATTTCAGGACGCGAAGTTGCCATCAGAAAACCATTCAGATCATAAAGATTAATATCAGTGTTGAAAATATTCGAAAGTCGTATAAGTAACTCATTTAATGACGTATAATTATTGTTTCGCCAGTCTCCGGAGAGATGTTTCTCACCTGAAAGATTATTATCCAGTTCAAGGTAAACCGAATTAAGTTTTTCTTTTATGTTTTCATTATGCTTTGTGTGGTACTGTCCTATTGTCAGCGATGCAACAACAATACCAATCAATAAAAATGAAACCAATAAAATTATAATATACGATAGTTGCAGCTTCTGTCTGAAATTAAGTGTATTAATTACCCTGAAACCGGGTACACTCCTCAGAATAATAAACATATTGGAGAAGAGAAGGATGAATGCAAAAAGATATGCAAATGAGATAATTTTATCGCCAAAAGTAATATCCGGTCTTGTAATAAGTATAGTAGCATTCCCGTTTTTATAAAGTACATGCTGAAACCCACCTGTACTAAATATCCTGTAATCAGAAATTTTTTCAACGTATTCAGCATCAGTTTTATCATATGGGAATTCACCTGTCCTTAACACCATCTCTCCATTAATATATTTTGCAAAGGAGTAGTCTTTTAATCCGGCATAACCATGGTACTTTTCATCGAGAAGTAATTCAGAATAGCCAGGCTGGAATACGTTTATGTCGCTGTATAACTCAATGAATAGTCCATTTGTTGCATTTTTATTTGTTTTGAAAAACATCTTACCTAAATAATTAGATCTTCCTCCCTGATCATCAATAAAATAAAAGTCAGTACCAGTTAGTTTATGACCATTAGTCCTTATTCGTTCCTCAAAAAAGTTAAAACAGTTTTTTGATATCCCGTTACCCGGACTGAGCCGTAAAGGATCATCATGCCTGCAGAGTACAATATTAAAATTAAAATTCCCCCAGTATCCGCTAAAATATGTTTCATGAAGATAGTTCCAGATTTTGTCAGAATCCTGTTCGAGATTTTTATTCATCATCATTCTGTTAAGTGCAGTATCGCAACTTATCACCGGCCATAAGTCGAGTAACAGACGTTCCGCTTCCGGGTCATTTTCTGTTGAGAAGGAGACTGCCTGTATTTTAAGATTCTCAGTCGTTTTTTCTTCAGAAAGAATTGTAACGAAATAAAGAGAATAAATCCCGAATACCAGCGAAAAAATCACAGTCATATTGAATAATCCGGTAGCCTTTTTTTCTGATATCCAGATACTTACCAACAGGACAGAATAGAAAATCGTTAAAGGAATCAGGGTCTTTGGTTCATGAATATATAATGTAACCGGAATAATAAGCGACGTAATAATTGATAAGATGGTTATTCCCGGATGGAATGACCTGACACTCTGAAATATTTTTATCAGAAAGAAAACAGGAACAAGAATCAGCAGTGTTGCAGAAGTAAAACCTATAGCGCTGAACAAATCCAGATCCAGAACCTTATAGGTCTCAAAATTAATATTTGATGTTGAGATAAGTTTACTGAAAATTATATGAAAGAAACAAACTAAAATGGCTCCTGCAATCAATGAGAATGACAGGTATAATAAATTACTCAGGGTTTTTCCTCTTTGCTGCTCAAGTAACGGGTAATGTTTCAAAAAAACATATGAAAAACATGCTGCTAAAATACTTATGATTGTCAGATGCCCTAAAGAAGGTATCAGTTTATTCAGAGAGAACCTGTAAGGTGAAAAAAGTTCTGTCTGAAACATTACTGAAGGCTTGCCGGTAATAAGAATCAGTAAATAGATCAACGAAAAAACTACCAGGCAGAACCATACAGAAAGCCGGGGTCTTCCTATCTTAATTAATAATTTAACAAGCTCCAGTATTAATAGAATAATGAGAAAAAAGACACTGGCCCACAAACAAAAAGGGATTAAAATAAAATAGGTATTCTCTCTGATCTCAGGGAAAGAAAGAGCGAATAGAAATTCCCCTTTACAATTTAAAACATGAAAATCTGATATTGTTTTATCGGTGCTGAAACCAACGTTATCAGGTATCCTGAAATCCTTTTCAAATCCGTTTTTTATTATCTCGTTCTCAAAACCATAATCAGTCCTTAATCTAAGCAGTCCAACGATTCTCTCATTTCCGGCCACTATTGTTTTAGTGAGAAACCATCCGTTCTGCAGAAACACCAAAGGTTTGCTAAAGAGGGAATCAACAGGAAATGGAGGTACATCAAATTTATTGTCAGACCAATAAACAAGTTTATTATCAATATATTCAAGTATGGTGATCTTATTCTGTTCCGCAACTGAAAAAAGATTGTTTTCTGAAATTGATCCATGATGATTTTCATGTGCAAGAACAGGTTTCATTTCATTGAGGCAATCCTCCATAATTTTTTCCTTCCCGCAAAGGATTCTGTTTAGCATCCTGGTCCTGAAACGATACTCAAAATCGCTGAAATAAACCGACTCAACAGCTATCGCCAACAGTAACAGAATAACAGTTGTAATAACCAGAAATAACCTATAGTGTTTCTGTTGCATAATATGCTATTTGTCTGTTATTCATGGTGATATGGTTCTCCCTTAATAATTGTAAACACTCTGTAAAGCTGCTCAAGAAACAATAATCGTACCAGCTGATGAGGAAATGTCATCTTTGAAAGAGACATTTTCAGATCAGCACGGCTATATACCTCATCCGAAAATCCCCAGGGACCTCCAATAATAAACAGAATCCGTTTCCTGGGAAGCATAAACAGCTTTTCCATCATTCCTGAAAATTCCAATGATCTGTATTCTTTTCCCCTTTCATCAAGCAATATAATATAGTCATCACCTGAAACCGACTGAAGAATCTTCTTCCCTTCTTTCAACTGTTGCTCCTGAACCGACATGTTTTTTGCACTTTTTAAATCAGGCAGTGTCACTATCTCAAAATTTGAGTATTTTTTAATCCTGTTTGAATAAAGATCTGCAACCTCAGAAATATTTTTATCTGTAGTTTTCCCGGTTTGTAATAAAGTGATTTTCATAATAAACGGTTCAACTTATTTCCCTGGACTTTTACGGCTGATACCTGCAAAAATAGCAATTTAAAGCTATTTAATTTAATATGTATTCAAGGTATGACAATTATTGAAGCTCATAAAAGGTATCTATTAAAATAAATCTTAAATTTGTAAACCACTTATTTAAAGTGCCGGCAATACTTAAACTGAATTGTAATGAGATCCGTTACTATTGTTTCGTTGGTTTTGATAGCATTTAGCAATCTGATTGCCACTGCACAGGATCAGGTTAAAGTTCCGGGTGGAATTTCTATTGCTATCAAAGCTGGAAATGCTTCTGAATTATCAAAGTACATGAATTCTACAATTGAGCTTCTGCTTCTCGACAAGGAAGATTTCTACAAAAAGAATGTGGCGGAGACAATTCTGAAAGATTTTTTTAACGAATACCATACTAAAGATTTTATTATCCGCCATCAGGGGGCAAAAAATGATGCTCAATATGCTATAGGAAATCTTAAGACCGAAAGAGGCGATTTCCGTGTCTATTTCCTTCTTAAAAAAGTTGGTCAGGAGTTACTGATCCATCAGATACGCATTGAACCTGACAATGGAAAATAGAAATCTCAGGGAATTAATATTAAGATGGCTCGATGAAGATATAGGAGATGGCGATCATTCATCCCTTGCGTGCATTCCTACCGGGGAAATGGGAAAAGCAATGCTTCTTATTAAGGAAAAAGGGATACTGGCCGGGGTAAGGGTTGCACAGGAACTTTTCGCAATAATCGATTATAACTTAAAAATTGATATAATATTAAAAGACGGAGCATCGGTCTCCCATGGCGATATAGCATTCTACCTGTCGGGTAGCCGGCAATCTATTCTGAAATCGGAACGCCTGGTTCTGAATATTATGCAGAGGATGAGCGGGATAGCAACAAGTACGCATAAGTATGTCAGCCTGTTAAAAGGAATGAATACCAAAATCCTGGATACCCGAAAAACCACTCCGGGATTAAGATCCCTTGAAAAAGAGGCAGTCAGGATTGGTGGTGGAATGAATCACAGAATGGGATTATATGATATGATAATGCTTAAAGATAACCATATCGATTATGCCGGTGGAATTGAGAAAGCAATTTTAAAGACAAGAGAATATCTGAAAAAGAACAACCTTGACCTTAAGGTTGAAATTGAAGCAAGAAACCTCGTGGATGTAAAGACCATACTTGATGTTGGCGGGATTGACCGGATAATGCTCGACAACTTCAATATAGAAGATACCATTGCTGCGGTTAAAGCTATTTCGGGAAGATATGAAACAGAGTCTTCAGGTGGAATTAATCTGAGAACAATAAGATCTTATGCTGAATGCGGGGTCGATTTCATTTCTGTGGGTGCTCTTACACATCATATCAAAAGTATAGATATGAGCCTTAAAGCAATTTAGTTCATGATCAAGAAGAAAAACAGACTACTGAGCCGCAATAGCGCAAAATTACATATTTAACTTTCTCACACAAACATCAAAAATTATGTATTGATTCTTATGTACCCGGGAAGTCATTAATAAGAGGTTTGACTAATTGTAATTTTTTTCATTACTTTCGGGACGACAAACAATCAATAATGAAAAAATGGATTTTATTTCCCCTGGTCCTGCTTATTTTCGGTTGTAAAGGAGAAAAAACGAGTACATTCTTTACCCCAGATAAGGCAGTACAATACTTTCAGAATATTGAAGTCATCTGTAATCGGGATAATGGCAAACTTTGGGGTAAAAACCTTTATGGACCACTTATGTTTGTTGACCGTCCAAGCCGTAGAATTATTTCCAACCAGCCGGATGAAGAGGGTCTTTTAAAAGGCAAAGACAAAATTTTTACTGGCGTCTATCCAAAAGAGTTAATAATCAGCAACACCCCTGTAAAATTTGGAGGAACCTTGTTTGCCATGGCCCCTTTACCAAATGAAGAAGACGCGTACAGGATAAATTCCCAGGCAATTCACAGTTTGTTTCACAGGTTTCAGAAGCTGTCGGGGATCAGCTCCTCGGGTTACAATACAAACAACATGGACGAACGGGAAGCAAGGCTGTGGCTCAAACTCGAATGGAAAGCTCTACAGAAAGCATTAAACTGTGAAGGGGAGGAACGTAAACTATCTATCCGTGATGCGCTAATATTTAAAGGTGCAAACAGGGAGCTCTATCAGAAATTTGCCAATGATGAAAACCGTTTTGAAAATTACGAAGGATTCGCAACATTTACCTATACATTACTATGCACCAGTTCCTGCGAAGATTTCAAATTAAAACTGTTTGAAAATCTCAACAGGGTTTATTCCATGCAGTCATACTCGAGATCGTATGGATTTATTCATGGGGCTTTGTATGCCGCACTTCTTTACAATAACGGATTCGATTTCAAAAAAATTCAGACAGATAATTTTGATCTGGGAAAAGCAGTTAAAGAACTTTATAACATTGAATTACCTGCTATCTGCAGAGATGTTGCAGGAAGTCTTTCAGTAAATTACGATATTGGTGCAATAAACAAGGAAGAGGACCAAAGGCTTGCAGATATAAAAGAGAGCATTCATAAACAGATCAGTACTTTTACAGAAAAACCGGTTGTATATCTTGAATTTGAAAGTCCCTATTTCGACTTTGAACCTGAAGATATTCATCCGCTTGACACTCTGGGAACTCTTTACAGTTCAATAAGGGTCTCAGATAACTGGGGAAAACTCACAGTTGATAAAGGAGGTTGCCTTGTATCAAATAATTTCAAATTTCTCAGGATAACTGCAAAGGGGTTTAAAGAAGATAAAAACCATATTTCTGGCGAAGGATGGCATATATTATTAAATAACGACTGGAAACTTGTATTGGTTGACCAGAATTATTTTATAAGAAAATTAATGCCTTAATGATTAGCTGATTACACTACCTTTCTTTATTTTTACCCCCTAAATCCCCCAAATGGGGGACTTTGTTATTATATTTAATTAATGATCGCTAGCCCCTCAAATGGTGGGTTGGGGGGTTGAAAATGAATGATTTAAAGCTTCTTTAGCTCCTCCATTCGTTCTTCCAGAGACGCTATCTTCATCTCAGCATCACTCTTTTTCTTTCTTTCCAAGCCAAGAACACTTTCCGGAGCATTCTGAACGAAACGCTCATTTTCAAGCTTTTTCTTTACATTGAGAAGAAAACCCCTGTTATATTTCAGATCTTCATTGATCTTTGCAAGTTCACTTTCAATATCGAGTTTGCCATTCAGAGGAACAAAATATTCGGTGGTTCTAACCATGAATGAAACAGTACCCTCCTGTTTCTCGGAAACAAAAGAAACTTCCGATAAATTACATAGTTTAGTTATTACAGGAAGAAGTTCATTATCAAAGCTTTCTTTATCACTGCGTACCATCAGTTCAAGTTTCTCTTTATTTGGAATATCCTTCTCTTTCCTGACAGTTCTTATTCCACTTATAATCTCCTTAAGTGATTCAAAACGTGAAACAAGATCCTTATTATAATTATCTGCTTCGGGCATCCTGGTTACCATAATACTCTCTCCATCCTTTCTATCCTGAAGCAACTGCCAAATCTCCTCAGTAATGAATGGCATAAAAGGATGTATTACTTTCAGAAGCTTATCAAGTATCAGGATGGTAGATTTAAAAGTTTTCCTGTCAACAGGTTTTTGATATTCAGGTTTAATGATCTCAAGATACCAGCCTGAAAACTCATCCCAGAACAATTTATAAGTGTTCATAAGGGCTTCCGATATTCTGAATTTTCTGAAGTTATTATCTATTTCATCCAATGATTTCTTAAGAGTCTCCTCCATCCACTTAACGGCAACTTTTGACGAATCAGGTTGTTCTATATTATCATCAACTTCCCAGCCTTTGACAAGTCTGAAAGCATTCCATATCTTATTTGCAAAATTACGTCCCTGTTCAGGCAGACTATCTTCATAAAGAAGGTCGTTCCCGGCAGGCGAGCAGAATAACATTCCGATCCTCACTCCATCAGCACCATACTTCTCAATAAGGTCAATTGGTTCAGGGGAATTACCCAGTGACTTTGACATTTTTCTCCTCTGCTGATCACGAACAAGCCCGGTAAGATAAACATTGTCGAATGGTTTCGCTCCCCTAAATTCATATCCGGCAATGATCATACGTGCAACCCAGAAAAAGAGTATCTCAGGAGCGGTTATAAGATCGTTTGTAGGATAATAGTATTTTATGTCGGCATTATCCGGATCATTTATCCCATTGAATGAAGTTATCGGCCATAACCATGAAGAGAACCAGGTATCAAGAACATCCTCATCCTGTCTTAAATCTGATTCTGTTAAAGAATTGTTGCCGCTTTTTTCCATAGCAAGCTTAAGGGCTGCTGAAATATTCTCAGCAACAACGAATTCGCTATTATTGTAATACCATGCAGGAATACGGTGACCCCACCAAAGCTGGCGGCTGATGCACCAATCCCTCACGTTTTCCATCCAGTGTCTGTAGAGATTTGTAAACTTGGAAGGATGAATCTGAACATCACCATTTAATACAGCGGCCAGTGCAGGTTGTGACAAATCCTTCATTTTAAGGAACCACTGTAATGAGAGTCGTGGTTCTATTACTGAATTTGTTCTTTCCGACCGGCCAATTTTGTTATTATAATCTTCGACTTTAACAAGATCTCCTGTTCTCTGAAGTTCTTTTTCAGCAAGCTCTTTTGCCCTGAACCTGTCGACACCAATGAACAAAACTGCCCGTTCACTCATTGTGCCATTTTCATTAAATACATCGATAGAAGGCAATTTATGTCTTATACCTATCTCATAATCGTTAATGTCGTGTGCCGGAGTGATCTTCAGGCAACCAGTTCCAAATTCAGGATCTACGTAACTGTCAAATATAAAGGGAACCTCCCTGTTAGCCATTGGCACAATTACCTTTTTTCCTTTAAGATGTTTATACCTCTCATCATCGGGGTTTGCGCAAACAGCTGTATCACCGAGTATTGTTTCGGGACGGGTTGTTGCAACCATCACATAACCATCCTCTCCAACTATCTTATAACGAATATAATACAACTTAGACTTTTCTTCGGTATAAATAACCTCCTCATCCGATACTGCAGTCATAGCCTGGGGATCCCAGTTTACCATCCTCACCCCTCTGTAAATAAGCCCTTTATTGAAAAGGTAGATAAATACTTTGATAACTGAGTCATATCTTTTCTCATCCATTGTAAAAAGAGTCCGGTCCCAGTCGCATGAAGCTCCCAGCCGCTTTAACTGCTCAAGGATAATTCCTCCATGTTTATTTGTCCACTCCCAGGCATGTGCAAGAAATTCTTCCCGCGAAAGATCACGTTTTTCGATACCTTCTGCTTTAAGCTTTGCCACAACCTTTGCCTCTGTTGCAATTGAGGCATGATCCGTTCCCGGTACCCAGCATGCATTTTTCCCCTGCATTCTCGCCCTGCGGACAAGGACATCCTGAATAGTGTTATTGAGCATATGACCCATATGCAATACTCCTGTCACGTTAGGAGGAGGTATTACAATTGTGTAGGGTTCTCTTTCGTCAGGAGTGCTTTTGAAAAATCCGTGATCTATCCAGTATTTATACCATTTGTTCTCCGCTTTTCCAGGTTCGAATTTTGAAGGAATTTCCATTGGTGTTACCAGTATTCATTAAAATAATAGAATGCAAAATTAGAAATTAAAACGAAAAGATTATTATTTGTAGAAAAGGGTTAATACTGGCGAATAGTTAATAGCGTTTTTTCGTAGTTTTGCCCTGAATAAAATTTAAGAGTTATAATAAAATAGTTTTATGCCATCAATATCAGATAAAGGTAAGGCGATGCCTTCCTCTCCAATCAGAAAACTTGTTCCATATTCGGAAGAAGCAAAACGTAAGGGTAGAAAAGTATATCATCTCAATATCGGACAACCTGATATCCCTAC
>Ga0182021_10010513_pt1 | contig 10972 bp, 6 predicted proteins | sample 612E3MmetaG_FD_120493 | JGI IMG/M metagenome (GOLD analysis project Ga0182021, IMG submission 120493) | Permafrost microbial communities from Stordalen Mire, Sweden - 612E3M metaG (Illumina Assembly) | ecosystem: Environmental > Terrestrial > Soil > Wetlands > Permafrost | place: Sweden...
CGTCAACTCCAGGATCTACCGGGATAGCGAAGGCCGCACGCGGCGCGAGCAGGCGGTCAACCTGAACGGCTTGGCGCCGGACGCCAACATGCAGCAGATGGTCTTCATCAACGACCCGGTGGCCGGCGTGAGTTATTCCCTTAACGCCAAGGAACACACCGGCACGAAGTTCGCGCGGAATAACGATAGCCGCGGCGCTCAGCGCCCGCCGCAGGACGCGTCCGGCCGCGGTCCCGGCCCCCGCGGCATGGGCCGCCGCAATGCCGCGGATGGGAACGTGAAGACCGAATCGCTGGGCCGCCAGACCATTGAGGGAGTACCGGCGGATGGCCGCCGCACCACCATGACCATCCCCGCCGGACAGGCGGGCAACGATCTGCCCATCCACATCGTGGTGGAAAGCTGGTACTCGCCGGATTTGCAGGCCACGGTGCTTTCCAAGCACTCCGATCCGCGCAACGGGGAAACCGTGACCCGGTTGACGAACATCGGCCGCGGTGAACCCGCGCGCGCGCTGTTCGAAACGCCGGCTGACTACAAGATCGGCGAATCCCCGGCCGGCATGCCGCGCTCCCGCGGCGGAGCCGGCCAGTCGAAACAGTAGGTTCGCAAAGAAAATGAGTCTTTGCGCCCGGACAATCGCTCCCTAACGGTCGCGGCTCCGGTCCGAGCTGCGACCGTTAGGGAGCGGTGTCTTGTTCTCCAGCCGCTCGATCGCCTTGGCGAACTCTCCCGGAGTGTGAATCCGCATCGTCTTTCCGCCCAGCTGCGACACGGCGCTCTCGATGGTATCCGCCGGCATCGCCTCCCGAAACAGGAAGGGGACGATCTGAAAGTAGTAGAACTCAGGCGCGTGTCCCGGAGGCTTCTCCAAACTGGTGTGCGGCACGCGGTCGAAATACCGCGTCTCGGGTCCCAAAACCACCACCACATCGCTGGGCGGCTGCGCCTCGATTTCGCGATTCACCAGGTCGGTCAGCAAGTCCACGTGCCCGCGCTTGTTTTGCAGCACCTGCACGTTTACCATCCCCAGTTCGATACTGGTCATCGCCTGTGAGACCTGAGCCATGTCCTGAAGCATGAACCCCTCCTTGCGATACAGTTCCTTCTGCTGGTCGAGGTTGAACAGCACCAGGCGCACCGACCGGGCCGGCACGCGCTCCAGGAGCGAGGACACCGTGCTCAGCAGGGTCATGGTATCGCTGGGGTGCAGGCGGGTGCGGCGCGTGAGCAGCGGGGCGGTGTGCAGCAAAATCGTCAGCCGCCGCGACGGCGCGTTGCCGGCTTCCCGTGGCAGCGTGCGCGACCCGCGCAGCCCGATTTCCCACACCGTATCCGGCGGCATCGCCACCTTTACCTGGCGGTCCGCGCGGCCCGGATGAACGTCCACCCGCCAGCTCTTGCGGAAGACCCGGCCGGCATCGTCCAGGATCATCCAGCGCACGTCGTAGGCGCCTACGCCGAGCAGGTAGCCGCCACCCACCGTGGCTTCGACTTTGGTCTGGGGTACCGGAGGCAGCGCGACTCGCGAGATCAGGTACACCGGCTTGCGGGCGCCGCCCATGGGCGTGATGCGGGTCAACATTCCCCACCCGTGCCCGCTGCCGAGGTACTGATTCATCGGCACCGCGACCGTGTACCCCGACTGATACCGGAAACTGAAATTCAGCGAGGGCTGGATCGGCGAAACGTGGCAGCGCAGCGCCTGCTCGCCCGCCTGTCCGCCTTCCAATTGGGCCACGAGGCCGCGCAACCGGTCCGGATTGACGATGCGCTGCGCCGGCGCCATCGTGCCAGCGGCCAGCGCGAGAATCAGGACGCGTCGCATTCCCTCTATCTTAGCCAGGGAATGGCGGCGCCACATGGGCCGCACCCGACAATTCACTTCCGGAAGGCGATTATCACGGCAGGGTGTAGTGGAACGGAGCAGTTGCGGGTCTTTGTGTGTAGTGGTCCCTCCAGTGAAATTGCAGCTGGGAATCCGGGGCCTGGTATTGCTCGGGTTCCTTTGCGGCCCTGCCACGGCCGCGCCCATGCTCCGGCTTTCCACCAGCGCACTGCTATGGCTGCCCGGAAGTGTCGCAGCGCAGACGGTTTGTGCGCTTAATGCGGGCGACGGTGTTCTCGCACTGAGCGCACTGGTTCCAAGCGGAATCAAATGGCTGACGGTCACGGTCGGGACGCCGCAGCCCTGCCCCGGGGACGGCAGGCCGAGCACCCCGTTGCAGTTCGCGATCGATGTTTCGAGCTTGCCGCGGGGCACCTACACGGCCAGCGTGACGGTTTCCGATCCACACGCCATCGATGCGCCGCAGGTGGTGACGGCAACGGTGTTTGTGGGCGGCGGAGGCCCCGTCGTCATCGATCAATACCTGGCGCCAGGTACGCAGAAGGTCGTTCCGATCGCCACCGGTGACAATTTAGACTGGTGTTTTACGCGTAACTGTGCTGGCCCTTCGGTTACGGCGAGCACACAGGATGGCGGCACGTGGTTGGCCGTTGCGGTCGAATCGTTGGGCACAATAACGTTCCCCGAAACCGCCTATATTCATCTGGCGCCTCCCGCCGGCATGGCGCCGGGCACGTATTCAGGCAGCGTGGCGGTGAACAACTACGCCATCCGCACCATTCCGGTGACCATGCGTGTGACCACGCAGCCGATTGCGGTGCCTTCCACCAGCCAGATCCAGTTACGATTGGCCGAAGGCGGCCCGGCGGCGGCGTGTCCTTTCCTGCCGCCTGTCTCGCTTACGAATTCCGGCATGGGAACTTTGCAGGTGCAGGGGGTCGCGGCCACGGGCGACGGGGTGAGCGCGTACCAATATGGCGCACTGGCCATCGTGACGGTGGATCCCAAGTCGCGGGGGCCGGGGGTTTACAGCGACGGGGCGGTGACGATTCAGTGCAATGGCGCGAATTGTCCGGTGCAGGTGCCGGTGAGTCTGGAGGTGGTTCCGCGGGCTACTCCAGCGATCGCCTATCGGGGAGTGGTGGACAACGCCACTTTCGATCCGTACAACCCAGTGGCGCCGGGCGATGTGTGCATCCTGCGCGGTGAGCAGCTTTCCCTGAGCGATCCGGCGATGGCCGCGGGGTTCCCGCTGCCCACCACCCTGGGCGGGGCGACGGTGCTGGTGAACGATGTACGGGCGCCGCTGTACTACTCCTCCTTCGGACAGATCGCGTTTCAGATGCCGTATAGCACGGTGACGGGCACGGCACTGGTGCAGGTGGAGCGCGATGGACAAATCGGCAATACGGTGACGGTGACCGTGGTGGCGCGCGCGCCGCAGTTGCTGGTGGTGACGGACGCGGCTTACCAGGTGCGCGACGCCAGTCATCCGGTGAAAGCGGGCGAGACGCTGATCCTCTGGGTGATCGGGCTGGGGGCGACGAATCCCCCGGTGGAGGCAGGCGCGGCGGCGCCGCTAAGTCCCCCGGCCGTGGCCGCCAATCCCCCGCTGGTGGCGTTTTCAGGCGGCATCGCCGGTACCACCGAAGAAGTGACACCGGCCTTTGCCGGCCTGAGCGGCGGATCGGCGGGGCTATACCAGGTGACCGTGGCCGTGCCGGCGGATATGCCGAAGGGCCCTGCCTCTGTCCGTTTGGACATTCCGAACTGGACCTCGAATTGGTTGCCGCTCGTGGTGCAGTGAGCGGCGGCGCACTCAATGGCACTATTCTCGATAGAGTTTCTTCAGATTTTCCTTGACACGATTGGACACCCGGCGTAATCTGGATATTGATGATGATCGCGACACAGTTCTCGACTGCTCCGCGTCCCAGTCTGCCGCGCCCACAGACCTCTTTCCGCCTCCCTATCTACTGCTGTTGTTGTTAGCCATCCTCATTAGTCCCGAAAGAATTCCGGCTTTTCAGTGTTATTGAGTCACGGCTGCGGTTCCTCCGTGCTCGTCGAACGCAAGCCCAAAGCTTACCTCTGATCTGCCACATCGTAGGCTTCTCCTATAACGAATCTGCACGAAAAGGAAATTGCCATGAAACTGTCCATTTACGTCCTTCTCATTTCGGGTTTGGCATTTGCGCAGTCCTTCCAGGGCTCGTTGCGGGGTCGCGTCAAAGATCCACGCGGTGCCGCCGCAACCAGGGCCAAAATCACCATCATCGACCAAGCTACGTCAGCGACGCGCGCAACGGTCACCAACGATCAAGGCGAGTACGAGTTCCCGGCGGTCACGCCAGCCACCTACACGGTAAGAGCCGAGGCCCCCGGTTTCAAGCGTCTGGAGCGCAATGGTGTGCTGGTCTCAACGCAAGCCGCCATCACGCTGGATCTCGATTTGGAAATGGGCGAGGTCACCGAAAGAATCGACGTCACCGCCGACGCGCCGGCGCTCGAGACATCCGATGCATCCACCGGGCAGCTCATCGAGAGCCAGAAGATCACCGACCTGCCGATCCTCGGGAGAAATCCATTCTTTGCAGCCAAACTGGCGCAAACGGTAGTGTTCGTCGCCAACCCGAAGATGGGCCGCATGCAGGACCAGAACGCGAATTCCCAGGTTTCCATCGCCGGCGGGCCGGTGCGAACCAACAACGTCCTGGTGGACGGCATCTCGATCACGGATTCCAACAATCGCGCCGTATTTGTCCCCTCGCCCGAGTCCGTCCAGGAGGTGAAGCTTCAGGCGAGCACTTACGACGCCGAAGTATCCCGGACCGGTGGCGGAACCTTCAATTCGCTGCTGCGTTCGGGCACAAACGATCCGCATGGCAGCGCGGTCGGTCACATTCGCCAGACAGACTGGTTGGCCAACAATTTCTTTTCGAATCGGGCCGGTTTGCCGGTTGCAAACCAGCCATTCCGCGATTGGGGCGGATCGCTGGGCGGTCCCATCGACATCCCTAAGTTATATGACGGGCACAACCGTTCTTTCTTTTTTGTCGCCACCGAAGCTTACCGGCAAGAGGATGGCTCTAACACCGCGCTTAGCGTACCGACGGCCTTGGAGCGCGTGGGGGATTTCTCCCAAAGCGTTACTAAGAGCGGAGCACGGCAGGTCATCTACGATCCAAACACCACCACCGCCACAGGAGCACGAACGCCGTTTGCCGGTAACATCATCCCGGCCGGCCAGTTGGACCCGGTTGGACTGAAGCTGGCATCTTACTACCCGCTCCCCAACGCGGCGACGACCTATTACGGAGCTAACAATTTCAATTACACGGGCGGGTATCCAAACCGGGGCGATCAATATACCTTCAAGGGCGACCAGCAGTTCGGCAACCGGCTCCGCGCTTCCGTATCCTACGTTCATCAGAAGACCGGAGAAACGGGGGCGCCTCCGGTTTTTGGCAATGTGGCCTCGCCCAGCCAGAACCTGCTGTTCCGCAGAATCGATGCCACCCAGGCCAACGCCACGGCGACGCTGAATCCCACCACGGTGCTCACGGTCCGCTGGGGATTCAACCGTTTCTTCACGACGAGCTTTCCCACGTCGAGCGCGGGATTCAGCCTGGCCACGCTGGGACTGCCAACGGCGCTCGCGGCGGCCACGCCCGACACGGCGTTTCCCGCCGTCACCATGGGCGACGTCGCCAGCTTCGGGGGCGGCACCACCACCCGCGATGTCTATTATTCGCGCTCCTTCAACGCGACCATCTCCAAATTCCTCGGCCGGCACAGCGTGAAAGCCGGCTTCGATTTCCGCACGCTGCACGATGCCGGCACGCCCGCCGTCGGCCCCACCAGCCTGGGTTTCAGCGACGTTTTCACCCGGGCGACACCGCAGACCTCCACGGCCGGAACCGGGGCGAGCCTCGCCACCATGCTCCTCGGCTATCCCACCAGCGGCAGCATGAACGTGGTGGCCAATTTCAATGATTTTTTGCGTTACTACGGCGGGTTCGTGCAGGACGATTTCCGTATCACACCCAAACTGACGGTGAATTTCGGACTCCGCTTCGAGCACGAGTCGGGTATTCGTGAAGCCAATAACAAGCTGATCGTCGGGTTCAACTCCACGGCGGCCAGCCCGCTTCAACAGAACGTTGCGGGCGTGCAGATTCCGGGTCAGGTGCAATATGCCGGGGTGAACGGCAATCCGCGGGAAACCGGCAACGCCCTGGCCGCCAAGCCCGCGCCGCGCATCGGCTTCGCCTACGCGGCCGGCGGCAAGACGGTGGTTCGCGGAGGATACGGAATCTATTGGGCGCCGAGTTTCTTTAGTTTTCAGAACACGATTGGTTACTCCCAGACGACGTCCATCATTACTTCCACCGATGGCAACTTCCACCCGGCCGCCTCGCTGTCGAACCCCTACCCGAACGGACTGTTGCAGCCCACGGGGAACGCGCTGGCGGGGCTCTCGGGGATAGGCCAGGCGATCGCCGTGTTCTCGCCCACCTCGCAATCCGCCGGGTATGTTCAGGAGTACTCGCTCGAAGTGCAGAGGCAGGCGCCGGGGGGACTGGTGTTCACGCTGGGCGCCCTGGGTTCCCATTCGCTCCATCTGAACGAGAGCGGCCTGAATATCGACCAGCTCAACCCGGCATATCTTTCGCTCGGTTCGGCGCTGACGCAGAGCGTCGACAATCCGCTCTATAACCACGGCGGCACGGGAACCGTGGGTACGGTGAAAGTGAGCCGCGCTCAACTCCTGCTGCCTTTCCCGCAGTACACGTCGGTGACGCTTAACAATTCCGATACGGGCTCCGGTTATTACTACTCCTGGTACTTCCGAACGGACCGCCGCTTCAAGAACGGGTTGACTCTGCTGGCATCGTACACCTGGTCGCGCAGCGCGACCGACGTTCTCGGCGTCAGCACCGCCGGCGCCGCCCAGATCTCTTCCATAACCGGCGCGCAGAACGCTTACAACAAGCCCGCCGAGTGGAGCCTGTCCACGCAGGACGCGCCGAACCGCTTCACCACCGCAATCACGTATGAACTGCCGTTCGGGAAAGGGAAGCCGTTTCTCAAGAACAGCCGCATTTTCGACCGGATTGTGAGCGGATGGTCCGCCAATGCCGTGGGCATCCTGCAAACCGGATTTCCCCTGTCGGTGACGCAGCCGAATAACAACAGCGTGTTCGGCGCCAGCTATCAACTGCCGAACGCGACGGGTTTGTCCCCTAACACCACGGGGTCCACGGGCGAACGCATCGACGGATGGCTCAACCCCGCGGCTTTCTCGCAGGCTCCGCAATTCACCTTTGGCAACATTACCCGGTTCCTTAGTGCCCGCGGTCCGGCATTGTTCAACTGGGACGTGTCCGTGTTCAAGGCTTTCTCCATCCAGGAGCGAATTAAGGCGCAGTTCCGGGCCGAGGCGCTCAATGCCACCAACACGCCCTACTTCGGCAACCCCAACACGACCCTGACGAATAATCAATTTGGCGTGATCGGCAGCCAGATCAACAATCCCCGGCTGGTCCAGCTCGGGGCGCGAGTTACGTTCTAAATCAATACAGCTACTTAAAAAGGAGAACTTACGATGTTATCTACCATCATGAATCCCAGGATGCGCTGGCTGCTGCTAGCTGGCATCCTGGCTCTTACCGCGGGCAGCCGGCAGGCATATCCGCAATCCGCCCCGCCAAGCCAGGCCAACTCTCCCTACATCGTGGAGTGGGTCTACACGGCGAAGTGGGGCTATTTCGACGAGTGGTACGCGCTTTTCAAGAAGTATCAGATTGCCATTTTGGACAAGGAGAAAGAAGAGGGAATCGTCACTAAGTACATCGTACAGCGGGGCGGTTCGCACGCTCTCGGCGAGGAAAGCCGATGGGACCTGCGCGTCCTGATCTATTACAAAAGCCGGGAAGCGCAGGCCACCGGGCGCGGCATCGGCCAGAAATTGTTTCCCGATCAGGCGACCTTTCGCAAGGAGGAGCAGGAGCGCTGGCGGCTGACGTCGCGGCACTACGATCTGCCGATTACGGAAGTGGACCCGCACGTGGAGCGCACGGGGGGGAATTGACCGGCTACCTGGGGCACCCGCTGCTGGCGCCGCCCTGGCCTAACCACAGACTTGAGGACTAAACACATGAAGAAGACACTGTTACTTGCTACCGTCATCGCGTTCGCGCCCGCGGTTTGGGCTGAGTCTCTCGCGGGCCTCTGGAACGCAACTGTCAACCTGAACGGGACCGAAATCCCCTTCAAAATCGAGTTTGCCGGCGATGGGTCCAATATCAAAGGCTGGTTCTTCAATGGGGAGGAGCATGAAAACTCCACCGGCGGCACGTTCGACGACGGCTCGCTGGTTCTCCACTTCGAGAGTTACGTTTCGGTGCTCAAGGCGACGGTAAAGAACGGCGTCCTGGACGGCGAGTACAGCTCGCGGCGCGGCACTCCGCTCCCCATCCACGCGGTTCGCGCCTTGCCTCAGCCCTCATCGAAGGTCAAAGCCCCCGACATTTCCGGCCTTTGGTACCTGGAGGGCGTGACCAGCCGGAAACACGACGAGAAGGCCTGGCAACTGGTTCTTCGACAGAAGGGCTCCGAGGTTTCCGGCGCGATTCTCCGCGTGGACGGCGATACCGGAACCCTCACCGGCAGCTACCGGGACGGCAAGTTCGTGCTCAGCCACTTCTCTGGCGCCCGCCCCGCGCTGGTGGAGATTACTCCGCAACCGGACGGGACACTGGCCGTCGATCTGAAGGGCCAGCACCACGAGGGTGTGATCGCCGCCGTGCGGCCGGAGCAGGCGCGCGCCAAAGGACTCGCCGGGCCGGTAGATGCCAACCAGCACACCAGCGTCAGGGATCCCGCGAAGCCATTCAACTTTAGTTTTCCGGATTTAGACGGCAGACTTGTTTCCAACACCGACGAGCGCTTCCGGGGCAAGGTTGTGTTGATCAATGTAACCGGCAGTTGGTGCCCGAACTGCCACGACGAAGACGAGTTCCTCCCCGCGCTCTACGCCAAGTACCACGCCCAGGGGCTGGAGATCGTGGCGCTGAATTTCGAAGAGCCGGAACAACTCGCCGACCCGACGCGGCTCAAGACGCTCATCAAGCAGTACGGCATCAAGTACGACGTTTTGTTGGGCGGCGAGACCAGCTCCGCCAAAGAGAAGCTGACGCAAGCTCTTGACTGGGACTCCTGGCCCACCACATTCTTCGTGGGCCGCGATGGGCTGGTGAAGAGCGTGCACGCCGGGTTCCCGAGCCCCGGCAGCGGCGAACTGTTCAAGCAGGAGAAGGCGGAGTTCGTGGCCAAAGTAGAGCAACTGCTCGCCGCCAACCAGGTGTCGTCGCGGTAGCCTTCGCGGTTGCGCGAAGCGCCATGGGAGCGGCGGCGCACGGAGGGGCCGCCGCTCACCGATTCGCGAGGCTCATGGCCCCACTGCCCAGAGCGGATCAGCTCTTGAGGAATTGGCCGATGGCGCGTGTGGCCTGGCGGATGCGCTGTTCGTTTTCCACCAGGGCGAAGCGTACGTGGCCTTCGCCGAGGGGGCCGAACCCAATTCCCGGCGAGACGGCCACCGCCGCTTTTTCCAGCACGAGTTTGCAGAATTCCAGCGAACCGATGGCGCGGTATTTCTCTGGGATCGCCGCCCACAGGAACATCGTGCCACGCGGTTTTTCCACCGGCCAACCGGCGCGGTTCAGGCCGGTCGCCAGAACTTCGGCGCGCTTCTGGTAAATGGCGCAGATCTTTTTGGTGTCCTCTTCGCACTCGCGCAGGGCGATGATGCTGGCGATCTGGATGGGCTGGAAAACGCCGTAGTCCAGGTAGCTCTTGATACGAGCCAGGGCGGCGATCATTTTCGGATTGCCCAGGCAGAAACCCACCCGCCAGCCGGCCATGTTGTAGCTCTTCGACAGCGAGAAAATCTCCACCGCCACATCCTTGGCGCCCTCCACCTGTAGGATACTGGGCGGCCTATAGCCGTCGAAACCGAGGTCGGCGTAGGCGAAATCGTGCACGATGAGGGTGCCGTGGTGGCGCGCCAGCCGTACGATCTCGCGCAGATAATCCAGATCCACGCAGGTGGTGGTGGGGTTGTGCGGGAAGGAGATCAGCAGCATCTTGGGCTTGACCTTGGAGGTGCGGTAAAGGTCTTCGAGGCCATTGAGAAAAGTGGCCGCATCCGGCATAGGGAGCATGCAGGCCTGGCCCTCGGCCATAAGCACGCCATACTGATGGATCGGATAGGCCGGATTGGGCGATACTACGAGGTCGCCGGGGCCGACGGTGGCGAACAGCAGGTGCGCCAGCGCGTCCTTGGCGCCGATGGTGACGATGGCTTCCTTCTCGGAATCGAGCGTCACGCCATAATTGGCCTGGTAGCGGCGGGTAATCTCCTCGCGCAGTTTGGGGATGCCGCGAGACTGCGAGTAGCGATGATTGCGGGCATTGCGTGCGGCCTCGATCAGCTTGTTGACGATAGGGCGCGGCGTAGCGCCATCGGGGTTCCCCATGCCGAGATCGATGACATCGATCTGTGCGGCGCGCGCCTTGGCGCGCATCTCATTGATTACGGCGAATACGTAGGGAGGAAGCTTTTGAATACGGTAAAACTCGTCTGAGCTATCGGGCATTCCTTATTTTACGCTGAGCGGGAGAGAATTCTAAACCGCACCGAGGACAGCAGGATCGCAGTAGCCGAGGCGTCAGCCACTGCAACGGAAAGGGCGCGGCCGATGGCCATATCGAGGTGCAACATCAACGGAGATGGCGTGCCGCGCTCAACTCTCTTCGGACTTTCTGCTGAACCTACGAGCCGGTGAACCAGGCATGCGCGAAGGCCGTCACCAGATCTTGACGCAAGCAATGATGTTGGGCCTGCGGGAGGCTGTCCGAACATGTCGCAAGCGGAATGGATGGACGCCGCGACGACGCCTTCGGCGTCACCGGGGGCGATGAACACTGCCTGCTGGTGCAACGGATTCGAGCATGGGTGGTCACGGAATCGCAAATTGGCGTCCCCAAGGGGATTCGAACCCCTGTTATCGCCGTGAAAGGGCGGTGTCCTAGGCCAGGCTAGACGATGGGGACTTA
>Ga0182021_10010514_pt1 | contig 10972 bp, 11 predicted proteins | sample 612E3MmetaG_FD_120493 | JGI IMG/M metagenome (GOLD analysis project Ga0182021, IMG submission 120493) | Permafrost microbial communities from Stordalen Mire, Sweden - 612E3M metaG (Illumina Assembly) | ecosystem: Environmental > Terrestrial > Soil > Wetlands > Permafrost | place: Sweden...
AAAGGCATTTAACGCGCTTGCCAATAGAATAGATCGGGACACATCATTGCCAAAATACTATTTGACCATCAGACCTCAAGCTTGAAGATGGATTGGGGGGATTATTTATTGCGAGTTACCTAAAGTAACTGCTGGTCACGATCAACGTGTCGGGAGTAATACTGACGCCGAGACCGAGGGCGAATGATGCAGTAGGTAAACATGCAAACAACAGGCCACTCCGTAAGGCCGCTTGTATAGCATGGCGTAAAATGGTATTGCGCTTAAATGACTTTGTATTCATAAACAAGATCGCTCCACATAGCTATCATTGAGGCTATCAAACGCTAAAATTTGACAGCACTGTACACATAATCTTCTAACATAAGACTATGCTCTGTATATGGCAACCCGGCTATCTTTAAATTTTTTATAGATCCGCAGCTTTCTGTCCCCGCTTCGCAACAGGTTTAGCTTTACACGTTGATCAAAGTAACAAGCCAACATGTCATGATTATTACACTTACATCTTATTTTCTTTTTAATTAAAGATGTTTCAGTGGCAACGTCATCGGGCCCCGCTCAGATGCCTGGCTGCGATCATCTGAAGTAGATTGCTAATCAAGTTTTTGATTTTTAAGAAGATGGCGCGAATAGATGGCTGGTTAAGACTATTATTGCTGTCGTTCAATTAGACGGAGGGATCGGCACAAACCATCCATGGCACTGGATACGGGCATCCCTGCCGGTATGGCGGTGTTGGCTTAAATTTCATGCCCCGTCTTAACTCCTCGGTGAGTCACGCTTTTTTTGCCTACCGTTTTTGTCGTCAAAGGGTGGATAAACGATAAAGCTGTTTGCCCCACCCTTGTATGACTATTTTGGAGCGACTGGCCGTAATACAATCTTTTTTTCGGCTTCCTTAGCGGCTTCTTCGGCCGCTTCTTCCACTGGATCAACGACTGACAATCCAGAATTGCCAGCGCCATCGGTACAAGGCTTTCCTATCAAAACCGGCTTCGCCCGTCCTTTTAAATCTTCCGTCTGCCCGGTTTTCGTGCCTAAATTATAATAGCAGGTAGTGGCTACCTGGCCTGGTTTTGGTGTATTAGAACTGGCTAATGGTGTAAAAGAAAACGCTGACAAAAATAATGCCAGCATCAATGTAAAAAAATATTTCATAGTAACCCTTTGATTATTTTAATTGAACGGTAATCGAGTACGTGTATTCAATATGAGTATGATTCGCTAGAACCTCTATATAAAAAAGCCCCACCCGTTTGTTAACTGGCGGGGCTTATCTTACAGATCGAAAAATCTTAGCTGGCTTGACGCTTACCTAAACGACGTCCGCCTACAGCAAACAATCCGGTAGCAAACAGCCACAAGACAGATGGTTCAGGCACGGAACTGATACGCACGCCGAAGCTGTAGTTGGATCCGCTGGCTGGCGTATAACCGCTAAAACCATCGCTCCACGCCGTCGGTAGCGGATTAGGCGCAACCACCGGCATTAATCCTTGCAAGGTGTCGGCCGATCCCACCTCAAATGCCAGCCAATAAGTGCCTGCGTCCAGTGCCCAGTTTAGCCCATGCAGACCGTTCCAGCCATCGCCGGTAAATGTTGCTTGCTGCGAAAACAGTTCGTTACTGGTGTCTGGACTGTTGCCGCTGTTACTGTAGATCGCAATGGTATAGGTTGCACCATCGGGATTTCTGCTGTCGGCATTGATAAAGCCTTCAAGACTGCTAAGCAAGCTTTGTCCAATGCTGAACTCGGCCGCCAGCCATTGACCATCGGAGAGTATTAAAGGGGAACCAAGCTGGTTGGGTGTGCCGGTATTGACGATCACCATGTCCGCCCGTGCCTGATGGCTAACGACTATCGCCAAAATAGCAATCCATCCCAATGAGCTTATTATCTTTTTCATAACAATTTCCTTTTTTTAAACTATTTACGGCAACGTCGGCAATGTATAAGTTGCCAGCTTTACAACAGGATTGGTCAGGGTGTGGTCAAAACCGTAAGTATTCATCTGAACATTGCCACTTTGATAGATCGATACAGTAGCCCATGAATACATGCGATCATTAGCAATCCCGGTAGCCGTTGCAGTTTCAAATGGTGAGCCGCCCGCGCCGACTATGACTTGATAAGCCGAGTTATTAGTACCGTCATTTGCGGTGTGGTTGGCAACATCATAGATATGCTCATGACCGGCGAAGTAAGTGGCCTTGTGCTTGGCAATCACATTCCAAAAAGCATTGCCGGCAACTGAATCTTTATCGGTAAGTGAGGATGTTGAGCTTGGTGTAAGTGTTCCAGTCACATAGTAAAAAGCCGGTTTATGACCGAATACGAAGATGCGTTTAGCGCCATTATTGTGAGCGGTAGTCAGGTCATTATCTAACCAAGTTGTAGGAGCATGACCGTCATTACCGACTGGATCGGTGTTGATGACAACGAAATGGGAGGCGCCAACGTCAAACGAATAACTCAGTTGTGTTTGGTCTGTGGTTATGCCATCAGTACCAATAGCAGGTATGTGTGTCAAGCTCCAATTTTGCGGCGCGACACCCAGCAGAGTGGTGAAGCGAGTGGTGTCAAGAATCAAATCACCCATATTATCGCGCCAGGCATTTTCGTTTTCAACCTGAGCAGCTTTATTACAACGTTTGCATTGCATTTCATGGTTTCCAGGCACAGGCACCACATAAGTACCGGTTTCCATCAAGTTGGCTACCATACCGCGCCAAAAACCGTATTGTTTATAAATTTGCATCAAATCCGAATTAAGAACATCGCTGAGCGCTGGATTGGCAATTGCCGCTTCGCTTACGCCCGTAGTATTTCTGGTAACCGGCACACCGGCTTTGCCATAACCCATAATCATGTCGCCGTTAAAAAACAACAGATTGGCTTTTTGAGACTGGATGGTGCGCATGATGCGTGCCCAGGCAGTGGTGTTTTGCAGCCATTTGCAATCCTGGCCGGATAAACCTGGATTGGCTGTTAAGCCAGTAGCGCCAGACGTTACTTGGCATTTGCCAACGCCCACCATCGCGGCTTGCACAACAGATGGATCAATAGTTGTTGCATCTTGTCTTGAGTCGCCGACCGTAGAGAAAGTTAGTACTACAGGATCAGTGACTGCAAAAGTAGGTGCGGTATAAAGCGCAGCAACCAATGAAAATGTAGCGGCAATAATAATTGCACGCTTTGGAAGGTTTACTTGTAAATCAAACATCTAGGACATCCTAAGAAAGTTAAGTAGATTTTATTGCGGGCATCTAACGTTCGTATAACCGTTCACCCACATAGGCAACGCAGCTATCTCGCCTTATAGACCCGCAGTTTTCTGTGCCCGCTTGACAACGGGTTTAGGCTTTCAAATGTTAACAGGCAAGCATGTCAATCGGGTTACAGCAGCATGAAAGCTTGAAGCCAATTGGGGGGCCTTAATTTGGATGTTCTGCGCAACCGCCACGGCTTCAAATAATCATAATGATTCCATAGCAACTGCTCGCCGACAGTCGACCGGACATTCGGATTTTGGCAACACGGGATGTGCGACACAAAGGCTCCGATTGACGGAGGGATTCCTGATAGTACAAACGGCTTAATCAGGCCACCTAACGCCCACCGGATGAATTTACAAGGAGAATCGATGCGAAAAAAATGAATTTCTTGATCCAAGTTGAACACTTGGAGTAAAAATTAACTTCCACCAATGCGTTAGGTTTTAGGTGTTCAAGTTTCGGACAGAATCACCGTTCAAATTAATCAGAATACGCAGCGTGTTTGCAGCTAGTCATGGGTTTGCAGTTCGCTACTCGGTGAGATCATGCGACCGATAATACTGCCCAGTGCCGCTGCGGCATCGATTTTATGTTAAATAATACAGTTTAATTAAGTGCAGTATGGCATAGAAAGACACCCCGATTTGTTATTGCTCCCTTGTGCCTCATAAAGTTTTATTGCTTAATTTTAACGTGATTAACTCAACCTGCCTGTCCTTGGCATTGCCATCGACCCAGTTGACGGTGACCTTAACTTTAAAAAGCGCTGCCGTATAGTCCTCGACAACACCCGCAGTATTAATGCCTGCCCTCGTGTACATAACGCAGTGCAGAAACCATGTCCCTGGCCGCCACTTTAAGCGTGGCACCATCATTCCCCGACGACAAATTAATGCCAACCACAGAAAAACCCAATACCATAATAAACAGCACGACCAGCAGCTCAAGCAGGGTAAAGCCTTTATTTAGTCGATGCGTCAAGCGTAAGCGTTTAGCTCTGTTTACCTTGAACATTAGGTGTTATTGCCAACTCACTATATCCTGATCTTCGCCTTCCCCGCCTTCTTTGTTATCTGCTCCCAGGGTGAATAAATCGAATTTTCCGTGTTCGCCCGGCGATACATAATGGTATTCCTGTTGCCAGGGATCCAGGGGTATTTTTGACTTACGCAAATAAGGGCCGTTCCAGCGCTTGGCGCTGTCGGGCGATTCGATTAATGCCTTCAAACCTTCTTCACTGGTCGGATAACCGCCCACATCCAGTTTATACATATCCAAAGTCGCCTCCAGATCTTCAATTTGCACCTTGGCCGCTTTGGTTTTGGATTCGCCCATGTGTTTCATGACCTGGGGGCCGACTATCCCGGCCAGCATGGCGATAATGCCCAGTACAACCAATAATTCGAGTAAGGTAAAGCCGGATTCTGTAGTATTTTGTTTCATGGTAAGTATTATTTCCGTTAAAAAGCCAAATCATTTACGCTCAAGATAGCCAGTAAAATCGATACGATGATGCCCGCAATCATCAATCCCAAGCTGATTATCAACACGGGTTCAAGAAAAGCCAGCAATCGCGCTATGGCCACCCTGAGCTGTTTGTCATAAATAGTCGCCACCCGCAGCAGCATTTCTTCCAGGCGCCCGGTTTCTTCGCCCATTTTAATCATTTGCATAGCCAGTTTCGGGAATATGTGCTTTTCCAGCAACGCATCCGATAAATGTTTACCTTGCTTTAACTGCTCTTCGGCATCGGCAATGGCGGCGGCGAGTACCAGATTGTCTACGGTTTCCCGCACGATGGTCAAGGCCGCCAGTATGGAAACGCCGTTGCCGAGCAAAGTTCCCAAGGTGCGGCTGATATTGGCGGTTTCTTTATTGGTAATAATAGTCCCTGCCAAGGGCAGTTTCAGCAAACGACCATCCCATACCTTCTTTTTTATAGGGTCGGCAAACTGCAACTTCATATAGCTGGAGATAAAAATAATACCCGCCAACAATGCCCACCAGTAGCTTTGCAGCCAGTTTGCCAGTCCCACAACTATCTGGGTTGATACCGGCAAGGCCTTGCCCGCGCTTTCAAACATTTCGGTAAATTGCGGCACCACAAAAGTCAGCATCACAAACAAAGAAGCCAGCGACATTACCAGCAAGATGGCGGGGTAAATTAATGCGGTGCTGACGGTGTCTTTTAATTCTTGGGAGCGCTCCAGATAGTCGCCCAAGCGCGTCAATACATCACCCAGACTGCCGCCTGCCTCACCGGCGCGTATCATGTTCAGATAAAATTTGCTGAACATGCCCGACTGTTGTTCCAGCGCGTCGGCGAGTGTAGCGCCGCCTTTTACTTTGTCCAAAACCCTGGCGATCAACTTATTCAAGCGCTCATTATCTTCAGTTAAATCCATTAACACCAACAATGATTTATCCAAAGGCAAACCGGACTCCAGCAAGGTTGCCAGTTCTCCGGTTAAAAGAGCTATATCTTTCTGTGATAATTTGGACTGTTTTGCACCTAGCCCCAGTCCCAGAAACGATCGACTATTGGCGGGTGCAACACGAATCGGGATATACCCTTCAGACTGCAATGCGGCAATTAAATGCCGTTCGTCAATTGCATCCCTGATACCTTCTTCCGCTTCGCCCAGACTATTGATGGCTTTATAGGTAAATAAAGGCATCTTAAGTTTCCGACGTGACCCGCATAACTTCTTCCAGGGTGGTGATGCCTTGTATCACTTTCACCAAGCCATTTTCATACAGTGTCTGCATGCCTTCGGCGATGGCGAGTTTTTGGATGGTTCCGGCCTCTTCATGCGCCATGATGAGCTTACGGATAGGGTCGGTCATAGGCAAAAATTCAATAATAGCTAGTCGTCCACGGTAACCCATGCCGGCACAGGCGGGACAACCGACCGGTTTGTATAAAATTATATCGCCATCGGGTGCATAGCGCCGCAAACGCAGATTGTTAACAATTTCGGGTGGCGCGATAGCCCCTGCTTTACAGGCTGGACATAATTTTCTGATCAGGCGTTGCGCCAATATGCCATTAACGGTGGACGTGAGCAAATACTCCTCCAGTCCCATATCCAGCAAGCGCGTTATACCGCCTGCGGCGTCGTTGGTATGCAGGGTCGATAACACCAAATGCCCGGTGAGGGCCGATTGCACGGCGATTTTTGCCGTTTCCAAATCACGCATTTCACCAATCATAATGACATCGGGATCTTGCCTGACGATAGAACGCAAGGCAGAGGTAAAGGTTAAGCCTATCTGCGGTTTTGCCTGAATCTGATTGATCCCCTCCATCTGGTATTCCACCGGGTCTTCGACGGTAATGATTTTCCGTTCCGAGGTATTGAGTTGTTTTAATGCGGCATACATCGTTGTCGATTTGCCGCTGCCGGTAGGGCCGGTAATAAGAATAATGCCATGCGGCTGCGTCAACACATCGATAAACTGCTGTAAATGGCGTCCGGCAAAACCCAAGGCGGCAAAATCCAGCACCGTATTTTCCTTATCCAGCAAGCGGATAACCACGCTTTCGCCGTACATCGTGGGTATTGTCGATACCCGCAAGTCCAGCTCTTTGCCCAACATTTGCACCTTGATCCGACCGTCCTGAGGCAAACGCCGTTCGGCAATATTGAGCTTAGCCATAATCTTGATGCGTGAAATCACGGCAGCCGTCGATTTTACATTGGGCGCATCAATTTCCTGCAAAACGCCGTCTATACGCAATCTGACTTTTAAGCTTTGCTCAAAAGGCTCTATATGTATATCGGATGCCTTTGTTTCAATTGCCCGCTGCATAATCAAATTGACCATTTTGATAACGGGCGCTTCGCTGGCTAAATCTTTTAAATGCGCCAAGTCTTCTTCGCCCAGATCGTCAACAGCCAGATCATCGACCAATTTATCCATTTTCGAGCGCTTTTCACCATATTGGACATCAATTGCCGTATCAATTTCTGACAGTAACCCCACTTTTGCAGTGACCTGTTTTCCGGTCGCTAAGCCGAGCGCGGCTATCGTAAACTGATCTTCAGGATCCATCATGGCGACGGTAATATCATCGTCAGTATGGATTAAACCGATAACATGGTAGTTCTTTAAAAAACGCAAAGACACTGTGTCAGGCAACTGCATTTCCAGCGGATACTGATCCGATGCCACCTTTTCTAACCGGCCGGATTCGACAAAGGCATCGGCCACATCAAGCTCGGAACATAAGCCCAATTTAACCAGTAACTGCGGCAAGCTTTCCGCCACCGAAGTTTTTTGTACCCGCTCAACTTTTTTCAATTCCGACGCTGAAAGTTTATCCCGTTCTTGTAACGTTTTTAACAAAGATTGATAGGCCATTATTTTCTGGAAAAAAACCACATCTGATAAATGCTGAGCAGAATTTGAAGGCCCATAGACAGCCCCATTAAAGCTCCGCTGAAAATGACGACATAAGCGAATGAAGAAATCTCCTTGGTGATAAACCAGGACAAAATATCCAATAACATCGCCGCAAAAGGGATCACCACGGCAACTCTTTTTACATAAACATTCATGTCACAAAGCAAAAATATTTTGCCGATAAAAAATAAAATAAAGGCGATGCCAAATAAATGGATATGAGAAACGCGAACTAAAGTAGGTAATGTTACGCCGCCTGCATGTGCAACCTGTGATACCGTCGCATAATGTGTCAAGTCAGGTAAAGACGGGTTGATACTGGGCGTGTGGCACAAAATACAGTCACGGTTTAATATCGGGGCGATTTTTTCATCATAGCCCGTCTCTTCGGCGCCCTGTTTTATCCATTGCAGGATGACATCTTTGTCGTCTGCATATCTCAGGTTGGATTTCATAATCCCATTAATTGCCGTGCCTAAACGGGTTTGGTTGTTGCCTCCGTGATAACTGATGACGACATCATCAACCGAAAGCCCGGCTTTGCCGTCAAAACCCTGATGGGTGTAATACATATTAGCAAGCGCCATCAGATAACCCAGCCCTATGGTGAGCAGGAATACGGTATTTAAAATCCTTTCGCTGACGGAAATGTCTTTAAAGCGGGAATACGGTTTGGTTCTATCGTAAAGATTTTCGTAACGTTCTAGCATAATGATTTCTGTGCAATATATAAGTGTTAAATGTTCTGAATGCAGTTGTGGGCAAGGCAAAAGCAACCTTGCTCGCACTTTATGAGGTATAGCTATCCAGATTTGTTTCGTACGTGCCGTGCGCGCCTTAGCTCTAAGGCGCGCACGGCACGTACGACTGAAGCAGTTGGGTTATCGGCCTAGAACGCCAGCCAACCGTTCACCATGAAGGTGTTGTTGAATTGGGCGTTGGCACTGGTGCCGTTGGCTTGAGCATAACCGATATACTGCAAGCTGGTACGCAGGTTCATTAGATAGGCATGCGAATGATCTTTACCAAACGGCACATAAACCAGCTCTGCCGTGTAGTATTGGCTGTTAGGTTTGTTTAAAGAATAGCCCATATCAGAAGAATAAAGCAAGGCATCCGTTGAGCCGGTTGTCCGGTTATAAGCGAAAGTGACGCCATAAGTCTGGTCAAAGGTATAGGCGGTATTAATCTTAAAGCTGGTCAGATAAGTATTACCCATAGAATTAATAGTACCTGCGAGCTGGTTTGCAGACAGCTTTTGGTCTTCATACAAATATGACGTTTTGGTTTCAAAAATATGCCTAGGGTTAGCCATATACTGATAAGTCGCATCGACTGCGACATCAGTATAATGGTTGGAGCCATAAGTGCTGTCACGTCCGGGAACCACATTGGCACTCATACCGTAATGGCCCAGCGAGAAAAAATGGCCCTTCCAGTCCTGTTGCAATGCCGCACGCCAATAAGGCGCAGGGCCGTCGAGACTGATCCGGTTAGGCGCGGCAATACCGAAGCCTTTCTGGAAATTACTGGAAAAGGAGCCGTAAGCCCCGCCTTCCAGATACAGCAGATTGTTAATCATGGTATAAGCGGTAGCCCCGCCGACTTGAGATGCCAGTGCGCCTTCAATCAAGGTGCTGGCGCCAACGACCGGTTGTACGCCGCTACCGGTATAAGGAAATCCCCAGGCTGGAGTGGTATTCCACAAATCCTGCGTGGTCGGGTTGTTGTTTAACGAGATGCCGTAAGTAATGGGGGTGTCGCCCAGTTCTAGTTGATCGGCAAACCGGATGTCGGTGCCCTCCATGGTAAGTTTATCTTCATAGCCGCTATAAGATACCTGAGCGATCGCGCCAACCTTGCCATAAACACGACCGGCATAAAACAATGCCGCTTCGTCGAAGGTGAAGTTGTTGTTGCTATTATTGCCCGCCAGTAGCGATGCATTTGGGTTATCCTGGCTTTGTACGGTCTGAGGTTTTTGAGTATTAGTGAATGATCCTGTAACCATGCCGCTAAGCGCCGGCATTTTGGCGGCAGTACCCGTGCCTCCGCCCATCGTGTAACCGCCCAGTTTGAAATCACGGCCAAAAGGCGTCAAATTAGGCCCGAAAGATTGGGTATGACAGGTGCTGCAAGATTGACCGGTTTGCCGGGAAAAGCTGGGCATAGCTTCGGCATCCTGACTGTTTAATAAAATGACTGGCACAAGCATGAGCAACGGTACCAAAAAAAAGCGTGCATCGTAGCTTCGTTTAAAAAAAATCTGCATAATAAGAAGGGATGAAGAGTGATAGAGCTTCATGCCGAAATACCGATGATGTTACGGTATGAAGTAATAAAAAGAAGCGATATGTGACGGTTATCTTATTTAAAAGTGCCAACCAAGGTAGCAATGGCGGCGCCGTTCAAATAGACGTCAACGGGGTCACCGGAAAGCACTACAGGCACAGCCGGGGTGGTTGTGCCTGTAGTGACGCAGCTGCCCGCAGTCGCGGTTACAGTGCTGGTAGTGCCGGAAATAGTATTTTTAACGGACAACTCATAGTCGGCCGCTTCAGTGATAGCCGCAGTAGACGGGCTTTTTGGATATTTTAGATAAATGTCTTCAACCAGCAGATTACAGGTTACACCCGCGCCTCCGCCATTCGGGAACACCAAGCTGACGTTGGCGGCGATGGCTGAATTGCTATCCGCCAATGTGCTTGCGGGGGTTGCCGTTGTTGGATAGGTTACGGGTAAGGTGATGCCGGCTTCGATACCGCCGCCAGCGGTACTGCTGGTGTATTGGATATGGCCTTGGCCTGCCGTTCCGGTAATCGCTGCACTAAAATGCGTTACGGCTGGCGAGTGACCGTAACCATGTCCATTTTCATTGCGCTCTGCGTATGCTGACGAAGTCAGTACCAAGCCAACGACCATAGCCAGTGTTTTGAGTTGTAGTGCAGTAGTTTTTTTGTTTAACATGAGTTGCTCCAAGTTTAAGATTATGTGGCGAATAGTTTACTCGCCCCAATAAGTATTAAGCATTATTTATGCCAAACTTTAATATGCCGATTTTATTGGCTTCCACTATCAAGCTATAAAAAATAATCCGCCCAAAGTTGCAGTCCACGCAATAATATGGCTGCAATTTTGGTATGAAATAGGCTGTCGACGCACAATCGCTGCGAGACAGGAGTCGAGTAGTCCCCAGAAGCGATAGTGCATGTGTTTTCACGGAGCGAGAGCGTAGTGAAAATTCAGGCTTTACGAAATCGCGTCGAGTCATTGGAGAGCATGTGAG
>Ga0182021_10010515_pt1 | contig 10971 bp, 9 predicted proteins | sample 612E3MmetaG_FD_120493 | JGI IMG/M metagenome (GOLD analysis project Ga0182021, IMG submission 120493) | Permafrost microbial communities from Stordalen Mire, Sweden - 612E3M metaG (Illumina Assembly) | ecosystem: Environmental > Terrestrial > Soil > Wetlands > Permafrost | place: Sweden...
CACCGCCACCGGCGCGGTGGGCGGCCCCTTCACGCCCCTGACTCAGACGCTTTCGCTGACCAATGTCAGCGCGACGGCGCTGACCTGGTCGGTGTCCAATCCCGCAGCCTGGCTCTCGGTGTCGCCCGGCGGCGGCGCGCTGGCGGGTCACGGCTCCGCAGCCGTCACGGCCAGTGTGACGTCCGCGGCCAATGCCTTGACGGCCGGCGTCTATGCCGCGAACGTGGTCTTTACCGATCTAAGCAGCGGCGCCGCGCGACCCCGGCCCTGCACGCTGGCCATCGGCCAATCCATCGTTCAGAACGGCGGGTTCGAAACCGGCGACTTCACCCATTGGACGCTGTCCGGCTACACCTCGCGAATGTCCGTGTATGGCAGCTCCACGTACGCCCATTCGGGGACGTACGGCGCCCGGTTGCGGTCGTCCACAAGTTCGTTCGGCTATCTCGCGCAGACGCTGCAGACGACGCCGGGACAAACGTATTGTCTTTCCTTCTGGATGAACATCCCCAACACACTCACCGAATTCCGAATCTCCTGGAACGGAAACGTTCTCCTCGACCGCACGAACATCCCCTCGTCAAGTTGGACCAACCTGCAATTCCTCGTCGCGGCCTCGAACGCCGCCACGGCTCTCCAATTCGGACTCCGATCCGGCTCCTACTTCGGCCTCGACGATGTGTCCGCCGTGCCGACCAATCCGTTCGCCCGAACCCTGACGGTCATTTCCGCCGGCGGCGGAGCGGCGCCGGGAACGCTGACGACGAACTACGGCGCGACGGTGACCGAGTGGATCACCAACTCGCCGGAGGTGAATGGCTTAACGCAATACGTCTGCACCGGCGGATCGGTCGCGGGCGCCGCCTTTACGCAGGCCAGCGCGACGAACGTCACCCTGTCCCTGACGAACAACGTCACGCTGACGTGGCTGTGGTCCACCAATTACTGGTTCTCGGGAACGTCCGCCGCCAACGGAACCGTGACGGGCGCCACGGACGGCTGGTATGCGCTCGGGAGCAGCGTGACCGTCACCGCGACGCCCTCGGCCTATTTCCACTTTGCCGGCTGGACGGGAGACGTGCCGTCCGTCCAGAGCAACAGCAATCCGTTGACGGCGCCGATGGATCAACCGCGCTCGGTGACGGCGACGTTTGGAGCGACTCTGGAATCCCTGGGCACGCCGGACTACTGGCTGGCGGCGCACGGTTTGACGAACTTCGCTTCGGCCGAACTTTCCGATCCGGACGGCGACGGGATGGCTACCTGGCAGGAATACGTGGCGGACACCGATCCGACCAACCGAGCCTCCTGCCTGCGGGTTCTCGCGCTCTCCAACCTGCCGCCCTGGACGGTCTGGTTCGGTTCGTCAACCGCCCGCGTCTATGCGCTGCAGTTCAGCACAAACCTGGCGCTGAGCAACGGCTGGGTTGACGTTGCCGGACCGTCCAACAACTGGGGGAGCGGCGGCGCGAAGACGTTGAGCGACACGAATGCGCCAGGGCCGTCGTTCTACCGCGTTCAAGTCCAAGCGCCGCCCTAAAGCGACCGGAATTTATCCCTTTGCCGCCAATTCGTCGGTGGCGCGCAATCGTTCCGCCATCTCGTGCAAGAGCGCCAGGACAACCTTGGGATTCTCGCGCAGCACCGTTTCCACGTTCGCGGCGGAGATGGCGACCAGCCGCGTGCCGGGCTCCGCGACGGTGACCGTCGCGGTCCGTTCCTTCCCCAGCAGCATCGCCATTTCCCCGAAATACTCCCCTGCCCGCACCTTCACCAACTCGCGCCCGTTGCGGCTGAGCGAGACCCCTCCCTGCGCCACATAGTACATGGCGTCGCCCGGCTCGCCCTCGCGAAAAACGACGTCGCCGGCCTCGTGAGCCGTGACGTACCGGGCCAGGCGGGCCACATACTTGTCCCTCTTCCCCGAGTCGGAGAAGAGTTCCCGCACCAACAGCGCCTCTTTCCTGTGGACATTCGCCGACACTTCGATCCCCAGGAGAATGGCGGCAAACGAGGCGTAAATCCACGTCAACAACAGGAACACGGCTTTCAACGATCCGAAGGCCACACCATAATTGGGATCGAAACGAAGAACGGCCGCAAAGGCCGGACCGATCACGGCCAGCAGCAACGACGAAATCAACGAACCGGCCAGAATGGCGCCAAGGCCCGGCCGCACCGGCGCAAAGGTCACATGGATGAAAGACAGGAACACCACCGTCATCACGAGGGGAACGACCGCGTCCGTGGCGCGGGCCAGCAAGGGCAGTTTCCCAACGACCAGCGGAGTGATCACCGCATAGGCGAGTTCGCCCACGACGAGAAGGATCAACAGGAGGAGCATGACCAACACGGCCGCGATATCGAGGAGCTTCTCCTTGAGGTAGGGGAAGCCCCGCTCCGTCTTGTAGATGTTGTCGAACGCGCCGCGGATGGAGGCGGCCAGCGGAGTCACCGCCCAGAACAGAATGAGAAAACTGGCCAAACCCCAGGCCTTTTGCGCGGCCAGTCCCCGCACCTCCCGCAGCGCCACGTCGCCGAACAGCGGCATCATCTGGCGCGCCACGCGCTCGACGCCAGCCATCGCGGCCTGCGACGAGGCCATGAAATGCCCGGCCAGGAACAGCAGCAGGAGCAGCAAAGGGAAGAGCGCAAAGAAGGTGTTGTAGGCGAGCACCGAAGCCTTCTCCAGCCCCCGGTTGCGCAAGAACGACCGCACCGATTCCCGCAGCACGAAGAAGCCTTGATCCGCACTCTGCCTGATGCCCATAAGATCCTGAAGTTGCCCACGTTTCGCTGGACGCTGACCCGGTCATCAGGTAGCATCTTCCCCCTGCGAAATCAACAGCGCAGCTCGAAGGAGCAGGCACCGAATGAAGAAAGTCTACCAGATAGCCGTGATTCCGGGCGACGGCACGGGACCGGAGGTCACCCGCGAAGCCGTCAAGGTTCTCCAAGCCGCCGCGAACAAGTTCTCTTTCAAGTTGCGGTTGAACGAGTACGACTTCGGCGGCGAACGGTTCAAGAGAACCGGCGAGGCTCTGCCCGAGTCCGCCGCGGCCGAACTGAAGAAACATGACGCGATCTTGCTCGGCGCGATCGGCCATCCCGACGTCAAACCCGGCATTCTCGAAAAAGGAATCCTCCTGCGGCTGCGGTTCGAGCTCGATCAATACATCAACCTGCGGCCCGTTCACCTCTATCCCGGAGTCGAAACCCCGATCAAGGGCAAGGGACCCCAGGAAATCGACTACGTCGTGATCCGCGAGAATTCAGGCGACGTCTATACGGGCGTGGGCGGCATTATGATGAAGGGCTCGCCGCACGAAGTGGCCATGCAGAACATGATCTATACCCGCGCCCAGGTGGACCGCTGCCTGCGCTGGTCGTTCCAGTACGCGCGCAAGTACGGAAAGAAGGCGCGCGGCGTCGGCGAACACAACACCCTGGCGCTCGTGGGCAAGACCAACGTGTTGACCTATGTCTTCGACCTCTGGGAACGCGCCTTCCATGAGATGGGCGACAAGGAATTCCCCGACGTCAAACGCGAGTACTATCACGTGGATGCCACGTGCATGTGGATGGTCAAGAGCCCGGAATGGTTCGATATCCTGGTCACCGCCAACCTCTTCGGGGATATCATCACCGACCTGGCCGCCATCACCCAGGGCGGTCTGGGCATCGCCGCGGGTGGCAACATCAACCCCGAAGGCGTGAGCATGTTCGAGCCGATGGGCGGCTCGGCCCCGAAGTACACGGGCCAGAACGTGATCAATCCGCTCGCCGCCATCTGTTCGGGCATGATGATGATCGAGCATCTCGGCGAGCCAAAAGCCGCCGACGCGATCAATGCGGCGGTGGCGGACGTGTGCCAGAACAAGGTGAAAAGCCTGGCGGCCGGCAAAATGGGGTATTCCACGACCGAGGTGGGCGACCTTGTGGCGGAACGCGTGTAGGGAAAGCGACGAACGTCCATGAGATTGTACAATGTGTGCGTAGTAGGAATCGGCGCCGTCGGCGCCGAAATGGTTCGGCTGCTGAGACGCCGCCGTTTCCCGGTCAAGTCCCTGGTTATCCTCGCGCGAAGCGAGCGGACCGAAACGATCGACGGGGAGAGTTATCCTGTGAAGGCGGCCCAGCCCGACGCGTTTGCGGGCATGGACTTCGCCTTTTTCGCCGGCACGGAAGGCGCGAAAGGCGCTTCCCAGACCCTCGGATGGGAAGCCGTCAAGCGCGGTTGCGTCGTGATTGACAACGGGGACGACTTCCGCATGGATCCGCGGGTCCCGCTGGTGATTCCGGAAATCAATCCCGAGGCGCTCAAGGGACACCAGGGCTTCATCGCGAATCCCAATTGCAGCACGATTATCGCACTCATGCCGCTTGCCGCGTTGAACAAGGCGGCCAAAATCAAGCGCCTGATCGCCAGCACCTACCAGGCCGTCTCGGGAACCGGCAGCGCCGCGGTCCGCGAACTCGACGCGCAGGTCCGGGCTTGGGCCGTGGGGCAGCCCCTGCCGCGCGAGGTGTATCCGCATCAGATCGCCTTCAACCTGATTCCCGCGGTCGGATCGTTCAAGGATGACTCCGGCGAGAGCACCGAGGAAATCAAGATGCGGCGCGAGACCCATAAGATCCTGGGCGACCCCGCGATCCGGGTGTGTACCACCTGCGTGCGCGTACCGGTGTTCAACTCGCACAGTATTGCGATCAACGTTGAATTCGAAAAGCCGATTTTTCCGGACGAGGCTCGCGCGCTTCTGGCCAGGGCGCCAGGCGTGAAGGTTGTGGACGATAGCAAGAACGCGGTGTACCCCATGCCGTTGGACGCCACGGGCAATTACGACGTGCTGATCGGACGAATTCGCCGTGATCCCACCGTGGAGAATGGCCTTGCGTTGTGGTGCGCCGGCGACAACATTTGGAAAGGCGCTGCACAAAACGCCATCCAGATCGCCGAGTCCATGGTCGAACAAGGGCTGGTTAAGTATTTCGGCCGGTAACACGTACGACGGGAAGCGGAGACGGTCGTCACGGCAGACAAGACAAGGCCAGCAATGTCTCCGCCGAATCGCGGAACGATTTCCCGCTCGATCAGTTCGCGCGAGAGGCGGCCGCCCCCGCCGTGGCCCAATTGAATCACATTCTCTCTCACACTACGCGTCCCTCGTCCGAATGGAGCGATGCCCGCCGCCCAACGTCGTGAGTGCTATTAGACCAGATTCGGCCCTGTCCGGCCAATCGAAACGACTACTTCGCCTCCGCCTTGACGTGCAATTCTTTCGGGGCGCTTCGGAAGTATTTGAACAGGCCCGGGCAAAGCCAACACTCCGCCTTGAACTCCTCCGAGTAGTACCAGTTGCCGGTCGAGTCGCCGCGCTTCCAGACGATGGTGTGAGTGGCGCCCGGAAAAGGCTGAGCCGAGAAATAGAGCCGGAACCCTTTGTCCGCATTCGGAATGTGGGTGACCATCCGGTCGATCAGTTCCGGCGTCCCGGCCACGAACGCCTCCCGAACCAGCCCCCTGCGCTCGTCGTCAAACACCCAGGTGTTCGCGTACCGGTAAGGCACGATCAGCACAATCGAGTTCGAGGTGGCAGACTGTTGTTTGCCGCACCCCGCGCAGAGCAAGAGCACGAGCAATCCAAGCATCATTCGTTTCATCGTGATCTTCCTCTTCCTGCGTACACATAAACGGACGGCGAAACAGGACTTTGATCCGCCTGTTCACTATCTTCTATTCCGCGGAGTTTGTTTTGGTCGGAGCGTGATGAAGCTGCGCGATAATTGTTCCCGTGGCCCACTGCACAGTGCCAACAGTAATCAGGCACAGCGGTAACGCAACAAAGAACACCAGCGCAAGTCGCCAGTTGGTGATATGAGCCGGCTGGAGTGAAGCCCAAATGATGTGCCTCACAATGAAGCCGGTACCGATCAAGCAGATAACGGCTCCAGAGATACGCGTGATGACGCAGGCTTCTGGCCTGCTTTGTTTCATGCCAGCAAGATGCTGCAAGATCTCTCCGGTGGAATAAAGGACCGCGCCGATCACGATCAAGGCGAGCGGCACTGCAATGACCAAGACCAAACTCGCCGGCCAATTCGTTATCCTTGCGGGTTGCCGCAGCGCCGACATGAAAACCCATTGGAGAACCAAACACCCAACCAGAAAAGCAACACCGCCTAACGTCTTCATCAGTTTCAAGTATGTCGCACGGTGCATGTACACCCCCTCGCCTTCTCTCTGTTAACGTCAACCCTCCTCCGAATGCCTCACAGGGGCAGGAAGTACTGATGGGCTTTGTTCTGGAGTGCGTCCTTTTCCGGCTATTGCTTTCAACAATGCGATGATCTCTTCATTCTGTTTCTCAAGGCGGTCCATGTTGAGCATCGCACGATCCATGTACGGTTTGTTTCTATTGACTGATTTTCTCACCAGAAAGACAACCAAAGCCATGATGATCAAGAAGGGAAGGACGTTCGCGATAGCCGCACCCAGCGAGGAACGCCACAAACCACCGTTTCTGATCCCTCGAAGCGGGAGAAGAATACGGTGCGTTTGCTGGTTGGACGCGTTCATTTCGAGCCTGGTTCACGCGATCTGGCCAATCCCTCAGCCAGGACATCTTCATTGGAATGGAACAACCCGATTATGCGTTCCCACACTGACACCCGCATGTCGATTGGCAGTCTACGATTGTGGATCGATCGTCCCTGCGGGGTGTCCAGATCGTAGGAGAATCCAGAACATACCGGCACTCGCACAGGAACCAGACCAAGTGTAATGAGTGTCACGATAAACGGGTCTCCACATTGTGTGACGTACTCCATCTTGTGAAGCGTCAATTTGCACTGGCAATTGGGATTGTTTGAGAGCGTGACAATGCCCGCCTTCTTGAGAGCTGCGAATTCCTTGCCAAGTTCAGGGTTCTTTACGTAGACCGTTGTCTTCGGCAACGGCGACGGCAGGGGGGACGGAGCGTCCCGGCGCAGGTAGATGTTCGTCGCACACCCCTGCAGCAGCAGGACTGCGAGTAGCATTGCGATTCGTATCCTCATTTCAGTCCGTCCAACCTCTGTACTTTGGCAGTCGACTTCTGTTGGCCGGGAGTTGCACGCGCAAACTCCACTGTCCGGCGGCGCGGCGGTCGAGACTACAACGGCGGCGGAATCTCCAAATCCTTGCATATCTTCCGGGCAAGGAACTCGAAGACTTCCCGGTGGCGGGGAATCGTCGAGGATTTTCTCGTGCGGCGATTGACGAAAACCGTGTGACTTCCGCCTTCGCGCAGAAACTCACAACCATGCCCTTCGAGATGTCGAATGAGGTCGCGACGCTTCATCAAGCAGGAACCAGGAAGGGCTCGCGAATGGCGTTCTGACCGGCCAGGGACTCCTCCGCCAGTTGCCGGTTGGCTTCCAGCACGAGTTGCACGGCCTCAGCCAGGTTGCTCCGGACTTCCGCGAGAGTCCGTCCCTGCGTGTTGGCCCCGGGCAGTTCTTCAACGAATCCCACATAGCCTCCAGCGACCTTCTGAAATACGGCCGTCAATTTCATGTCCGCCTCCATCTCCGAATACTATACCCCGCGCCCGGCCCGGCCCGCAATCTCCCGTTTGTCTCCACCTGTTGTCGGCGGCTGTGGCAGTCACCGGCGAGCCAATGGCGCAAGTTCTTCCGGATGCGAGATCCACCCCGCGAACAGGATACTGCGGCTTTGATTGTGGACAATCATAAACAGGAAAGGATGATCCGCATGGAATTGGGCAGGCAGGGGGCGCATTACTGTACCGCACCCGATGGAGAAGTGAATCGCCGTCGTTGCCGCCGCGGCTTCTGTTCCTTCCTCATGCACGTCGACCCACGAGTCCTGGTAAATCTCGCTCAGGTAGATTCGATAGGCTGCTATCTTCTTGACGATCATCTTATCGAAATCGGCCGTCCGTTTGTCGAATGCCGACTTGACCCCCATATCCGACAGAGAGTCCTTCACGCCGAGATGGCTCTTGAGCTCGAACTTCGGCAGCAGCACGTCAACCTCATAGACGCACGCAGTGTCCTTCAAATCGGCGATCATTCCGGTCGTGAGAGTCTCCGCCAGAGTCCTGACGGAGCCGACTTCTTTGGGCAGGATGACGTACATCGAGTACATCCGATCGATATAGGGAATCTCCAGGAACTTGACCTTGTCGTTCTCGGAATAGAGGAGCAGCGAGCGTTGATGCATCATCGGCGTTTCCATGGTCCTTGAGGCAGCGATATGGAACGGCCCGTTGCGAGTCGAAGCCTTGTCGAATCGGCTTCCCCAGTCCGCTTTGAAGTAGACCGCATTGACCGAGACAAGGGCTGGCTCGTCGATCACCCCGAGACTGCTTCGCGATGCAAAATCTCCCGGGCTCACGCTCTGCTGGATCTTGCCGTGCGTCTTCTCGAAGATCCACGCGTTGATGTCCTTACTGGCTTGTTCCTTTCGCAGGAACTTCACGCGGTAGAGCGACGCGCCAAAGGCCTCCTGCACGTCCCGGACGTAGTTTGTGCGAAACTCCGCATAGGTCTCGTCCAGCCACAGGGAATTGGCGACACTGATATCGGTTCGCTTGCCCTTTGCTGACGCATTGAATTGCCGGCGCAGGTCTGCCAGATCGTGCAGAAGTTGCGGGTTGTTGGCCGGAAACCGCACCACTTCGGCCAATTCCTTCCGGGTGTCCCCCCCGCTGGCGATGTAGCTCATCGCCACGCCGTGAAAGATGCTCTGAGGAGACAATATCACGTTCGCGGGGCCTCCCGCTTTCCCTGCCTCATGCTTGAGCAAATCAACGGTAAATTCGTTGATACGCCTGCTGATCTTGAGAATCCCCGGACCGCGTTCCGGTGTCGGACCCGCTCCCAGCAGAAGAAGCAAGCCGGCCATGCAAAACGCCGCGCCCGGAACGCTACTGAGACGGAGTTTCTTTGCCTTCATGAGTACTTGTACCACGCCGAGCAGGTTCCTTCCGCGCTGACCATGCAGGGGCCCACGGGGTGATCCGGCGTGCAGGCCGTGCCGTAGAGCAGGCATTGCGGCGGCCGCATCTTGCCCTTCAACACCTCGCCGCACCGGCACGCGGCATTCTCGCTGCCAAGGCCGACCGTCACGCCATGCCGTTTCTCGGCGTCGAACAGCTCGAACTCCGGGCGCAACCCGAGGCCGCTCGCGGGGATGGTTCCAATCCCGCGCCAGGCGGCGTCCACCGGCTGCAAATAGCGGGCCATCAGTTCCTGGGCCGACCGGTTCCCCTCGGACTTCACCACCCGCGCATAGCGGTTCTCGACGGTCGCCTCGCCGCGCACGAGCTGTTCCAGAATGCCTTGCAGACCGTACAAGATATCCAGCGGCTCGAAGCCGGCAATGACGCACGGAACGCCACGCTCCCCGGCAAACGGCCGGTACGCGTCCGCGCCGATGATGGCGCTCACGTGAGCCGGACAGAGAAAGGCATCTATCTTGAGTTCCGGATCTGCCAGCAGCGCCTGGAGCGCAGGCGGAACGAGTTTGAACGCGGTGAGCAGCGAGACGTTCTTGATCCCCTTCCGGAGCGCGGACTCGACGATGCTGATCACCGGCGGGATGGTGGTCTCGAACCCGATGGCGAGAAAGACGACTTCGCGGTCGGGGTGGGCCTCCGCCACTTCGACGGCCCGCAGTGGCGAGTAGCAGACCTCGACGCAACCGCCCTGCGCGCGGCATTCGGCCAGCGTGGAGGACGAACCCGGTACGGGCAGCATATCGCCGAACGTCACGACCCGCGCGCCCCGTTGCGCCAATTCGATGGCCACGTCGATGTAGCGGGCGGCGGTGACGCATACCGGGCAACCCGGGCCGCTGATCAGGTTCACGTTGGCGGGCAGCACACCCCGGATGCCGTAGCGCGCGATCGCCATCGTGTGGCTGCCGCACACTTCCATGACGTTGACCGAACGGCCGGCGGACTGGAGGCTCGCCGCGAGCGATTCCAACCTCCGCCGGATCGCCGCCGCCACCGCGGGGTTTCTGAATCCATCAATGTACTTCACGTGCGCACCTGTGTGGGCCGCATTACATCAGATTCCCCTGACTCCGGCTATCGTCCAATTCTCTGGCATCATGGCGTTGGCCCGACATTGAAAGACGCTTCGGCGAAGGCCTGGGATCGAAGCGTCCCGGCCGCGTAAGCCACGGCCCTCAACACATGCCCGCCGTTTCGCAGCGAGGCGGCTTCGATCGTGACGACGCTCTTCCGGCCCAAGGCCTGAGTGACGCGCCCATCCACCAGAAACAGGAAACGTCCATAGGTCTCGCCCGGGCGCGCCGCAACGGAGGCCGTGACGTCAACCCGCCCCTCCACGCGTCCGGACTCCAGTCCCCGGAGCGTCACCTGTGCGGGTTGCCGCCAGGGCGCGGCGAGCGGTTCGCCGAGCGGGAGGATCTGGAGCGGACACCGAATGGATTGGTAGAAACTCTCCAGGATCGTGCAACCCGCCGCGCTGTGCGCATGAAAGCGGGCGTGCGGGAATTTGGTCCACAGGGCCAGCGGTTCCGTGACCGTCCCGGCCGAGGCGGTGGCGCCGGCCCGGATCCACTCCGTGATCTTGGTCTGCCCCCCCGATTCGAACGCAGCCCCGAAACTGGTCAGGTGTTCCGCCATGGCGCCCGGGAGGAACTTTCGCGGCGTCTTAAGGTCAAGGTCCGCGGCGCCCATCATCGCGCCCGCGATGCCATTCGCCTCCTCCGGCAGGGCGTTCGTGACCACCGTCTTGACACCGGCCGCGTTCAGTTCCCTGGCCGAGGACAGAATCTCCCATTGCCGGCACAGGGATCGCACGTCGGTGTTCGTGACGAAATAAACGGTCCCCTCGGGCCGCGTGCCGTCGGCCCGGAGTCCCCGCTCCATGCAGGCCAGCACTTCCTCGCGCGTATTGCCCCGCGGCCCGATGAACCCCAGCATCATGGCG
>Ga0182021_10010516_pt1 | contig 10970 bp, 13 predicted proteins | sample 612E3MmetaG_FD_120493 | JGI IMG/M metagenome (GOLD analysis project Ga0182021, IMG submission 120493) | Permafrost microbial communities from Stordalen Mire, Sweden - 612E3M metaG (Illumina Assembly) | ecosystem: Environmental > Terrestrial > Soil > Wetlands > Permafrost | place: Sweden...
TCTGACGCCCGAATTTTCACGGGGTATCGGGATGGGATAATACCTCCAACCCCCGTATTCATTCTGGATGATTGGGCTGGGAATTCCCCCGTTTTCGGAATCAAGCCCCTTGCGGCTTAGGATGACCTTCATTGGCTTCTGGGTTTGGGTGGATTGTTTACCTATGCTCTTCGTTAAATAACGGCATTAAATCGTGATGTAGTAATTCCTGTCACTGTATCGCCTGAGCTTCCCATTTTTTAGCGTAATGTTCAGCTCACTGCCCGCCCAAAAGACGTGGGCTACTTCTTCACCCAACCCTATGGTGATGTAATCATTTGGGTCGCTGAAGACCTTCACGTTCTTGCCATCGATCTTGACGATGCCGTAGTCTGAATATTTTGAATCCCAAGGCATAATGGTTTGTTTTTGTTATGAATACCCTGCAAGGTAGTGAAAAAAAGAAAATATCTCATATTCCTTGCAGTTGACAATGAAATAATCTATATTTGTTATGGCATATCAGGGGATTATCTGGAACAGAAGGCTGGGTGATTATGACTCTGGGAAATTCCCAGAACTAAATGATTAATAATCGTGAGATGGCGGAAATAAAATGTTGTGCGTCATTCAAAAAAAGACCGATGAAACAAATATTTACCATTTTAATTTACCTGACTTCCTTAACAATATTTGGACAATCGGCAACCGTACTTAATCTAAAAGAGCAATACGTAAAGAGGCTTGAAAAGAATAGTTTAGGAATTGTTGACCGAATGGGCATATATGTAGGTGATAGTGTGTCGAAAACGCTTTTCTACTATGCACTTGTTCCAAAAAACAATATCAAAGGTGTTTTGATTATACTTCCAAGCTCAGGTGAACCCTTAGAGTCAGTTATTAACAATAATGTCAAACTCACGGAGCTTGCCTGTGACAGCAATATACTTACTATTTTACCATCAGTAAACATTCACATTTGCCTTGACACCATTGTTCTTTATTTTCTTAACGCAACTTTTTCCGATGTGATGAAAAAGTACAAAGTACCGAAAGACAAATTTATTATTGGTGGTCTATCATTAGGCGGAATGTTAGCACTGAGATATACCGAACAGGCATACGACAATAATAAAACTGTAATTATTCCAAAAGCTGTTTTTGGTGCTGACCCTCCCGTTGACCTTGCAAATCTGTACTATCAGTTTCAAAGAGAAGTAGACAGGAATTTTTCGCAAGTCGGGGTGCAGGAAGCAAAATTTTATTTAAAGGAAATGAATAGGATGTTTGGCGGTTCTCCCGAACAGTATCCTGAAAATTACATTCGATATTCAATGTATTCCAGAACAGAAAAGGACGGAGGCAATACTAAGTTTCTAAAAAACATTCCAGTTCAAATTTATAGCGACCCTGATATTGACTGGCAGATGAAAAATAAACATCGGGATTATTACGATATGAATGCACCTGACCAAACCGCTATGATTCTTCAATTAAACTTAATGGGAAACGACAAAGCAGAGTTTATAAATGCACTTGGCAAAGGTTACCGTTTAGGGGGTATTCGACATCCACATTCTTGGTCAATCATTGAACCAACTGGTTTTATAACTTGGATAATGAAGTGCCTTGAATAAATAAATCGACAAATTACGATTCGTCAATCATAACAATGCTTGTCCGAAGTTGCTTGGTCGAAGTCTACCCATTGCTGCAAAAGGGTATTACTTGCAATTAATAAACTACTCAGATTTATCCCCAATAACCATAAAGCGATTGAAACGGTTATAGGGCTCGTTGAACATCTCAGCGTGGTAAATATTTGCTTAACGTTGTTTCTGACAACAAAATAATCTATATTTGTTAAAGCATATCAGGGAAGCAGATTTGAAAGTAAGGTTGGTTGATTCTGACTAAGGGAAATCCCCAACACTAATGATTAATGACCGCCAGATAGCGGTAATAAAACGTTAACGGTCATTGTAAGACATCCCAACCCGTAACTAATCAATAAATGAATTATATGAACCCAAAAGTTGATTTCTTTTTTAGTAAAGCAAAAAAATGGCAGGAAGAATATGAGCAATTGAGGACACTTACTCTTGATTATGGGCTGACCGAAGAGTTGAAGTGGGGCTGTCCGTGTTATACTTTTCAGAAAACTAACATAGTTTTAATACACGGATTTAAAGAATACTGTGCATTACTGTTTATGAAAGGTGCATTATTAAAGGATGTCAAAGGTATTCTTGTGCAACAAACAGAGAATGTGCAAGCGGCACGACAAATTAGATTTACAAGTGTTAAGGAAATAGTGAAGATGAAAACTATCATCAAAGCCTATATTAAAGAAGCTATTGAATTAGAAATAGCTGGTTTGAAAGTGGAATTAAAAAAACCGACAGAATTTGAAATTGCTGAAGAATTTCAAAATGTATTAGATGACAATCCTAAATTGAAAACCGCATTTTATAATTTAACCCCAGGTAGACAAAGAGGATACATACTACATTTTTCTTCACCCAAACAAGCCAAAACACGGGAGGCAAGAATTGAAAAATGTATGCAAAAAATTCTTAATGGAAAAGGATTAGATGATTAGTAAATTTGATGCCAAAATAAATTAATCAAGACAAAGAAAAACAACGTACCGCTAACAGCACATAAAAAAATGGCGTGGGAAGTGCGAATATAAACAGTTGTGCAATTAATAAACATTGTGAGGGTAGACAGGTTAGTGCATCTAATCCGCCACTTCTTTTAACTGCCAACCGTTACCAGCAATATTAAACGACATACAAACACGACCGTTTACAAACAAATCGAGGGACTGTCCTTCGATGACAGTTTCGTGGCGAGAACTTTGGCGATACAATGCAGAATAAAAAATTTCAATAAACCTTAACAATGAGATTGAACAGTAAGATAACAGGACTTTTACTTATTTCAGCGCTATGCTTTAGCGGGTGCGCGACATATCACTTGAGCACACAAAGTTTATTAGAACAATTCGCTAATACCCAGAAAGAAAAGAAAGTAAATGTAATTGCCGCTTATCCTTTCTTTTTTTATGGTATGGTGACAGGTAATAATCTTAGAGAAATAAAATGTTTAGACAAGAACGAAAAGGAGCACATTATTCCAGTATCAAGAGGCACGGGAGTAAGAATTACAAAGAAGGACGGTACAAGAAATACATTTTATTTTGATACTTTAATCATACAAGACAGTACCATTACAGGGAAAAAAGACCACTTCTTTGGCATCAATGTCAAACCAATTAATCTAAATGACATTGAAAAAATAGAATTGCAACGATAGACAAAAAAATACGGCTGGCATTCAATAATGAGGCTTCGCAAGCCCCATCCTATGCCCGCCATTAACCACCATTTCATCCTTCACGAAAAGGAGCCCCTTGTGCCGTATAGGGTTCTTGTTGAAGCCCGCCAGATAAAGGAATTGGAGTATGATGAAACGCGCAATCTATTTGTTCTTGAGGAGATCGAGCAGCTAAGAAAACTGATTGACAGGGTTTTCAGGCTGATGGGGACGGATACGTCGTCGCCGTCGATGAACTGATAATTTTAAAAATTAAGGCGTGGATTGCTCACGTGTGCTCATTGGACACCCCAATGTTGTATATATTTGTTTAACGTCGTTTCTGACAACAAAATAATCTATATTTGTTATGGTGATTATTCCAACGAAGCAGTGCCTCCAAACGCCCTTTATTTATTGGGCTTCCCGAGGGGTGTGATGTGCAGGTGGGTTTGCCTGATGGCACGATATCACCTAATTATGCTTGTCCCCTCATTGTACCGAGGTTCGTAAAACAATTTATATCCTGAAAAGGGATTGGAGGTTCAAAGTTCTATTCAATTTTAGCCCCCAGCCCCCTGCCCACGGGCGTATCCTGCCGTCTAAAGGCTTGATTATATGGCCAATAGGCGACAAGAATCCGTGCATAGACCTGATCGACTCGGGGGGTTTAGTTCCGCCCTAAAAAATCTACGATTTGGAAAGGAAGGGCACTTCAGGAGAAAACACGCTTGGCTGAACGCGTCCTGTGCGGGCTTGAAAGGGCTCGTAAGAACGGTCGTATCGGCGGACGCCCTCGCATACCGCAGGAAAAGATTGATCGAATCAACATCCTGAAGGACCAAGGATGGTCACTTAGGAAAATTGCCCAAGAAGTGAATGTTCACCACGGGACGGTAGCATCATACTTGAACAATTGATCTGTGTCGGAGTAAACATTCCTGTCTTATTTAATTATCGGCTGATCTTTACGGTCAAAATGTCGTTTGTCCTGCACTGTTATACTGTAATAAATAAACCGACTTTTATTTATCATCATCTAATATTTTCTTTTTCTCCTTCTCGTATTCATCTTGAGTTAAAATACCCTCATCAAGTAGTTTTTTTAGTTCTCGTAATCTATCGGCTTTTGATTGTGTGTTATTATTTTGTTGGATTTGAGCTTGTTTTTCGCTTTTTTGTCCGTTTGTGCTTCGTGCATATTTATCTACTAAAAGAACGAACTTGTCAAATGCTTCCTGAAAACTCATATTTGAAGCAACCACTGCACTTTTAAATCCTACCGAAAAGCCCTTGTTTTTTCCAATTGCTTCCCCTGTAAAAATTTCTTTTGTCGTACTGTCTCTCCCACGATTGTCAACTAACCTTGCTTCAAATTTAGTTTTTGCAACATATTGTGTCCTTGAAAATATTGCTTCGTACTGTTTCAAATCAATATAAATAGTGATACTGCCTTTTATTGGATTTTCGTCAAATTTACTTTCATCGAGAATATTTAGTTTTGCATTTTGAAATGTTCGATTGAAACAACTAACAAATTCGGAAAAAATACTTGATTTTGTACAATTTTCTTTCAGTTTCGCTTCATAAACCCTGCTATCTCTAAAAACAATTGAAACATCAACATCATTCAGCCCTTGTTTTACCCTTGTTGTTATCTCAGGACAGAAAACATAACTTTGGCTAAATCCAGACAAAGAGAATGTTATGAATAGAACAGTTAGTAGTTTTTTCATAATCTTTTGATTAATTTAGATTGATTATTGGACTCTGTTTTACTTAGCAATCAAATCACTGTCAACACAATATATCTATTATAATTGCCGAATTCAACATTCGAAAAAGCTTTGTACTTTGACTTCAAGAATGCGTAAATTTATAACAATAATATTTGTAACCACCAATATTTATAGTGCAAACAGAAAATTATTGTTTTCATAGTTTAGTCATTCCAATTAATATAAGACAGGAGCTTCCAAGCAATGTCATCGTCGGTTTATCGTAAACATTTACCGTGGTTGTTGGATGCGTTCCCAGATGTGCGGCGTACTCCGTGTCTGAAATAGTGAACTGGCTCGCCGACGTGGATTTTTTTTGGGGGGATGGCTGGGGGAGAATGATGAGATGGGCTGGGATAATGGCTCTGGTTATGAGGCGTGCGGGCATATGGTTTTAATTTGATGCAAGACCGTGGCGACAGGGAAAATCATAAAGAATTAGGGTAACTGCCGAATATCACTTTTCTTCCGTCCTTGACCCTGCGATTGTGCGCCCCAAAATGTGACCTTTATGGCTGCCGTTGAGAGTTAAATTTATTATTTCCCGCAAAAAGTCTGCATTTACCACGTTGATTTTGCAATTTTTGCCAATTTATCCTCATAACGTTTATTGATTTTGGATTTTATGCAAATCGGTTCACCACCGTCCTGAAAATCAATTAGGGTTCCCCTCATTCCCGAGGTAAATTTGTATTGAAATTCTAAAACATCAGGTTATGAAAAAGTTTTACATCTTTTTGATTGCACTGTTTATTATAAATGGGGCAATGGCACAGGGCTCAGTCCTTGCATTATCAATTAATGCTCTTGCGCAAAGCAAACATCCGACATTCAGGTCAAATGAAATTGTTCGGGATGGAATGCACAACACAGGAATGAAAATATCCAATCTGAATTCCGAAATGAATTTGGGAAAAATCATCAAACCTCAACCTCATAGACCGCAGGACTTAATCCAAATATATGATAGTGTCTATCAATGGCAATGGGATACGACCAGTGTTGGATGGATTATTGCATCTAAAATCATTAACATTGTTTATGATGCCCAACATAATATGACAAGTTACATAGAGAAAACCTGGACTGGGAGCTTCTGGATGAATTTCGATCAATACACCTTCACTTACGATGCACACAATAATATGACAAGTGAATTATACCAATTCTGGAACGGCAGCACTTGGGAGAATTCCTCGAAAAACACCTATACATACGATGCCAACAATAATTTGACAAGTGACATAGAGCAAAGTTGGAATGGCAGTGCCTGGGTGAATTCCATTAAAGATATCTATACCTATGATGCCAGCAATAATCGGACAAGTGAATTATACCAAAGTTGGAACGGCAGCGTATGGGTGAATTCTATGCAAATTACCAATATTTACGATGCCAATAATAATCTGACAAGTCTCTTATGGCAATTTTGGATTAGCGATGTCTGGGAGAATACCGAGTTAGACACATATACTTACGATGCCAACAATAATTTGACAAGTTCATTATACCAAAGCTGGAATGGCAGTAGTTGGGAGAATTCCCAGCAAGACACCTATACTTACGATGCCAATAATAATCTGACAAGTAGATTAGCTCACACTTGGAATGGCAGTGCCTGGGTGAATTACTTACAATCCCTCTTTACCTACAATGCCAATAATAACCTGATAGGTGAATTTGGTCAAAGCTGGAACGGCAATGCCTGGGTGAATTACTGGCAATACCTCTATAATTATGATGTTGACAATTTCCCCCAAAGCTATTCATATAAAGATTGGAATATTACTGGCACAAAGGTGACGAGTGGTGATAGTACCTACTATTATTATCATACGGTTCTTGGAATAAATGACTTGATGGCGCAAAATGGGAATCTTACTGTTTATCCCAACCCCGCATCCACCCAGATAACCATCGAAACATCAACAAGCCCAGCCCAAAGTCAATTATCAATAATGAATTTGAATGGTGAAGCACTCATCACCCGCCAAATCACGGAGCCCAAAACACAAATTGACATATCCAGCTTGCCCAATGGGGTTTATTTTGTGCGGGTGACCAACGACAAAACTATAGTGACGGGAAAAATTATAAAGCAATAAAATACGACACCTTATTAAAATCGGAGGTATTATGAAAAATCTATTCTACATTTTAATGTTCTTATTTCCAGTTGTTGCTGGTGCTCAGCAAGGCTGGTACAAGTCCTCACCATTGGATTATATGTGGCAAAATGTCGGAAACGCAGGCTTCTCAGCAGATACGGTTTAGTGGACAAACCTCGCATACAATTCTTCTGGTGAACCATATGTGTCTTTTCTGGATTATGGGCATTCTTGGAAAGCCACCGTAATGAAATATGACGGAACCAGCTGGGCGAGTGTGGGAACAGCTGGTTTCTCAGTAGGAGAAGCTGATTTTACAAGCCTCGCCTTCAACCCAACTGATGGTCAGCCATATGTGGCTTATCAGGATTGGGCAAATTCTCTAAAGGCAACGGTAATGAAATATGACTATTCCACAGGAATTAATGACCTACAACAGTCACAACTATCTATTTATCCTAACCCCGCTGAAGATATCATAACGGTAGAAATATCAGATATAACAAAAGAAAACCGCTTCTCCATTCTGAACCTGAACGGTCAGCCGCTTTTCACCCGCCAGATCACCCAGCCCAAAACACAATTGGACATCAGCAGCCTGCCCAACGGGGTCTTCTTCGTGAAAGTTACAGGTGAACGGACGGTGGAAGTGAAAAAAATGATTAAGCAGTGATATAATTTGTCACCAAAGACATTTATGATATGAAAAACCCATACATCTTGTTGATTGCGATGTTCGTTATATTGCTTTCATCGTGCTACAGGTCGCAGTTTTCCACGACAACGAGGGATTATAAGAATGGCAAGGTAAGGTATGCCAACCATTATCACACGGAAAAGAGCAAAATTTCAAAGGGTGCCTTTCACAAACATCAATTGAAAGAACCAGCATCGCCAACAAGTACATTCAGTTCTTCCAAAGAAGATGTGCGAATCTCATCCGAACCTGAAATCACAAAAATCAATCCTGCTTCAATATCCAGCAATGAAAACTTAATCGCATCAACCTCAATTGAACCCACCCTCATTGCTGCAAGAAAAGACCAGATGGTTTCGGTAAATGACCTGATTTTATCGCTTAAAAAGCATTACAGGTTTAACGTTGGCAACTCTTTTCCTGATACCATCAAAAGGAACGTGACTAAAAAAGGGACAACCAACGATTCCATTACACAGCAGGTAGTTAAATTTAAGAACGGACAAAAAGAAACCGTAAAGATAATCAGCCAGTCCCACGACACCCTGAAATACCATTTAATCAATGAACCTGATGTCGTACGTACTGTTACAAAGGAGCAGGTTGACACAATCCTTCAGGTGAAATCGTTAAACCCAAAGGCAAAGATTGTTGATACAAGAAAAAATGAACCGTTGGGAATTGCGGGATTGGTATGCTCAATATTAGGTTTGTTCCCTTTTTTTGGCATCCCTTTTGCGATTTTAGCCATTTCATTTGGAGCAGCCAGTCTGGGAAGACTTCGTCGCTATCCAGAACGTTTTAAGGGGAAAAAAACTGCTCGTGCAAGTTTAATTATTGGGATTGTTATAATTGCAGTTTATATTATTTTGCTCATTGCGCTTGCTGCCAGTGGTTTCAGTGGTGTAAGTATGGGGTAATAATTGGATAAACTGGTTTAGGTATAGAAATGAGTGGTTAGTATTAAAAGAATAAAATTTCTTATTTCCTGCAAAAAGTCTGTATTTACCAGTTTGATTCCACAATTTTTGCCAGTTCCTCCTCATCCCGTGCATTGATTTTGGATTTCCCGCAAAAAGGTTCATTACCGTCTTGAAAATCAATTAGGATTCCCCTCATTCCTGAAGTAAATTTGAATTGAAAAGCAAAGAAGACTATCATATTGGTCGTTTAAATTGAACAGAAATGAAAACTAAGGCAAAAATTTGGATTTACCCATTGGCATTAATGGTGGTCTTATTTATGTTTGTTTCAGGCTGTAAGAAAGGTGAAACATTGTTAAATAAATCGGAAACTGCAAGGAATATTGGAGATTCTTATGGTGGTGGCATTATTTTTAAAATACATTGGGATGGTCATTACATTTACTATATTGCTGCTACCAGTGACCAAAGTAAATCCGCTCGATGGGATACGGCGTGTGTTATTTGTAGCTTACGTGTGCTGAATGGTTACAGTGATTGGCGCCTTCCCCTTGATAATGATTTGATGGAGATGTACGCACAACGAAATTTTATCGGCGGTTTTGGGAATGGATATTATTGGAGTTGTGATGGAAACGGAAGCGATATAAAGCCCTGCATTAACTTCAAAGATGGTAGCTGGCATAGTTACAGCAAGGATAGTACTTTCTGTGTACGTGCTATTCGAGGAGGGATTTAAAATTGACTGTTCAGTCAGGCACTCATCTCGCGCCCAATCACCCAGCCCAAAACGCAACTGGACATATCCAGCCTGCCCATCGGCGTGTACTTTGTGCGCCTTACAAGCGAAAAAAGCGTGGTGACGGGGAAATTCATCAAGAATTAGGGTACACGCGGATTATCATTTGTTTTTCCGTCCTTCACCCTGCGATTGTGCGCCCAATATCTGACTCGCGAATGGCTGCCGTGTATGTGGCGGGGGATGGAAAGGGGGGCGTGAGTCGATTTTTATGTAGAAAGAAAAGGGTGGTTATTTTATATAATTTTAAAAATAATCAATGCTATTTTCAAAATACCGCCCCAGTGGGGGTTATTTTGTGCGGATGATGTGCAAAAGGGCGGTAATAGTGGGGAAAAACATAAAGCAGAGAAATTATCCGCTAAATCAAAATTATATTACATTTTACATTACATTAAAAAAACGGCTGTAATTTATTGATTTACAGCCGTTTAATTTTCATTTCGTCGGGGTAGCAGGATTCGAACCTGCGACCCCCTGGTCCCAAACCAGGTGCGCTAGCCAGGCTGCGCTATACCCCGATGATTGTACGGTTCTGCGGAGAGGGGGGGATTCGAACCCCCGGTACAGTTTCCCGTACGACAGTTTAGCAAACTGTTGGTTTCAGCCACTCACCCACCTCTCCGGGGAACTCTGAATTTTGGGCTGCAAAGGTAGACAATCCTGCCATCTCAGCAAAAAAAAAATATTCTACCTTTGTCATAAACCAATAATTGACTGATATGAAAGGAAGAACTTTCGCTGAAAAGATTTTCAATGCCGATAAAGGCGCTATCGTCTTTGCAAAACCCGACATCATTCTCTCCCACGACAACACCTCAAGTATCTTCAGTACGTTTAAAAAAATGGGAGGGGAAAAACTTTACAATCCCGACACACTTCTGATCACCCTTGATCACAACGCCCCTCCTACCAATTCGAAGCTTGCCAATGATTACCAGGTGATCAGGGACTTCGTTGACAAATTCGGGATCAAAAAATTCCATGATGTGGGCAACGGTATCTGCCATCAGATTATGTCGTTGTACGCGAAACCTAAGATGATCATTGTGGGAAGCGATAGCCACACCAGTACAGCCGGGGCATTCAATGCTTTTGCAGCCGGTATTGACCGTACCGAGACGGCCGGCCTCTGGAAACAGGGTGAGACCTGGTTCCGCGTACCCGAATCAGTTAAAATCACTCTTACAGGTAAACTCGGAAAAGGAGTTTATGCCAAAGACCTTGCCCTGTGGATCATCGGAATGATAGGCTCAAGCGGGGCCGACTATATGTCGATAGAATACCATGGCGAAGGAGTTAAATCCCTCAGCATAGCCGACCGTATGGTCCTTGCCAACCTGGCATCGGAAATGGGAGCCAAAA
>Ga0182021_10010517_pt1 | contig 10970 bp, 8 predicted proteins | sample 612E3MmetaG_FD_120493 | JGI IMG/M metagenome (GOLD analysis project Ga0182021, IMG submission 120493) | Permafrost microbial communities from Stordalen Mire, Sweden - 612E3M metaG (Illumina Assembly) | ecosystem: Environmental > Terrestrial > Soil > Wetlands > Permafrost | place: Sweden...
TCAGTGTTTCGTCAACTACATAGTCGGTGGTGACGAGCACGCCACCTTCGTGCAGCCAGTGGTCCCGCGAGGCGGTGGCGCGCTGGTGCGCTAGATCAGCCGCATCGGCGCAAGCGACCCAGCCGGCGGTGTCCACGAAAAGTCCCTTCACTTGCGGTAGAGCAGGGAATCGTGGTCTGCGGCCTGGCGGCCATCCGTGGAGCGGCCAACTGCCTTCGCGTGATAAAGAGAGTCCTTTTCAAGATCGCCCTCTGCCCAAGGTACGGCGTCCATGGGCACGACCTGAAACGCAGGACGGCTGCGGTAAAGAACGGTAAAGCGTGCGCCGCGCCGCACCTTTTCAACCACTTCGGGCAGCGAAGCGCGGAGCTCTTTAGCGTTGATTGTCACATTCATATCAAGTTCATCTTAAGTTAAACTCGCGCCCGCGTCAATCCCCATCGTAGCTGCGCTTGTGCCGGCGCTGATGGTACTATCGGGGAATCATCCCCGGGGCGGGTGGCGCCTCGTATTGAAGCTGGCGATGCATCCAAGGCTGAGGAACCTGATGCAGAGCTATTCAGCGTCAGTGCCAGCCTCATGCCGGGTAATCCAGCGCCTCCGGGATCATCACCTTAGTCAGCGCGTCGGCGGCGCGGTCTTTGGCCAGGCGGGCGCCGGTGAGGCAACCGTCGAGCTTGACCCGCAGGCGGATGAAAGTTGCATAGCCTTTGAAGGATACGCACGGACCCGCCTTGCGCGGATGTGCTTCGTCGGCTTCTGTGACGTCGGTGTAGGCGCGAGCGGAGCCGTCAATGCCGGGGATAATGCCTTCGAGCGAGGTCAGTTCCTCGGCCGAGTAGCAGGACTGGCAGCCGGCTGCGTCCCAACTCGGATGGCGATTGTAACCGTGGACAAGCTCGGCGCAGATGCGGCCCACTTCGCCCGCAGCGCGCGCGCTTTGGACATGGGCCAGATCGGTGAAGAAGCTCACGAAGCCGGACAAACCCCCCGCCAGCGCCGGATTGGCTCCGCCCTTCTGCTCGAGCTCGATGATGTCCAGAATGAATTGCCGGGCGGCCAGCAGCCAGCAGAGGGCGTCGGCGAGCGGGAAGGTGACGCTCTGGCGGCTCTTATGATAGAGCTTGTCGCCGTTGGCATCGGTGGCGGTTTGCAGGTGGTTAAGGGTCCAGAGCCAGAGTTTCATGGCGGTCGCGAGCGTGCAGGCGCCGGTGCCGGGACGCTCGGCAGCGATGCGGCCCAAGTCGTCAATCCATTGTTTGAACTGCGCAAGGAACAGCTCGTTGGTCATGGTAATGGAAAGCTGCAGGCGCTGCACCGCCTCCGGGCCCTCGTAGGTGGCTTCGAGCTGCGCGTCCATCCATTTCTGTCCGAGGAAGCCCGGGCAATCCTCCGTGACTCCGTAGCCGCCCATGAGGCTGACGGCTTCCCGCATCATGTTGGCGCCGTGACCGGTGTTCCAGAGCTTGCAGGCCGGGCAAAGGACGTTAGCCAGGGAATCGAGGATGACAAACTCCAGGAGCGGGTTCTTGCGAAGCTCGGCGAGCCGATTCTCGTCCCGCTGCCCTTCGGGCTTGGCGGAAAGCGCCAGGTACTCGATGGCGTCGGTATGCACCGCGGCCAGAGCCTTGTAAGCCGCGCGGCCAGACAGCTTCCTCGCGGCCATGTATTCATCCTTGTGCTTCTCCAGCGGGTCGAGTTGGTCGAATAGCCTGGCGGCCTCGAAACCCAGCGACGCGCTGGCTTCGCCGGTGGCCCAGACGTCCACCAGGCGGTGGAGGACATCCTCCTTTTGCTGAAGGCCAAGCTCGTAGCGGGGCGTGCCGGGCGCGCCTTGGCCTCCGCGGAAACGGCGGCGCTGATACATGATGACCGGCCCGACGGCCGAGAGCAGCTTGGCGGAGGTCATAAGCCCGACCGTGACACGCGTGTGGCTGAAAACCGCTTCGATGACCTCGCTGTTGGAATAGCGGGGAATGATGACGCCGTCCTTGACCGTGTAGCCGCCGATGATGCGGCTCGCCGGGACGCGCACATTGAGAACCGGATCGCGGGTGGAGGAAAGCTGGTGCACCAGTTTCTTGGTTGGTGTGCCGCGGTCCCAGGTGCCCGGGTCGCCTTCTTCCAGGATGATCATGCACGCGCCCTTGATGCGCGGGTCGTCGGAATCCACGGCGGCGGTGACGACGTTGGCGAAGCCCATATTGGTGATGAACCGGCCACGCTTCTCGACTTGCAGGACAGGTTCCTGGCCGTCCTTCCACTCAGCGACGCGGACCTTGCCCGCCAGGATGCCGGTCTCGACGCCGACAAAGGGGATCGGCTCGGTGAGGGCGAAGGCAGCGCGGATTTGCTTGCGGTTCTCGCCGGGTTTGGGCGGGGCGGCCAGGGTCATGTAACGGTCGCGCTGTTCGGGCGTGCCGCGCTCGTGAATCGGGGCGAGGCCGAGATTGCCGGCCAGGCTGCAAGTGGCGGCCCCGGCATCCACCCAGGCCAGCTCAAAGGCGATCAAAGCCAGGGCAAGGTTCTTTGGCCCTTCGATGAAACCGCCGTGTTGGGGGTCAAGGAATGCGGCGGTGATTCCGCTCTCGTCAAAAGCCGGCAGGAGGCTGGCCTTTTCCGGCGTCCATTCGTGGGAGTTACGCGCCCCTTGAGCCACCAGCCGGGCGACCGGTCCCCGGGCAACGGTGCGCGCGGATTGCACGAGCATCGCCAGGTCATAGCGATCGGCAAAACGCCACATGAGCTGGCGAACGTCATCCCCGGGAAGGGTTTGGAGCGCAGGCGTGGATTCGGTGTCGGTGACCACAGGCATAAACAGGACTCTTTCGTTTGAACAGACTACAGTATCAAACCTCGGGCGCTTCGCCGGGCGTATCCGGCGGACGGCGCGCGAGGGCAGACAGCTTTTAGGAAATTAGCGCTCAGGGTGCAAGACAAAGCGTTCCGAAGTGATGAGGCGGGACGCATCCTTCACGGGGGGAACAAGCTTGTGCTGCGAACCGGTATCGCTGGACTGAGCTGGCTTGAAATCCGAAACTGGAAGTCCCGAAATCCGAACATCGCTGCGCATCCGCGCATCCCAATACTCGCCTTGGCAGAACGCGCCGTCGCGCGCTAGCTCAAGGTAATCCTCAGGATTGGCATGCTGCTGCCGGTTGTCTTCGATCCGCAACACCGCCTACCACTCTCTGCGGCGGGTGACCGGCATCGCGTCATGCAGGCGCTGGTTCGCATCGGGTGAAATCAGAGGGATGGGAACTCTGGGCCGAAGCTGGCGGCGCCTCTTTTCTTTCCCGCCGACGCCAACCGGTTTAGAAGAGGCCCATGCACGAGGCGGAATGGCTGACGCGCAAACACCGGGTTGAAAAACGGCTGCCGGCCCTCAATTCGCCGGACATGGTGACACGACTCAACGCGGCACTGGCAAACTGATTATGACAACCGATATCCCGCTCTTATCCGATGGCTTTCAGCGATTGTACTGCGATGCGACCGTGTTTGCTTCGTTCAGCACCTTTCATCCGATAAGCTTCGCTCGCGTCCTGCCATTTCAATCTCGGGATTTGGTGATGGATGATCACCGCTTGATTTCTTCCGAGGAGGCGCACCTGGCTGACAGAAATGACAATACCCGGCGAGATGTTATTGAGGCGTACACCACATGCGGTTTGCTGCCAGAGGCGGAAGCGGACCATGTGAAATCTGTCATTGACTGCTTTGGCGCCGATTTCTTCGAGTTGATGGGATTGGTTTATGCCAACGCCGGCATGTTCATCTGCGCTCTCCGGTGGTATCGTGAATTCATCCAGGAACTGGAAACCCAGCCACCCAATTCATCCTCAGGCTTGGACCACGCAAGCGTTTACGCGAGTGTCGGCTACTGTCTCTATTCTCTGGGCCTGTTCGAGGAGGCGATTTCGTGGTCGAAGTCCTGCATCGGGCCGCACCAGATAACGGATGTGGCTTGCCAGGCTCTAATAGGATATGAGGCGCAACTGGCTGGCGGCATGATTCTGGGCATTGAGCGGGCCGGACCAAGAACGAGATATACCGTCAGCGCCCTGGATCCGGCGCGCGCGAGCCAATCCACCGCGCGGCTCAAAGCCGCGATGAGGGCATTCGCCCCGGTTCAGGAAATCTATGTTGATTGGGTCAATCACGACACGCCTCGCCCTGAAATACAGCCGGATGGCTATCCTTTCCGGGCTGAACGTGACGCGGGGAGTTTGCCGAGACACAAAATGAATCTGATCTTTGCCACCTGCGCTCAGGCGGATGCGCTGGTCGAAAGAGTTTGCTTCTGGGAGGCGAAACGGCTGTTATCCGAAGCCGCCCTGCTGGAGCCGCAAGCCAGTTTCGTCCGGGAGCGACTCAAGGCACTACCCTGAAAGCCGGCTCGACAAGCGGTTCCCGACTCTCAACCATCAACTATAAACTAATTGAGTAATCCGCGGTAAGAACTGGAACATGAAACAAGAAAAGGAAACGGGATTAACCGCGGATTGCTCGGCTGGCACGGATGGAAACGCAAAGGACAAGTTCATTGAATCCGTGGTCAAAAACGGAGGCGCCGAGCGATGCTCGACTAAGTTGCTCACTGAGCGGACGGGAATGCCGGTGAAGGAGGCCATTGCGCGGCGGGTGAGCTGCCGGGCGTACAAGCCCGACCCGGTGCCGCAGGCGCACCTGTTGCAGATCCTGGAAGCTGCCCGGCTCGCCCCGTCGGCCTGCAACCAGCAACCGTGGTGTTTTGCCGTGACGCGCGATCCCGACCTGCGGCGGCGGATCGTGGAGGAGGGTTTCCTGCCGGGCATCAAAATGACCTGGGCCATCGCCGCGCCCGTCCACGTCGTGGTGGGCATGAAAATCTCATTCCTGACCCACCGCGTGGCGGCCTCGGTTTCCGGCGTGGATTACCCCTGGGTGGACATCGGGATTGCCGGTGAGCACCTGGTGCTGGCAGCCACAGAATTGGGTCTGGGCACGTGTTGGATTGGGTGGATCAAGCCCCGGGCCATCGCTCGGATCGTGGGTTGGCCGCGGTCAGTGAAGCCAGTGGTTGTCATCACCGTGGGCTACCCCAGCGAGGCGGAACCCGAGAAGCTTCCGGTGTCCCGGCGCAAACCGCTGGACGAAATCGTGCGGTGGCTTTGAAGAGCTGAAAGCAAGGAATTGACTCAGGCTGGTCTCTTTGCATGATTCTGTCCCAGGCACCATGAGCATTCAGCACACAGCGAGAACTGGAAAGACTTATTACCTGCACGTTGGCCAGGGCAAAGGTGGCAAGCCGAATTACTTTTTCTTCACGGAAGAGGAGGGGCCACTGGCGGATTGCCTGCCGCCGGGATTCGAGATTTATGAGAACATCAACGGCCAGGTTTTTCTCCGGCGTAAACTCCCTCGGCTTATCACTGAGGAGGAAATGGCCCGGGTGAAGGAAGCCCTCAAGCGTCATGCGGAAGAATGGCGGTACAAGGTCGAGGTCAAGAAGAACACCATCATCATCTACGAAGCCTCGGACCATTCTGCGTTGCTCGAAGAAATTGCGCTGCCGTGGGTTAACAAGGCCGCGCTCAGGCAGTCGCTCATCCAGGGCGCCAATTACACGGCAGTCATGCGGTTTGTGCTGACCGACCCGGAGAAGAGGTTGTTTGGCGCGGACCGGTTTTGCTTTCGGGGGTCAATTGATGATTGGATTGGTATCAGCCGGGGATCGGAGAGGTTGGACACAATTATCAAACGCTTCATCAAGCATCTGGGCAAGGAGTCTTTTTTTTGAGTTGTTCTGATTCCCAGAACCCAGACAGGAAAATTGAAGCCAGGAAGATGCCTGATTCTGTCCCGCGATGATTCTGTCCCAGGCGTGATGAGCATTGAGCATACAGCTCACAGCGCCAGCACTTACACGATATGCTACACTTTTTAGGCTGGAACAGGCCGTGGATCGAGCTGGTGGCCGACTGGCTTTGGGCCGAGCCTGACCTTCTGCGCAGGAGGCTCGTTGTCGTACCGACCCGGGAATCGGGCCGACGGCTGCGGGAGCTGCTGGTGGAGAAGGCCGTGCAGGACGGCGCGGGCGCGATTCTGGGTCCGCGGCTGGCCACACCAGATGATTTCTTCCGCCCGGAGGTGCGCCTGCCGGATGCGGCGCGGTGGGCCGGCTGGAGCAAAGTGCTGCGGGAGGCCAGCGATGAAAGTGTCGCGGCGATCTTCCCGTCAGGTGTGTCCGGCAAAGACGACAGTTGGCGGTTCGGCGTGGCCCGGCAGATCGAGCAGGCGCGCGAGCTGCTAACCTCTGTCAATGCCGACTTCGCAGCGGTCGCCAGGCTCCTGCCCGAAGAGGCGGATCGTTGGCGTGCGCTGGCCGGTCTGGAGCGGCAGGTCGTTTCCCTCTGGAAGGACTGGGGGTTCGCTGATCCCGCCATTGCCAAACGTGATCGCGCGCAGAACCCGATCGTGCCGCCGGGTGTGGAGGAGGTGGTGGTTGGGGCGGTGCCGGACCCGACGGCGCTGGCCTTGACGGCGTGGGGGCGTTTGGCGGAGCAGGGGATGCGTGTCACGGTGCTGATCGGAGCGCCGGAGGCGCTGCGCGGGGCTTTCGATGAATGGGGCAGGCCAAAGCCGGAGTTCTGGACCGACCGCAATCAGCACGTTTCACCCGAAGCGGGGAAGGTACTGGTGGCTGCAGACGCCGCCGGCCTGGCGGAGGCGGTGACGCAGGCTTGCGCGGACCGGACCAATCGCGAGCTGGCCATCGGCCTTTGCGACGCTACCTTTCTGCCGGCCGTGAAGCGCCGGCTCGAGGAAGCCGGCTGGATCACCTATGATCCCCAGGGAACTCCCCTGGCAAAGGACGGCGCGCCCGAATTGTTTGAAGCGCTCGCCAGCGCGTTGGAAGCGCCGGAAGATTATGGCGCGGTGGCGCGCGTGGCCCGGCACCCTGCCGTTTGGCGAGCCTGGCTGAAAGACCATGGCGCTCGGGCTGCGTTTGCCGCGCTGGAAACGTGGGAAGAGCGGGAGTGTGCCTGTAACGCGCAACTAGCCCTGGACCACTTGGCCGAGGAAAAGAGCGGGGGCCTACCAGCGGCAGAGCAGTTGCTTAGGCGTGTTCGCGACTTCCTTCGGGAGGTCGGCAGCGGGAACCCCGGCTTGCTCGAGCAGCAATTACGCGAATGGCTTGGAGCGGATGCGCCGGATTTGTTGGAGCTGGTGTTGTCGGAGATGGAAGCCTGGAAACAGTTGGATGCCGGGGCCTTCAGCCTGCCGCTCGGCCTGCGCTGGCTGGCCGCCTCGGTTTCGGCGATCACCCAAGGCACCGCTGCTGCCGAGGCGGCGTTGGCTTTGCAGGGCTGGCTGGAATTGGCCTACGAGCCGGCCCCGCACCTGGTGTTGGCGGCCATGCATGAGGGCAAGGTGCCGGAAGCCCCAGCCGCGAGCCCGCTGATCTCCGAGGCGGTGCGCGAGCGACTGGGCTTGCGTGACCGCAAGTCCCTCCTCGCGCGCGAAGTCTTTCTTTACACGGCCATGGTTGAGGCCCGCCGCGCTCGCGGCAGTGTCACGCTCGTCACCGCGCAGGTTGACCCGGAAGGCGACCCGTGTAAACCCTCCCAAGTCTTGCTGCAAGCCAAACCCGAAGACCTGCCGAAACGGGTGCGTTCGCTCATCCGGGACAAGCCCGACGCCCTCCCACTGGCGACACCGGCCTGGGGCCGGGGCGAGTGGCGGTTACGCCCGCCGCGAGGCGTGCAACACAACAAGGTGTGGAAGCACCTCAGCCCTTCCACCCTCAAGGCTTACCTGGATTGCCCCACGCGCTTCTATTTCAGCGAGGTTCTGGGCTGGGAGGAGTTTATCGCCTTGGAACAGGAGTTGGATGGCGCCGGCTTCGGCAATCTGATCCATAAAGTACTCGGCGATTGGGGCCAAGACCCCAAGGCACGCGATTATGCGGATGAGGAAAAGCTCAGAACTGACTGGCTGAGCCGGCTTAAGCGAGAGGTCGGAACCCGCTTTGGCAAGGACCTGCCACCCCTGCTGCGATTGCAGGTGATGTCCGCGGAGGAACGGCTGTTGGCCCTGGCGGCTAGGCAGGCCGAGGAGCGTAGCAGCGGGTGGAGCGTCATTGAGGCGGAGAAGAAACTGGACGACGTGCTGCACTTCGCCGGATTACCGCTGAAGATGCGAGTGGACCGGATTGACCGGCATGAGGATGGCCGCGTGCGGGTCATTGATTACAAGACCGCCCGGGGCGGGGACACGCCGCGAAAGACTCATCTGCGCACCTGGCCCGAGGCCCTGCGCCCGCAGGCCCTGGGTCCCTTTGTCGAATACAAAGGCCGGTCTTATGGCTGGGCGGACCTCCAACTGCCTCTGTACGCGCGTGCGGTTCAGCAGGACAGGAAGCTTCCCTCGCTCCCCAGCGCCTTTTACGTGCTGCTGCCTGAGGCGGTGGGTGATGTCGGCTTCGTGGAGTTCGAGGGCTTCGAGGGAGTTGTAGACTGTGCCATGGAATGGGCCCAGGAAGCGGCTCGGCGGATCGGCGTCGGCGTTTTCTGGCCGCCGGCGCCGGAGGTCAAGTATGACCTGTTTGAAGCGATCGCGCCCGATGGCCTGCAGAAGGCGCTGGGGGAGGAGTGGGCGGGTTGGCTGTCGGGGGCGAGGGAGAGGGGGCAGGGAGCAGTGATCAGTAATCAGTTGTCAGTAATCAGTAACCGGGGAGAGGGGGAATTAGTATGAAGCTTCAGCATACGATCATTCGCGCGTCAGCAGGCTCGGGCAAGACCTACCAACTGGCCAACCGCTTTATCGCCCTGCTGCTGTTGCAGGAGGCGGCAGGAAAGATTGCACCTGAGAAACTGGTGGCGGTCACCTTCACACGCAAGGGGGCGGGTGAGTTTGCCCATCGCATCCTGGACCGCCTCGCCAAGGCCGCCGGCGATGAAGCGGAGCGCCAGAAGCTGCAAGCCGACCTCGAACTCCTAATCCGCGGCGACCCGGGACGCGGCCTTGCGGGGCTGGCGCCCGGGGTTGAGCTGGCGGAGGACGCAGCGACATTGCAGCGCACGCTCGCGGCGTTGGTGGATGAGTTCGACCGGCTGGCACTCGGAACCATTGACAGCTTCATGGCGCGCTCGGTGCAGACACTGGCCTTTGAGCTGGGCCTGGGCGGCTTCGACATCCTGGACGAGCCGGCCGCCGAGCTGGCGCGGCAGCAATTGCTGGCCGGAGTATTTCGCAGCGTGTTGTCCGGGGAACTGGAGGTGTTCTATCAAACCCTCAAGCTGGCTACGCTCAGGTCCTCCAGCAACCTGCGCCACGAGGTGGACGAATTCGTCAAGGGCTATCACAAGCTGCTGCTGAACCTGCCGGACGCGGTCGCCTGGGGCGGGAGCGACTTCTGGAACGGCCCGATGCCCGAGCCGCCGGTGAGTGATTGGAAAAGCGAAGCAGCGGTTTTGGCTGGGCGCGTCCCCTCGCTCAACTTCGGGCACAAGACGCTGAACAAGTCTCTGACAACCGCCCTGGAGTGGCTCTCCAGGCGTAATCCGGGTTTGAGTGCGGGCAAGCCGCCCGGTTGGCTGGACCGTGAAGGGAAGCTTCAGGCAGCATGGCTCGACTGGCCAAAGGAGGACTGGAAGTTCGAGTTCTCTGGCAAGGAGCGAACGATCCCGGCCTCGGTGATGACGCCGCTGAGAGGGATTCTCGCGGGCTGGCTGGCAGCGGAGAGCCGCGCGCTGGCCACTAAAACGCAGGCCATTTACCGCATCCTGTCGCGCTATGAGGTTCTTTACGACCAGCAGGCGCGCCGGAAAGGGCGGTTAAGCTTCAACGACCTGCCCGTGTTGCTGGATGAGCAGCGCGCGACGGGTGCCGGCCCGGAAGCCATCGCGCTGCTCGCGTTCCGCTGGTTTCAGCAGTTCGATCACTGGCTGCTCGACGAGTTCCAGGACACCAGCCGCGTGCAATGGGATGTCATCAAGCCGTGGCTCGATGAGGCCATCCAGGACAACAGCGGCGCCAAGTCGGTCTTCATCGTAGGCGACTCCAAACAATCTATTTACGGCTGGCGCGGCGGCGAGCCGCGGCTGTTCGATGAATTGAACCGGAGCTACCCCGGCGCGTTCAGCGAGCAAACGATGGCCCAGTCCTGGCGTTCGCGGCCAGCCGTGCTCGACCTAGTAAACCTTGTTTGCAGTCCGGACAACAACCCGGCGCTGCGCGACCCGGAAAGATTTTGCGAGCCGGCTTTGCAGCGGTGGCGCTACGAGCGCCACACGCCTGAGCCTTCCCGGGCAGCCCGACCGGGTTACGCCGCGGTGTTGCTGACCGGGGAAGCGCCTGCCGCCGGTGATTTGGAGAATGAGAACGCGGCTGGAGGTGCGGAAGCCCCCGAGAAGCTGGCGGCCCAGGCGCAAGTGATCAAGTCGGTGCTTGCCGGGCTGGACCCGCTGGCGAAAGGGCCAAGCTGCGCCATCCTCACGCGCACCAACAAGAACGCGCAGGCCGTCGCGCAATGGTTGCGCCGCAACGAAGTGCCCAATGTGATGGTTGAGGGCGACGCAACGTTGGCCGAACAGTCTCCAATTGTGGCCGCGCTGGTGGATGCGCTGCGCTGGCTCGATACCCCGGCCCACACGCTGGCAGCGGGCCATATCCAGGCCACGCCGCTTTGGGAGGTGCTGGTGGGGCCTGCCTTTCGAGATGGTAGGGACGCGTTCCACCGCGTCCCTGACGTCCCAGGAAATGGGGACGCGGTGGAACGCGTCCCTACCAGGGGCCACGTCTGGAGATACTGGCGGCTGCGCATTAGTGAGATCGGGGCCGGCGAAGTGACGCGCGAATGGTGCAGCCTGCTGGCGCAGAAGGTGCGGGATGACTACCGCCAGTATTGCCTGCGGCAGGTGGACCAACTGGCGCATCGGCTGGGCTCGACTCTGACGCTGCCCGATTGGCTTGCCACGCTGGAA
>Ga0182021_10010520_pt1 | contig 10970 bp, 11 predicted proteins | sample 612E3MmetaG_FD_120493 | JGI IMG/M metagenome (GOLD analysis project Ga0182021, IMG submission 120493) | Permafrost microbial communities from Stordalen Mire, Sweden - 612E3M metaG (Illumina Assembly) | ecosystem: Environmental > Terrestrial > Soil > Wetlands > Permafrost | place: Sweden...
CCAGGCGTGCTTGGACAGGTCGTCGTAGACGCACAGCGAGTCCTTGACCAGCTGGCCGTCGATCTCGACGCCGGTCTCCATCACGTCCTCGCCCATGGCGCAGCCCGAGTACGGGGCGAGGAACTGGAGAGCGGCCGATTCCTCGGCGCCGGCGACCACGACGATGGTATGCTCCATGGCGCCATGCTGCTCGAGGACCGCCACGACCTTGGCCACGGTCGAGAGCTTCTGGCCGATGGCCACGTAGATGCAGACGAGGCCCTTGCCCTTCTGGTTGATGATCGTGTCGACGGCCAGGGCGCTCTTGCCGGTCTGGCGGTCGCCGATGATCAACTCGCGCTGGCCGCGCCCGATCGGGATGAGGGCGTCGATCGCCTTGATGCCGGTCTGGACGGGCGAATCGACGCCCTGGCGGATGATGACCCCGGGGGCGATGCGTTCGACGGGGCGAGTGCTCGTGTGAGGGATCGGTCCCTTGTCGTCCAGGGGCCGGCCGAGGGGATCGACCACGCGGCCGAGGAGTCCTGCTCCGACCGGCACCGTGACCACGCGGCCGGTGGTCTTGACCTGGTCGCCCTGCTTGATCCCGGTCGCGTCGCCGAGGATGACGGCGCCCACCGTCTCCTCCTCGAGGTTGAGAGCCATGCCCATGACGCCGCCGGGGAACTCCAGCAGCTCCGAGGACAGGGCACCCGAAAGCCCGTAGATCTGGGCGATGCCGTCGCCGACCTCGATGACGGTCCCGACGCTGCGCGACTCCGGCGCGGTGTCGAACCGTTCGATCGTGTCCCTGATGATGCTGACGATCTCGTCCGAGCGAATGGCCATACCTTCTCCGTTGGGCCGAGTGCACCGCGACGATGGCGGCGCCCGGCCTAGGTCGTTCCTCCGACCAGCTGCCGGCGCAGGCGGGCCAGCCGGCTCGCCACGCTGGCGTCTATCTGCAGATCCCCGATCGTGATCCGCAGGCCCCCCAGGAGCCCCGGATCGGTCTCGCTGGTGATCTCCACCCGCGCCGCTGCGAGCTGCTCGATCTTCGAGCGGAGGGCCTCGAGCTCGCCGCCGGAGAGCGGCGTCGGGGTCGTGACGGTGACCCCCACGATGCCCCGCGCCCGGCGGACCAGGGCATCGTACTCGTCGGCGACGGAGGGCAGGAGCGAGAACCGGCCCCGTTCCGCGAGCAGCAGGGCCAGGTTCAGGACCTGGCGGCTGACCCGGCCGGCGAGCAGCGCCTCGAGGGCCCGGCGACGGTCGGCGAAGCCCACTGCAGGGCTGTCGATCAGGCGGGCGGCACGGGCGTCCCGGGCCACCTCGCATGCGGCGTCCAGCTCGCGACGCCATTCGTCAACTTTGTCTGCCTCCGTGGCCAGCCCGAAGATGGCCTCGGCGTAGCGACGGGAGGTTGCCGAGCGCGGCATCAGTTGGCCTTGCCCTCGGGGGCGGTGCCCTCGTCGCGCAGGAACTCCTCCACCAGACGGTGCTGACGAGCGCCCGTCATCGTCTCGCCCACGACCCTGGCCGCCGCGGCCAGGGCAAGGTCGGCGACCCGGCCACGGAGATCGGCCAGGGCGCGATCCCGCTCGAGGGCGATCTCGGCCGCGGCCTGGTCCCGCAGGCGGCCGAGCTCGGCCCTGGTGGCCTCGATGTCCGAGGCTCGGAGTTCTTCGGCCGACTTCTGGGCCGCGGCCAGGAGGGCCGCCGCCTCGCGCCGGGCGTCCGAGACCACGCGGTCATGCTCGGCGGCCGTCGCGGCCAGCTGACGGCGGGCTTCCTCGGCGTCGGCCAGACCCTGGTCGATGCGCGTCCTGCGCTCGGCCAGGATCCGGGCAATCGGGTCGAAGCCGAAGCGCCAGATCAGGGCCAGGAAAATGATGAAGTTCGCTGCCGCGACGATGACCCAGAACAGGTTGATCGAGAGACCCGTGGTGTCGGTCGCGTTGGTCGTCGTGGCGGCGGCCGCAAGGAGGATCAAGAATTCAGCTCCGCCCGATCGGGCTCACTTGAGGAACAGGGCAAGCAGGCCCACGACGATGGCCAGGACGCCGAGCCCTTCGGCGAAGCCGGCCAGGATGATCGCGAGGCCGCGGATCTGGCCCGCCGCGTCGGGGTTGCGGCCGATCGCGTTGCTGGACATGCCGGCCAGGATGCCGATGCCGATGCCCGGGCCGATTACGCCCAGTGCGGCAAGGCCGGCGCCGATGTGTTCCACCATTGAACTGACCTCCTCTGTATGTCCCAAAACGAGCTTATGTTGTCAGGCGGCCGCCGCCTCCTGGTTTCCGGCCGAGACGGGTTCGAGTCTCGCGGTCGTGCCGGCGACGCCCTCGGCGGCGTGCTCCTCCGAAGCGTGGCCCTCGATGGCGATCAGGATGAACATGAGAGTCAGGACCGAGAAGATGAGAGCCTGGATCAGGTTCAGCAGGGCCTCCAGGCCGTACAGGGCCACCGGGATGACGGCCAGCGTCAGGGCCGAGATCACGGCCAGTGCCACCTCGCCGCCGTAAATGTTGCCGAAGAGTCGCATCGACAGCGTCACCGGTTTCACGAACTCGAGGAACAGCTCGATTATGCCCACGTACATGGCCAGGAGTCCGGCTCCGATGCCCTGGCGAAACTCGCCGAGGGGGAAGAACTTGCCGAGATAGCCGCGGACTCCCAGGCGCCGGAAGCCCTCGCCCTCGAAGAGGACGAACGAGGTGAGGGCCAGGCCAATGGTGATGTTGACATCGCTGGTGGGGGCTCGGAGCTGCTCGATCTTGCCGATCGGCGGAACGAGCCCGCTCCAGTTGGAGAAGAGGATGAACAGGAAGAAGCCAGCGAAGACCGGGTAGTAGCGCTTGGCGGCTTCCCCTCCGATCCCCACGGCGAAGTCGCGGCCGAACTCGTAGGCCCACTCCACGGCGTTCTGGAGGCCCCCGGGAACTACCTTCATGCGGCGGGTGGCCACGAAGGCCATGAGCAGGAGAAGGACCATCACTATCCACATGGTCAGGATGGTCGAGCTGATGCTCGGATGGAAGTACAGCATCGGGGTCGAAGCGGGGGCAGTGGCCGGCTGGAGGTCGACCACCACAGCTGGCGGCGGGAATTCGATCACGCTGGTTATCCAGCACGCCGGGTAGCCGCAGGCCTGTCCGGGGCTGCCGCCGGCCGGGAAGGGTGGCACGAGCAGCACGGCCAGGATGTCGAGCCCAATCACGGCCGGGATCAGGAACCTGAACGGAATGCCGCGGGCACGCGTCTTCGCCTCGGGCTCGGGCAGCCCTCCGTCGCTCGCCGACGAGTCGGTCTGGTTGGTTTCGGGCGTCGTGCCCGGGGCGCTGGTCACGCTCGCTCCACAAGGGGATCATCCGGCCATTGGCCCCGGCCACGAGCCGGGGGGCCGCTCATCTCTTGTCGCTCTCGTCCAGGCGGGCCAGAAAGCGGGCCATCAGGCGCCAGCAGGCGATTGCGCCGCCCGTGCCTCCGATGCCGAAGCCGACCAGGACGAAGATGGGAACCGTTCCGAGGCGCTGGTCGATCCAGTAGCCGCCGAGAACACCCGCCAGGACGGCGATCAGCAGAACGAACCCGATCTCGGAGAAGAGGGCGATGTACGCGGACGCTTTCCCGAGGTCGTTCATCGTCTCCCTTGCAGGGCGCCGTGAGTGTAGCAGTCACTTTCGACCGGGGCCTTGCCTCCAGACGGCGTCGCGCGCCTCCGGCATGGCGGCTGGGCGTTGACCGGCTAGAGACTCCGGCTCGAGTCGGGCGGATCCGCAGCCTCGCTCGAATAGGAGCTGGCCGAAAGGCCAGCCTCGATCTCACGACCGCCACCGGCCAGGCGTTCGATGAGGAGAAGCGCCAGTCCGGAGAGGACGACCAGCCCGAGGAACGCGTACATCGCGCCGGTCCCCGACAGCCCAAGCGAGAGCGCGGACAGGACGATGCAGACGCCGTAGATCAGCAGCACCGTCGCCCGTTGCGAGAGCCCCAGGTCGAGGAGCCGATGGTGGATGTGGCCGCGGTCCGGGGCAAACGGCGAACGGCGTGAGACCAGCCGTCGCACGATGATCCAGAAAGTGTCCATGATCGGCACGCCCAGGACCAGCAGGGCCACAGCCACCTTGGCTGCGCCGAGGATCGAGAGCACGGCCAGGCTGTAGCCGACGAGCATGATGCCGCTCGTCCCGGGGAAGATCGACGCGGGGTTGAAGTTCCAGCGCAGGAAGCCGGCCAGGGCCCCCGCGAGGATGAAGCAGAACAGCGCCACCAGGGGTTCATTCGTGCTCGGCCCCATGCTGATGATTCCCAGGGTCAGGGCCGCGATCACGCCGATCCCGGTCGACAACCCGTCGAGTCCGTCGATGAAGTTGACGCTGTTGATCATGCCGACGATCCACACCACGGTGACCACGCCGACGAGGAGCTCGGGAACGTTCCAGGTGCCGTTGGCCGCGAAGGGCAGGTTGACCGTGTGGACCGCGATACCGAGTGCCAGGGCGATGAGGGCGAGCAGCACCTGGCCAAGCAACTGCCAGCGGGCTCTGAGTTGCAGGAAGTCGTCGACCAGTCCCAGCGCCACGGCCAGGACGGCTCCGCCGAGCAGGGCCGCCAACTGAAGGTTCGTTACGATCGCCTCGTCGCCGAGTCGGAGGCCGGCCCAGGCGTTCCAGCCGAGCACCAGCAGCGAGACGCCCACGAAGCCGATCCCCACGGCCACTCCACCGCCGCGGGGCACCGCCCGGACGTTGACGCGGCGAGCCTCGGGCTGATCCTCCATCCCGGCGGAGTGGGCGGCGGCTCGAACCAGCGGAGTTGCCAGGAGCGACACGGCAAGGGCCGCGAAGAACCCCACGACAAGCGCCGGGATCGCCTCCAGTGCGTCCGCCGACAGGTTCACGGGGCGGCGGACCTGTCGGTGCCCACGCGATCAGGCCTCCTGCAGGCCGGGGACCGGGAAGCGGGCACAGAGGTCATGAACGAGGGCGGAGAGCTTGGCCTGCTCGGAGGGGTCGTCCCGGTTCGTCACAGCCGAGACGATCGTCTCGCCGATGGTTCGCATCTCGGGCTCGCGGAAGCCGCGGCTCGTCGTCGCGGGAGTGCCGATGCGGATGCCCGAGGCGATGTTCGGGGGGTTGGTGTCGAAGGGGATCGCGTTCTTGTTGACGGTTATGCCGATGCCGTCGAGCAAGTGCTCGACGTCCCGGCCCGTCACGCCCAGCGGCCTGACGTCGACCAGCATGAGGTGGTTGTCCGTCCCGCCCGAGACGACTCGCGCTCCATTGTCCATGAGCGTCGCGGCGAGGACGGCCGCGTTGGCGATGGTCTGGCGCTGGTCCTGCTGGAATTCCGGCGTGGCAGCCAGCTTGAGAGCCACCGCCTTGGCAGCGATCACGTGCATGAGGGGGCCGCCCTGCGTGCCGGGGAAGACGCTCTTGTCGACGGCCGCCGCGAGCGTCGTGTTCGCGAGCTTCGGGAAGCCGGCCTTGATATCGGCGGGCAGGTCGCCCCGGCTGAACACCAGCCCGCCGCGGGGGCCGCGCAGGGTCTTGTGAGTGGTCGTCGTGACGATGTCGGCGTGGCCGAACGGCGTCGGATGGAGCCCGGCCGCAACGAGCCCGGCGATGTGGGCCATGTCCACCATGAGCAGGGCCCCAACCGACCGGGCGATCCGACCCATGCGCTCGAAGTCGATGATGCGGGGATAGGCGCTGGCGCCGGCCACGATCAACCTGGGCCGGACCTCGCGCGCCAGCTGCTCAAGGGCGTCGTAGTCGATGCGCTCGGTCTCCGGATCGACGCCGTAGGGATGCACCTCGAACCAGCGGCCGCTGAAGTTGACCGGCGAGCCGTGGGTCAGGTGGCCGCCATGCGCGAGGTTCATGCCCAGGATCCGGTCGCCCATGTCGAGCACGGCCAGGTAGGCGGCCATGTTGGCCTGGGCCCCCGAGTGAGGCTGGACGTTCACGTGCTCCGCCCCCGGGAACAGGGCGAGGGCCCGCTCCTGGGCCAGGCGCTCGGCCACGTCGACGAACTCGCAGCCACCGTAGTAGCGCTTGCCCGGAAGACCCTCGGCGTACTTGTTGGTCAGAGCCGAGCCCTGGGCTTCCATGACTGCGGCGAACGTGTAGTTCTCGCTGGCGATCAGCTCGATCTTCCAGCGCTGCCGATCGCTTTCGCCGCGGATCGCGGCCCACAGGTCCGGGTCGACCTCGGACAGGCGGGCCCAAGCAATCCCCTCTCGGCGCGCGATCGTCATGGCTGCTCCTTGTTGCTCCGGGGTCGGGCTCTCCTCGTCGCCGTCGGTCGAACGGGAACGCCGGTCCCAACCGACGTGCACTCTCGGGATCGGTGCCCTGGGTGGATCGTATTGTCGCCGATGCGGGGCCTGGTCGTCGCCGCTCGCATCCCGGAGGAGCGTGGCCGGTCCAACCCGAACCCCGTCAGCGGGCGCACTCGATGCCTGCGGCATGCAGGGCGCCGGCGACATCGTCCGCAGCCACCGCCCCGGCCCGGAGGATGCGCGGCGGATCGCCCGAGCAGTCGACAACGGTGGACGAGATGCCGCCGCGCGCCTGGCCGCCGTCGAGGACCAGATCGATTCGTTCTCCGAGCTGGGCCATGACCTCGGCGGCGTCGCGGGCCGCGGGACGGCCTGAGAGATTCGCGGAGGTGACCGGCAACGGCCCCAGTTGGTGGGCCAGGGCCCGCGGACAGTCGTGATCGGCAATGCGAACGCCGACCGTGGCCATCCCGGCCGTCAGCTCGGCCGGAAGCCGGGCCCCGGGAGCCTGGGCCAGAACAAGGGTCAGTCCACCCGGCCAGAAGCGCTCCGCCAGGAGTCGAGCCGGGGCCGACAGGACGCCGACGGAAGCGGCCTGATCGAAGTCGTCAACGAGCAGCACGATGGCCCGGTCGAGCGGTCGGCGCTTGGCCGCAAACAGCCTGGGCATGCCGTCGGGAGTCTGAAGCGCCACGCCCACGCCGTAGACGGTGTCGGTTGGCATCGCCACCAGGCCCCCGGCGCGGAGAGTGGCAATCGCCTGCGCGCGCCCTGCGGCGTCGTCGGCGAGAAGCTTCGCGGTCACCGCGGCCGGCGCTCCTCGCGCATGTCGCCCGCCTCAGCGGTAACTTGCGTCCGCACCGTCATCGCCGCTCGGCCGTCCGGCTGCGGCCGTCCGGGGGCGGCGGGCCGCCTCCGGTCGCCATCCGTTCAATGCGATCGCCTCGATCATCTGGGCGGCGCCCTCCTCGCCGACCGGTGGCGCGATGTACCGGGCCACTGCCAGCACACCCTCGGGGGCGCTCGGCATGGCGACGCCGTGCCCAACCTCGCTGATCATCTCGAGATCGTTGTACTGGTCGCCGATGGCCAGGCAGCGGCTGAGGGGCAGCCGCAAGCGCCGGGCGAGCCAGCGGATGGCCGATCCCTTCGAGACGCCGGGGGCGAGGAACTCCAGGAACCGGGGATGGCTGATCGTGACCCCGGCCAGACCCGCGAAGTCCCGGCGAGCCTCTTCCAGGAGCTCGAGAGTGTGCTCACCTTCGCCGATGGCAACGATCTTGGTCACCCGGCCGCCGGCCCGTACCAGCATGTCCGGCACCACCTGGAGCCTGTCGCCCACGAACAGGCGGTACTCCTCCATGCGCTCCTCGTTGGAGGCGACGACCATCCATTCCAGGTAGTTGAAGTGGGGCACGAGATCGTGGGCCCGGCACCAACGGACCACGTGCTCGGCCACGCCACGGGGCAGCGGCCTGTGGAGGAGTAGCCTGCCCGGTCCCCTCGAGCCCGGCTCGGGCATCGCGCGCACCAGCGCCCCCTGCTGACCGACGATGGGCCCGGCCAGCTTGAGCGTCCATGCAAAGGGCATCGCGCTGCTGGTCATCCGGCCGGTGACTAGGGCGACGGCAATGCCGCGTCGCTTCGCCTCCGCCACGGCCTCGATCGTGCGCTGGCCGATCCGGAGGTCCGAACCCACCAGGGTGCCGTCGATGTCCATGGCGATGAGGCCGATGGGCAGTTCGGGCTCAACCATCAGTGCCATCCCTGCATGCGAACCCGCTCCAGGAGAGCGAGCCTGGACCGGCCGGAGAGGTCAGGCTCGATCCGGCAGTTCCAGCGGTCGGGCAGGCTTCTCGCCAGGTCCCGAACCGACTCGCCCTGGTCGAAGCCGATCTCGAGCAGCGCCAGGCCGTCGGGCTCCAGCCTGCCAGGAAGTGCGCGAACGAGGCGGCCCAGGACGGCGAGCCCGTCCGGCCCGCCGTCGAGGGCGATTCGCGGCTCGAAGGAAGCGGCGACGGGGAGCTCGTTCACCACGGCGGACGGAATGTAGGGCAGGTTGGCGATGACCAGGTCGAAGCGGGGCGCACCCTCCGGCATCAGGTCGGCCTGCCCAAACCGGATCGACTCGGCCACCGCGTGGCCCACGGCGTTCTCGCGGGCCAGACCGAGAGCGTCGCCGGAGCAGTCGAGGGCGAGGATCGATACTTCGGCCAGCATGCCGCGGCGAAGAAGGGTGACCGCCAGTGCCACGGCGATCGCGCCGGAGCCCGTGCCCACGTCCGCGACCTGCAGCGGGGGCGAGCCGGCTGGACGCGGTCCGGAGGTCAGGCGCCGGGCGATCTCCCGTTCGGCGGCCGCGACGAGCAGCTCGGTCTCCGGCCGTGGGATCATCGCCCGCCGATCGGTCGCAAAGGCGAGGCCATAGAACTCCTTGAGGCCGCGGATGTAGGCGACCGGCTCGCCGGCGCAGCGGCGCTCGAGGCCGGCCTCGAACCTGGCCAGGGCATCCGCCCCGACCGGCGCTTCGGGATGGGCCACGATGGCGGTCCTGTCGGCTCCGATGGCCCAGCCCAGAAGCAGCTCGACATCGAGCCGGGCGCTGTCCGAGCCGGCGCCCCGCAGCCGGGCCGTACTCGATGCCAGCAGCTGCCCGATGGTCGGCGCCCCCGAAGCAGGCACGCTCACCACCCGGCTGAGGCTCCGCTCATGCCTCTGAGCCCTCGGCCACCAGGCGCAGCTGCTCGGCCTGCCAGGTCGTACTCAGGGCATCGATGAGCTTGTCGAGGTCGCCGTCCAGGATCCCGGGCAGGTTGTGCAGGTCCAGCCCGATGCGATGATCGGTCAGGCGATCCTGCGGGAAGTTGTAGGTCCGGACCTTCTCGGATCGCTCGCCCGACCCGACCATGCTGCGTCGGAGCGCCGACTCGACTTCGGCCGCCCTCGCACGCTCCCGGGCCAGCAGCCTGGAGCGCAGCACGGCCATCGCCTTGGCCTTGTTCTTGATCTGGCTCTTCTCGTCCTGGATGGTCACCACGATGCCGCTCGGCATGTGGGTGATGCGCACGGCAGAGTCCGTGGTGTTGACCGACTGGCCGCCGTGCCCGGTGGAGCGATAGACGTCGACGCGGATGTCCTTCTCGTCGATCTCGACGTCCACCTCCTCGGCCTCCGGCATCACGGCCACCGTGGCGGTGGAAGTGTGAATCCGACCGCTCGACTCCGTCACGGGAATTCGCTGGACGCGGTGAACCCCGGCCTCGAACTTGAGGCGGCTGTAGGCCCCGCCACCGCCGCCGATCTCCACGATCGCCTCGCTCACGCCGCCGATCCCGGTCTCGCCGAGGCTCAGGATCTCGGCTCTCATGCGGTGGCGCTCGGCGTAGCGCAGGTACATCCGGAGGAGCTCCGCCGCGAACAGCTTGGCCTCTTCGCCGCCGGTCCCGGCTCGTATCTCCAGGATCACGTTCTTGGCGTCGCTGGGGTCCCGGGGAATCAGCAGCAATCGGAGCTGCTCGAGCAGCTCGGTCTCGAGCGCCTCCAGCCGCCGGACCTCGTCCTGGGCCAGATCGTGAAGCTCCTCGTCGCCGGAGTCGCGCATCTCCAGCGCCTCCGCCAGTTGCCTGCGGGCGGCGAGCAGCTGTCGCCAGGCTGAGACTGCCGGCTCGAGCTGGGCCAGTTCCTTGCCCAGCCGGCGAAGGGCGTCGTGATCCGACGCTGTCTCGGGCGAGGCAAGGCGGTCCTGGATGACATCGTACTGGCTCGCGATCTCGGCGAGCTTGGCGTCGATCATGGCCGGTATCCGGCGACCGAGCCGTCGCCGGCCATGGGGCTCGCGGCTCCGTCTTCGGCCATCGGCCGGGCGGCGATCGCGGCGCTCCCGGCGGGAATCTCCGCACCGTTGGCCGCCAGCGCGCGTTGGAGGGAAACGATGGCCACCTCGATCATGTCGTCGGTGGGCTGGCGCGTCGTGATCTTCTGGACCCAGATGCCCGGCGACCACAGCAAGCGGACCGAGGCATGCCCCCGATGCCGGGCCCCCAGCTGCAGGATCTCGTAGCTGACGGCGGCGATGACCGGGATCAGCAGGACCCGAGAGGCGATCAGCCATAGCGGTGACAGACGGCCCACGAGGGCGAAGGCCAGGATCGACACGATCAGGACGACGACCAGGAACTCGGTGCCACAGCGAGGATGGGCGGTGGGGTACTTGCGGGCCGCCTCTACCGTCAGCGGATCGCCGGCCTCGAGGGCGTGGATCGACATGTGCTCCGCGCCGTGGTACTGGAACGTGCGCCTGACGTCCGGCGCGCGGGCCACGAGCACCAGGTAGCCGATGAAGATGGCCACCCGGATCAGCCCCTCGGTCAGCTGGAAGCCGAGACCCTGGTCCACTCTGCCGATGGTGGCCTGGGCGATAAGCAGCGGCAGCAGGAAGAAGATGCCGACTCCCGCGGCCAAACTGAGGAGCAGCATCACGGCCACGGCCGCCGTGAAGCCCCTGCCGGGGCCGCCCCCGGAGCCGGCGTCGTTCACCGCGGGCGAGGGCCCTGCCACGGACAGGAGCGCCGGCGCAGTGACCGTAGCCACAAGCGAGCCGCCGGTTCCGGGCCCGCCAGCGCGGGTTGCCGCTTCGATGCCCAGGGCTTGGATCGTGGCGGAGCGGACAAGCCAGCGCGTTCCCGAGACGAGCGTGTCGTAGAGG
>Ga0182021_10010521_pt1 | contig 10969 bp, 10 predicted proteins | sample 612E3MmetaG_FD_120493 | JGI IMG/M metagenome (GOLD analysis project Ga0182021, IMG submission 120493) | Permafrost microbial communities from Stordalen Mire, Sweden - 612E3M metaG (Illumina Assembly) | ecosystem: Environmental > Terrestrial > Soil > Wetlands > Permafrost | place: Sweden...
AAGGCTGAATTATTCGGGCTGAAACGGAAGGCACACCGCGCTCGGTTCTTCAACGACTCAAATACTTCATCGCCGCTTCCAGCCCACCGATGGTCAGCGGGTGCATGCGGTCGCTGACAATCTTGCGGATCAGGCCGATCGACTGGGTGTAGTTCCAAGCGCGCTCCGGCGTGGGGTTCAGCCAAACCACGCGCTCGAAGGTTTCGGTGAGGCGCTGCAGCCAGACGGCGCCGGCTTCCTGGTTCCAGTGTTCGACGCTGCCGCCGGGCTGCACGATCTCATATGGGCTCATGGTGGCGTCGCCGACGATCACCACGCGGTAGTCGGAACCGTAGGTCCGCAGCAGCTCATCGGTCGACACGCGATTGGTGTCGCGGCGGCGATTGTCCTTCCACACGCTCTCATAGAGACAGTTGTGGAAGTAATATTGCTCCAGATGCTTGAACTCGGTCTTGGCCGCGGAGAACAGCTCGGCGCAGATGCGCACGTGATCATCCATCGAGCCGCCGATATCGAGCAGCAGCAATACCTTCACCGTGTTGTGCCGTTCGGCCTGGAGCTTGAGGTCCAGCCAGCCGGCATTATTGGCGGTCGAGCGCACGGTGCCCGGCAGGTCGAGTTCGTTCTGGGCGCCGGTGCGGGCGAATTTGCGCAGGCGGCGCAGCACCACCTTGATGTTGCGGGTGCCGAGTTCGACATCATCGTCCAGATTGCGGAATTCGCGCTTGTCCCACACCTTGACCGCGCGGCGGTTGCGGCTCTCGGCTTGGCCGATGCGCACGCCCTCCGGATTGAACCCATAGGCGCCGAAGGGCGAGGTGCCTGCCGTGCCGATCCATTTCGAACCTCCCTGGTGCCGGCCCTGCTGTTCCTCCAGCCGCTGCTTGAGGGTTTCCATCAGCCTGTCCCAGCCACCCAGCGCCTCGATCTGCTGTTTTTCCTCCTCGGTCAGCAGCTTTTCGGCCATCTTGCGGAGCCATTCCTCGGGCAGGGCGCGGGCCGCGATTTCTTCCGGCGTGGCGCCCTCGGGCGGCAGCGCGCCGCGGAAGACCTCGCCGAACACGCGGTCGAAGCGGTCCAGATAGCGCTCGTCCTTCACCAGGGCGGCGCGCGAGACGTAATAGAAATCATCGACGCTCCAGCCCGCGGCGCGAGCGTCGAGCGCCTCCATCAGCATCAAATATTCCTTGAGGCTGACCGGGACCTTGGCGTTGCGCAGACTGAAGAACAGGCTGGGAAACATGGGCTCAGGGCTTTCCTTTCGCCGCCTTATACCATGACGCGACGGCGGAGAATGCAGCTGCCTGATCCAGCGGCGGGCGCCATCCGGTCGCGGCGCGGAAGGCCCTGTCGTCGACGACCAGCGAGCCCAGCAGGCTATCCGCCTGCTCACGGCGACCAAGCAGGGAGGCGGCTGTGGCCAGCAATGATGGGGGAAACGTGAACAGCCTGGCAGGTTTGCCGAGCGCCGTCGCCAGTTCTTTGATCAGAGCCGGAGTCGAGAGTGGAGGCCCGTCGGCGATGTAATAGGTTCCACCGACGACACCCCGCGCCGACAGCGCGGTCACGATGGCGTCGACCAAATTGTCCAGCGCGATCAAGCTGCGCCGGTTGCGGACCGAGCCCAGCGGCAGCGGCAAGCCGGACTCGACGAGGCGCAGCAGGGCGCGGAAATTCGCGCGCACCTCCGGGCCGTAGACCAAAGGCGGACGCAGTACAACCGGCTCCATCCTGCCGGCTGCAGTGAACAGGGACTGTTCGCCTTCCAGCTTCGAGATGCCATAGGGCGAACCCGGATGCGGCGGGTCACTTTCCAGAAGCCCTTGGCCAATGCTCGTATCCGCCGCCGCCTTGACCGAGCTGATCAGGACGAAGCGGCGGACACCGGCCTGCTCGGCCTGTTGCGCCAAGCGGGCCGTGCCGGCCGCATTGACCCGGCGGAAGTTGGCGAGGGTATCGGCCTCCCGCCGCAGCACGTGCGCCCTGCCTGCGAGGTGGATGACGGCATCGATGCTGTCCAGCGCACGCGACCAGTCGGTGTCTGGGCCGATGTCCCCAACCGCGACCACGTCACTGGGATTTCCATGCGGCCGGCGAACCGCCGACCGAACGGGAATGCCATCCGCCATCAGCCGCCGGACGAGGGCTCGCCCGACGAAGCCGGTCGCGCCGGTGACAAGTACGCGGCCGCTCAAGATGTCATTGCGCCGGACCGACCTGCAGCATCTCGATCTGATTGCCATCGGGGTCGTGAGCCATAATAACGACGGTCTGGAACTGCTTCATCTCGACCGGCGCCTCGACGCCCTTGAAGCCGGCCTCGATCATCGCCTTGGCGGTCTTCTTGGCGTCGGGCACCTTGAACATGAGCCAGGCGGTCCCGGGCGTCAGCTTCATCTTGCCGCTTGGGTCGTTCACCAGGATGAGGTTGGTCCCCTGCCCCGGAGTTGGCCAGTCGACCGCCTGCTCCGCCGGGTTGTATTTCGCGCCTTCCTTCATGCCGAAATACTTGACGTAGAAATCGGTCGATTTCTTGAAGTCGGCGACCGCGATCTTGACGGACATCATGGAGGCCGCCGACGTGGCAGGTTCCGCCGCGAAGGTTACGCCCGCCAAACTTGCCAACGCGATCGCGCTCGCCATCAATGTTCTGATCATTCCCGCATTCTCCCTGTTTGAAAGTTCGTTCACCCGGCCACTTTCGGCGGGCGGTTCATCCACCGCAGCAATAGTGCAACCAGCACCGCCGCCGGGGCCAAAAGCCACCATCCCCACAGAGTAGCCAGCCACGCCATAAGTGCGAGCATTAATTCCACCAGAATCGCGGTCCTGGCGGTGTGGCCGTGGCTGCGGCCGTGCTGGGTCGAGCGTTGGTAGTAATGCTCCTTGTGCGCCTGCCACACGCGTTCGCCCCGGCGCGCGCGCTTCAGCAAGGTGATCGTAGCGTCCGCGAGGTAATAGAGCGCGATGATCAGTGCGAAGACCTGGCCGCGGTCCATCGCCAGCCGCACCAGCTCATAGCCCAGCAGATAGCCGAGCGGCACGCTGCCGACATCGCCCAGGAAAATCTTGGCCGGCTGCCAGTTCCAGCACAGGAAGCCCAGCGCGACGGCCGCGATCATGGCGCCCCGGAAGGCCTCGAGCTGATCCGGCCCATGGCGCAGCCATACCAGCAGCAGCCCCAGTCCCATCGCGATTGCCGTACCGCCGGTAATGCCGTCGATCCCGTCCATGAAATTGAACAGATTGACGAACCACATCCAGGCAAGAAGGGCGACCACCCGGTCGAGCGGCAGGGGCAACAACCCGTCGGTCAGCGACAGGTCGCGGGGCAAGGTCGCCATCACCAGCCCGGCGGCGACGAATTGCGCCGCGAAGCGAATACCCGCTCCCAGCCCCTTGCGATCATCGAGCCAGGAGACGCCGATCAGAATGACCGTCCCTGCCATCAGTCCGATTTCAGTCGGGTCGAGGATTCGCCCGGCCTTCCAGACCGACCAAACCCAGAATGGCGTCAAGGCCAGCATCAGCCCCCAGCCGCCGCCGCGCGGGGTCGGGATGGTGTGGCTGCTGCGGTCGTTCGGAAGGTCGAATATGGCGCGCCGCCGCAGCATGATCAGCACGATCCCGGTCAGGACGGCGCTGAGCGCGAAGGCCGCCACGAATTCGGGCGCCATATGGATCAGGAAATGGTTGATCACGGAGCCATCGGCTCCAGCGCCAAAAGTTCGCGGTAGATCCTGACGGTCTCGCGCCCGACGGTTGCGGAATCGAGCCCGTTTTCCACGCGATGCCGCGCCTTGGCCCCGCAGGAGCGGCGCAGTTCGGGATCATCGACCATTCGCTCCAGCGCATTGGCGAGCGCGGCGACGTCATCCGGCGGAACCAGCACTCCCGTTTCGCCGGTGCGCACGATTTCGCGGCATCCGGGCACGTCGGTGGAGACCATCGGCCGGCCGCAGGCTGCCGCCTCCATCAGGCTCATGGGGATACCCTCCCCGCCCCGGCTGGCCAGCACCGCGACATGGGAACGCACCCAGACTTGCCTGACGTCGGCAACATGGCCGAGCCATTCGATGCCTGGTTCGGCGGCCCAGGCGCGAAGTTCCGATTGCAAGATCGCGGCCGGATTCTCGTTGTCGGGAGCGCCGGCGAGCAAAAGCCTCGCCTCGCTGCCGCGGGCGCGCAGGAGCCGGAAGGCTGCCACCACCTCCTCCACGCCCTTGATCCGCAGCATGCGGGTGGCGCAGGCGATCGTGACCGGTCCTTCCGGTTCGGGCAACGCGTCGTACAGGTCGAGATCGACCCCGGAACCGCGAATAAGATTGATCCGCCCGCCCGACCCGACTCCAAGCCGTTCCAAGGTGGCTGCGTCATCGGGATTTTCGGCCAGAAACCGTACGCCCTGCCCCCCGGTGACGCCGCGCAAGATCGGCAGCAGCAGCGACCGAATCAGCCGGGTCTTCGCCGTATCGGCTGCGAACAGGAAGCCGAGACCTGTGAAGGCATTGACCACGCGCCGCACACCGGCGAGCCGCGCGGCGATCGACCCGATCAGGATCGATTTCTGCGAAACATGATGGACGATCGCGGGACGTTGCCGCCGATAGAGTCGCGCAACCTCTAGAATCGCGGCGATGGCGCCCATCGGATTGACGCTGCCACGCCGCCAATTCAGCGGGTGGAGCGCAAAACCCTCGGATGCGATCAGATCGGCGTGGCGGTCCACTCGTGTCGCCACCGCGACACTGAAACCAGCGTCACGCGCCGCGCGGGCCTGTGGCAAACGGTGCGCCCAGAAATACCAGTCTTCGGTCACCAGGAAGATCAGAGCCGGCCCTACCCCAGCGCCAAATCCTGGAACGACAACTGCCATGCGGACACAACTCCGGCCCACGCCCATGCTTGCAACCAGCGTCTCTTAGGTGCTGGCGCGCCTGTCCGCAAGATCGCCGGGTTCGACGCCCGGAGATGCAGCCAAGGGCTTGCAAACCCGGCGATCAGAACTTGTAGGTCAGCCCGACCGTCAGGATGTCGAGCGCGACGTTGCTTTGCGCTTTGATGATGCTGGTCTCGACGATCGCTGGAATGCCCGCCTGACCGTAAAATGAACGGCTGACATTGATCGTGCTGTCCGTAACGAACAGATGCGCGTAGCCGGCATCGATCCCCATATTATCCGTCAGCGCGTAGTGTAATCCTCCCGCTACCCAATAGCGGTTGCCATCGGGAACACGGGTGTCGCGGAACACATCGACCGTCGGCGTCTGATCGTATTTCAAGCCTCCCCGGATCTTCAATTGCGGCGTGAGCTGATACTCGCCGCCCAGCGCAATCGAGAAGGTGTCACGGTATCTTTCCAAGGTCACCAGATTGCCGGTCGGGCCCTTTACCTGAATATTGATCTCCGCAAAATTGCTCCAGGTGTAATAATCCACCTCCCCCAGCAAAGTCAGTTCCGGCGTGACTTTCTGGGAAAGCCCGGCCGATATGATGTCCGGCTCGTTGAGTTCCGCGAAACCATTGGTGAAGGTGTTCGCGGCCGCGAGCAATCCGGTCAACCCGGAGATCGTCAAATCGCCGTTGATGTTATGGGTAAGACCATAGCGATAGGAAAAGCCGATCTTCGTATCCGGTGTCGGCTTCAGCAGAATGCCGGCATTGAAGCCGGTGGACCAGGTATGGCCGGAGAGCGTGAGCCGGCCGTCGGTCGCGATCGAAGGTCCCCCCAGCGCGAGCGAATTGGGCAGAGCCGAACGTAGTTTGACATAGGCATATTGCTCATCGAGTCCGACGCCGAGCGACAGCCAGTCGTTGACCTTCCAGGCGATCGTCGGCGCGATATCGATGGTCTCGATGAAGCTGTCGATCGAATCATAGCGCGCGAAACTGTTCTGCTCGTATTTCGAGGCGAAGCCGAACGGCGCGCTCATTCCCACCCCAATGGTCAACGGCGTGTCGGGAATCTGCGAGCTGATGTAAAAATCGGGGATCGGGCTGGCCGAGCCGGGGTTGCCGCCGTTGCCGCCACCGGGGCGCGAAAACCCGCCGGAGGAAGGGTTGGCGATCGAAGCGCCAAGCGAGTGGTCGATCGAGCCCTGATCGGTGAGGTTGACGGAGGGTACGATGAGATCGATCCCGCTCGTCACCTGAGTGCCTTCGAGCTCAGTCAGGCCGGCCGGATTGAAATAAATCGTGCTGGCATCATCGGCGGCGACAACATTGCCCGCTTGCGCCCGGCCGACGCCGGCCGCGGATTGCTCCTGAATGTAGAATCCGCCGGCGAGCGCGGAACCCGACATGAGCAAAGTCGACAGCGCCAAAAGGGCTCCACTTTTCCGACACGCTTCCCAAATCATTTTATTTTCCTGCGTCACAAATGTTCGACAACATTTTTAGCATATGTCGATTTGTCTGTAAAACCATGGGTTTGTATTGCACCGCACAGCAAGCGGACCACAGCGAAGGGAGACAGTTGCAACGATAGCGCGAGTTATCGCAGAAAGAAATTGATTTAGATCAATTCTAAAGAATCTTGCAATTCTGGCGGGCCGGCGTAGAACTGGCGACGGAGTTAAAGAGCGGCCCGAATGGCCGCGTTGCTTAACGAGGAGGACATGATGACGGCCTTGAAAGACTCGAAAACGGTGGAGAACCTGAAAGCGGCGTTCGCCGGCGAAAGCCAGGCCAACCGGCGTTACCTGTATTTCGCACAAAAGGCGGATATCGAGGGCTACAACGACGTCGCGGCGGTTTTCCGCTCGACCGCGGAAGGCGAGACCGGCCATGCCCACGGCCACCTGGAATTCCTGGAAGAAGTGGGCGACCCGGCTACCGGCAAGCCGATCGGCGGCACCGACAAGAACCTGGTCGCGTCGATCGCCGGCGAAACCCATGAATATACCGACATGTATCCCGGCATGGCGCGCACCGCTCGCGAAGAAGGCTTCGACGAGATCGCCGACTGGTTCGAGACACTGGCGAAGGCCGAGCGCTCGCATGCCGGCCGCTTCCAGAAGGCGCTCGACGGCCTGAACGCGTAATCGTCCGACACTGTTGTTATGCACTTGACCGGCTGGCCCTAAGGGCTTGCCGGTCAATCTCTTATCCACCGACCCAACCCACGGAACTGTCGCATGGCTGAACCGAATAGCGGGGCGCCGTTCAGGCATCCGATCGACTGGCAGAATCCCGACTATTACGACATGACCGAGGTCGAGGCGGAGATGGAGCGCGTCTTCGACATCTGCCACGGCTGTCGTCGCTGCTTCAATCTATGCGACTCGTTTCCCAAGCTGTTCGACATGATCGACGCCACGCCGTCGGGCGAGCTGCTTGACGTGCCGAAGGCGCTCTACAAGGACGTCGTCGACGCCTGCACGCTGTGCGACATGTGCTTCATGACGAAGTGCCCCTACGTGCCGCCCCACGCGTTCGATCTCGATTTCCCCCATCTGATGCTGCGCTATCGCGCCGCCGAATACGAAGCCAAGGGAGCGCTGCTGCCGGATACGGCGCTGCTTGCGACCGACCGCAACGGCCGAATTGGATCGGCGCTCAATCCACTCGCAAACTGGGCCGTCGACCGGGACAACAAGCTGACCCGACCGCTGATGGAGCTGGTCATGGGCATCGACCGCGACGCCGAGCTCCCGACCTTCGACCGCCCCATTTTCGTCGGCCGCACGCCGCGCGACGGCGCGACGCCGGACGAGACCGCGCCGGCGGCCGGACGCAAGGCGCTGCTCTATGCGACCTGCTTCGTGAACTACAACAACACCTCGATCGGCAAAGCGGCCGAAGCCGTGCTGGCCAGGAACGGCGTCGAAATCAAAGTCGCTCACCCGGAATGCTGCGGCATGCCGCAGCTCGAGCTCGGCGATGTCAGGAACGTCTCGCAGCGCGCCGTGCGCGTGGCTCGGTCGATGCGCCCCTGGATCGAACAGGGCCATCGCATCGTCGCCCTCACCCCGTCCTGCGCGCTCATGCTCAAGTTTGAATGGCCGCTGATCCTGCCCGACGATCCGGATGTCGCGCTGCTGTCCAAGAACACCTCGGACCTCAGCGAGTACGTCGTCGACATCGCCAAGAAGGAAGGACTGGCGCCGGGCATGCAGCCGCTGACCGGCGGCGTGACGCTCCACCTCGCCTGCCATGCGCGGGCGCAGAACATGGGCCAGAAAGGCGCCGAGATGCTGCGGCTGATTCCCGAGCCGGATGTGGCCGTTATCGAGCGTTGTTCAGGTCATGGCGGATCGTGGGGCGTGAAGAAGCAGAACTTCGATACCGCGATGAAGGTGGGCAAGCCGGTGGCCAAGCAAGCTGCCAAGAATGCGAAGGCCTATGTCGCGTCGGAGTGTCCCCTGGCGGCGATGCATATCGTCCAGGGCATGGAGGCGATCGAAGGCGCGGCGGAGCCTGTTCGTGCGCACCCGATCGAGTTGCTGGCCCAGGCCTATGGCCTGACGGAGGCGTCGAAATGACCATGCCCCGGCACGAGATCACCCGAGCGGACATCCTTCCGATGAGGGAGTACGCTGCGATCCGCAAGGACCAGCGGCGGCGGATGACCGAGGTCAAACGTCAGCGTCGGGTCGCGGTCGGCCCCTACTCGACGTTCTATTTCGAGAGCTACGACACGATGTGGCATCAGATTCACGAGATGCTGTTCATCGAAAAGGGCGGAGACGCTCAGATCCAAGATGAGCTAGATGCCTATAATCCACTGATTCCGAACGGGAGTGAGCTTGTCGCGACGGTCATGTTCGAAATTGACGACCCAGCCCGCCGCAGCTCGGTCCTGTTCAGCGTGGGCGGGATCGAGAACCACATGCTGCTGTCGGTCGGCGGCCGAACCATTCGCGGCCTGCCGGACCTGACCCGCGAGAACACCAGCGAGGACGGCAAAGCTTCATCGGTTCAGTTCATCCGTTTTCCATTAACGGCGGACGAAAAGGCGCAGTTCATCGCCGGCGACGTGCCGGTGATGGTCGGCTTCGACCATCCGCACTATGGGCATCTGGCGCTGATCCCGCCGGCGGTGCGCCAATCGCTTGCGGCGGACCTGACCGTCTAGCGTTCGAACACTGTCGGCATCGGCCCGAAGGGTTGCGAAAATTGCGCCCCTCCCCGGCTCGCCGTGCCGAACCTTTCCCTGCACCAACGGATGCTGTCGATTAAGTTATCGACCGGCCGTGGCAAGCTTTCGGTTGTGCGCCAAATTGTCCTTGCACACGAAATCGGTTTCGAGTAGAAACGTAAAAAAAGGGCCGCGCAAGCGCGGCCCGAGGTTAGGGAGGAAACGCCTCGCAATGAGGCGTCGGATATGGCGGGGAAGGTGCCATATCGCTTCCTAATATATTGCACCCGCGAAATAAGTCAACTGGAAAGGCGCAAATTTCTTGGTGCGCTGCGGTAGAGCATTCTTTTTACTGCGTATTTTTCTTTTGCAGTGCAATAAATTCGTTCTGTGTCAATCGGTTGCGCATCTATCCTCAAGCGCCGAAAGGCGGATGCTCGCCGCATTTCGATTCGGCGATCGCACCGGCCCGCGCGTCGTTTGACGCAAATGCGCGTTCGTCGAACCCACCCGAATCCCACAGAAGCACGTTGCGATTCGCGCTGGTCGTCTCGCGAGCCAGCGCGAAACACTAGCCCTCGCTCGGCGTCTCCCCACCGAGCGCCACCTGCCAACGCGCGAACAGGTCGTCGTAGGTCACGCCGCTCGTGGCCTTGCTGACCGCGTCGAGCACCGGCGTTGCGATTCCGACCTCGCCCGCCAGGGTGTTCGCAAGCTTCAGGTCCTTGCGCAAGATATCCAGCAGCCGCCGTGTGACGTCGGGATCGCGCGAATTGGCCAGATGCAAAGCGCGATAGGCGGAGAAATCCATCGTGGCGCTGTTGCGACCGGAGCTGACCTCCATCACGCCGCTGAGGAACGGCAAATCGATGCCGAGGCTGGTCGCGAGATGCGCCGCCTCCCCCATCAGCAGCATATTGGTGACGCCCAATATGTTATTGACGATCTTGACCCCCGCCGCGGAGCCGACCGGCCCGCAGCGGAAAATCGGCCGGCCGAGTGCACTGAACACCGGTTCCAGTTGTGCGAATACGTCATCGGACCCGGCGGCCATGATGCTCATCGTCGCTTCGGCCGCCCGTACCGGCCCGCCGCTGACCGGCGCGTCGATGACAACGGCGTTTTTGACCGCCAGCGCCGCGGCAGCCTTGGTGATCGTTCGTGGCAGCACCGAACTCATGATCGCGACGATCGGCGGGTGGTCCGGGTCGATACCCGCGAGCAAACCGCCGGGGCCGATGGCGACCAGTTCCACGTCATCATCGTTGCCGACCATGACGATCACGACATCGACCCGGGCGCAGCCCTCCACCAGATGGCTCGAAGCGATACCCCTGGCGCGAAATGGGGCCAGCGCTTCGTCGCGAATGTCGCAGACGCTGACGGCATAGCCGGCCCGGATAAGGTTCTCCGCCATGGGACGGCCCATACTGCCAACCCCGATCACCGCGATGTTCATCGTCATGTGAAGCCTCTCCCCGGTCCCAACAGATACGGCGACGTCCTGTCAAAGCTTGACGAGCATACGGCGTGGGCAATGTCACAGGAACGGTCAGTCTAAGATATAACAGGCGATGCAACCGATTTCGTACGCCCGCCATCAGTTTCCGCCAAGTGTCATCCGTCACGCCGCGTGGCTGTATTTGCGGTTCACCCTGAGTTACCGGGACGTCGAGAAGTTGCTGGCGCAGCGAGGCATCGACGTCAGTTATGAAAGCGTCGCTCGCCGGGTTCTGAAATTCGGCCCGAAATTCGCGGCGAGCCTCATACGGCGCCGACCCGGCCTTATGATCGTTGGCATCTCGACGAAATGGTGGTCCGGATCGGTGGTCGGCACATGTATCTCTGGCGGGCGGTCGATAGCGAGGGCGAGGTCCTGGATATGCTGGT
>Ga0182021_10010522_pt1 | contig 10968 bp, 11 predicted proteins | sample 612E3MmetaG_FD_120493 | JGI IMG/M metagenome (GOLD analysis project Ga0182021, IMG submission 120493) | Permafrost microbial communities from Stordalen Mire, Sweden - 612E3M metaG (Illumina Assembly) | ecosystem: Environmental > Terrestrial > Soil > Wetlands > Permafrost | place: Sweden...
AACGACGACAGATAGCTCGCCTTCGACAACGCCCCCGACGACAACACGCTCGACTGAGCCGCAAGCTCCGCCGCCGTCGGCTGACGACCCAGGAAATCCTGGTACGACGCCTTCACGAACGCCTCAAAGCCAAGCCCCAGACTCACGAGCCTGTTCACCGAGCGGGCATTCGTGATCTTGCCGCTCGTCGCGGCCGCGACGAGCTGCGCCGACACCTGGGCCGGCGTCCACGTGGGATTGGTGTGCAGGACCTGGGCGGCGACCCCCGCGACGAGCCCTGCCGCGTACGCCGTACCGGAACCCGTGGCGGTGGCGGTCGTGCCGGTGATGTCGGCGATGCTGACGTCCTGGCCCGGCGCGTACATATCGATGCACGATCCGTACGAGGTGTTAGCCGCCTCCGCGTTGGACGAGTTCGATCCCGCGACCGTGATGGCGGCCGTCGCTCTGCCGGGACTACTGAGACAGGCATCGACGTTCGCGTAGTCGGCGGCGACGACCACCGTGATGCCCGCATTGATGACGCTCTGGACGGCGGCGTCGACGTCGTTCAACGCATCAGTCCCGAGGCCGATGTCGACGATCGCCGGGGTTCCTGCGGTGTGGTGGGCGATGACGTAGTCGAGGGCGGAGAGGAGACCGGAGGCGTACCCGCTCCCGTTGCAGTCGAGGACACGCAGCGGTACGAGTGTGACGCCCTTCGCGGCACCCAGCGTCGATCCGCCGATCAGGCTGGCCACCGCGGTGCCCTGGCCGTCGCAGTCGCCGGGGTCGGTGTCACCGTCAACGAAGTCGTACCCCGCGGCGACCGTCAGGCCCGAGAACTGGGAATGGGCCCGGTAGATGCCTGTGTCGACGACGAACACCGACACACCGCTTCCGGTGTTGAGCGCCGTGTAGTTGCCGTCGAGCGAGGCGGTCCGGCTGTCGAGGATGTCGAGATCCCACGGCGCGCCGCTCTGGACCGACGACGATGTCACGGTCGCCTTGGCCTTCACTGTGCCGACCCGCGTACCGGTTGAGGAGATGACCTTGTCCACGCGGACCGACTTCACGTACGGGTTCGCCTCGAGCGCCTTGGCCTGGGTGGCGGTGAGGGTGGCGATGCCGCCGGAGATCGCTTTGTCCAGGACCTTCGCGTCAGGGCCGAGCAGACCGGGGATCACCTTCTGGGCGGACACGCCGTCCTTGAGCTCCACGATGTAGGTCGCTGTGGTGTCGTCGGCGTGCGCAGTGGGTATGACGCCAACGACGAGGGCGAAGGAGGCCAACAAGGCCAGCAGCATCCGGGGTGCGCGCATCGGGGGACTCCTCATCGGTTCCACCACGTCGTGGAGGAACCGCTCGACGGTAAAGTCAGGTGCCCAGGCTGGGCGCTCCCCCCGGGGCGCTCTGCCGAACTCGCACATGCCAACACGGATCGAGTGGGTCGTGCGGCGAACAAAACAGTATTCTCATCTTCACTTCAGGTATGGGTTTGGGGCCTCCCCGGTTCTCAGCCCCTCAATAGCGCCGATCACCCCCGCTCCCGCTCCTGCCGAGACGTCGGCTGGCTAGTGTGGAATCGTGCGCGTACTCATCACCGGCGGCGCCGGATATATCGGAAGCACCATCGCGTCAGCCTGTCTCGACGCCGGCCACGAGGTCGTCGTGGTCGACGACTTCTCACAAGGTCGGCGGGAATTCGTGACGGGTCGGACGGCGTACGAGGGCGACATCTCCGACCCCACCCTGATGGACAGGGTCTTCACCGAGCAGACCATCGACATCGTCGTCCACTGTGCGGCTGCGATCATCGTGCCGGAGTCGGTGGCGGAGCCGCTGTTCTACTACGAGAACAACGTCGGCAAGACGCTCGACCTGCTGGCGTCGATGGACCGCCACGGCGTACGTCGCATCGTGTTCTCCTCCTCGGCCTCCCTGTACGGGGATCCGGTCGACGGGGAGCTTGCCGTCACCGAGGAGTCGCCGGTCGCGCCGGGGAGCCCGTACGCACGGACGAAGCTCGTCATGGAGATGGCGCTGTCCGACGTCGCTCATGGCTCCGACCTGCGGGCGATCGCGCTGCGCTACTTCAACCCGATCGGCGCCGACCCCACGATGCGTACCGGCCAGCAGCGTCCGCACCCCAGCCACGTACTGGGCAAGATGCTCGACGCGTGGCTCGAGCACGGCACGTTCACCATCACCGGCTGCGACTGGGACACTCCTGACGGCACCGGCATCCGCGACTACCTCCACATCTGGGACCTGGCCAAGGCCCACGTCGCCGCGATCGAGCGCTTCGACACGGTGACCGGCTCCGATCCGTACCGGGTCATCAACATCGGCCGCGGCGAAGGCGTGTCTGTACGGGAGCTGGCCGAGGCGTTCCAGACCGCCACGGGCGAGCCCCTCACCATTGCCGAAGGCCCGGCCCGGCCCGGCGACGTGCTCGGCGCGTACGCGATCGTCGACACCGCACATTCCGAGCTCGGCTGGACCGCCGAGCTCACCGTCGCCGACGGCATTCGCGACGCGATCGCCTGGATCCCGAAGCGCAAGGAGCTCCTGGGCTATTGACCGCGCTCGTCGACGTGCGGTTCGATCCGGCATCGACGAAAGGCGGATCATGAGCGGCACTGGTACACCGGAGGATCCCTGGGTTCTCAAAACTCCTCCGCGAAGCAGCGAGTACGAGATGTGGCTGGACACCATCGGCGACCGGGACGTGATCGTCTGCAAGGTCGGCACGACGATCCTCCACTACGACCGTCGCTGCCTCGACGACCTCCACGCCATGCTGACGGCTGCCGGCGACTGGGTCGACCTCGGCTCGGCCGACGAGCAGAAGGACGCCAAGCCGGGCACGGTCGAGGCATGGGGCCGGTCAGCCGACAACCCGATCGGCGGGTGGTACGGGCTCAAGAAGGGACTACGCGGACGCTTCGGCATGTACGTGCCGCCGCTCATGGAAGAGCTTGGCCGCGCCGAGGTCGAGCACAACCCCCGCAACAACCGCATGCGAGCGATCTGAGCGGGACAGGTCCTCTCCCGAACGGGTACAGGTCCTCTCCCGAACAGGTACAGGTCCTCTCCCCGCGGGTCAGCCCTCCTGGGCCACGATGGTGCGAAGGTACGTGCCGTAGCCAGACTTGCCGAGGGCGTCGGCCTGCTTGAGCAGCTGCTCGGTGTCGATGAAGCCGTTGCGCCAGGCGATCTCCTCGGGGGAGCCGACCAGGAGCCCGGTGCGCTTCTGCATCGTGCGGACGAACTCGCCCGCCTCTGACAGTGAGTCGAACGTACCGGTGTCGAGCCAGGCCGTACCGCGCGGCAGCAGGGCCACCTTGAGGTCTCCCTCCTGCAGGTACACGCGGTTGAGATCAGTGATCTCGTACTCCCCGCGCGCCGACGGCCGGAGGTCGGCGGCGTAGTCGCAGACACGCTCGTCATAGAAGTACAGCCCGGGCACCGCCCAGTGCGACTTCGGATGCGCCGGCTTCTCCTCGATGGACAGCGCGGTGCCGGCCTCGTCGACCTCCACCACCCCGTACGCGGTCGGGTCTGCGACCCAGTACCCGAAGATCGAGGCGCCCTCGACGTCGGCCAAGCCACGGAGCTGGGTGCCGAGGCCGCGGCCGTAGAACAGGTTGTCGCCGAGGACCAGCGCGGACTTGTCGCCGCCGACGTGGTCGCGACCGAGTACGAATGCCTGGGCGAGGCCGTCGGGCGAGGGCTGGATCGTGTACGAGATCGACATGCCCCATTGCGACCCGTCACCCAACAGCCGCTGGAACGCAGGGCTGTCGGTCGGCGTGGAGATGACGAGAACCTCGCGGATACCCGCGAGCATGAGCGTCGACAGCGGGTAGTAGATCATCGGCTTGTCGTACACCGGGAGCATCTGCTTGCTCGACCCGATCGTCAGCGGATGGAGCCGCGTGCCCGCCCCACCGGCCAGGATGATGCCCTTCACGTCGGCCTCCCTGCCATGCGGGGACACCGTGTCACCGTCGGCGCGGGCTAGTGTATCGGCCATGCAGAGGCTCCTCGTGACCGGCGGCGCCGGGTTCATCGGCTCCAACTTCGTCCGCTGGCTCATGGCGAACACCGACGTGTCGGTCGTCGTGCTCGACAAGCTCACGTACGCGGGCAACGAGGACTCCCTGTCCGACCTGCCGACAGATCGCGTACAGCTCGTTGTCGGCGACATCTGCGACGCCGAGCTCGTCGACCGCCTCGTGGCCGACACCGATGCGATCGTCCACTTCGCCGCCGAGTCCCACAACGACAACTCGCTGAACGACCCCTGGCCGTTCGTACAGACCAACATCGTCGGCACGTACACGCTGCTGCAGGCCGCCCGGAAGCACGACACGAGGATCCACCACATCTCCACCGACGAGGTGTACGGAGACCTCGAGCTCGACGACCCCGAGCGCTTCCACGAGACCACCTCGTACAACCCCTCAAGCCCGTACTCGTCCAGCAAGGGCGCGTCCGATCTGCTCGTCCGCGCCTGGGTGCGCTCGTTCGGCGTCAGGGCGACGATCTCGAACTGCTCGAACAACTACGGCCCGTACCAGCACATCGAGAAGTTCATCCCCCGCCAGATCACGAACGTGCTGAGTGGCCTGCGGCCCAAGCTGTACGGGACCGGCGAGAACGTCCGCGACTGGATCCACGTCGACGACCACAACTCGGCCGTCTGGACCATCCTCCAAGACGGCCGGATCGGCGAGACGTACCTCATCGGTGCCGACGGCGAGAAGAACAACAAAGAGGTCATCGAGTCGATCCTCGGGCTGCTGGGGCAGCAGACGGACGCGTACGACCTCGTCACCGATCGTCCCGGTCACGACATGCGCTACGCGATCGACTCCTCGAAGCTCCGTGCCGAGCTTGGCTGGAAGCCGAAGTACCGCAACTTCACCGAGGGCCTCATGGCCACGATCGACTGGTACAAGGCGAACGACTCCTGGTGGCGCCCGGCCAAGGAAGCCACCGAGGCCAAGTACGCGAAGACGGGGCAGTGACGCATGGCTGACGTGAGCGTCGAGACCACGCCCATCGAGGGGATGCTCGTGGTGCGCCTGCAGGTGCACGGCGACAACCGCGGCTGGTTCAAGGAGAACTGGCAGCGGGAGAAGATGGTCGCCCTCGGCCTTCCGGACTTCGGCCCGGTGCAGAACAACATGTCGTACAACGCGGAGATCGGCACGACCCGCGGCATCCACGCCGAGCCATGGGACAAGTTCGTCTCGAGCGCGCAGGGGCGTTACTTCGGTGCGTGGGTCGACCTGCGTGAGGGGTCGGGCTTCGGCACTGTCTTCACCGTTGAGGTCGACGAGTCGGTGGCGGTCTTCGTGCCGCGCGGCGTCGCGAACGCCTACCAGACGCTCACCGAGAACGTCACCTACAGCTACCTCGTCAACGACCACTGGTCCGCCGACAAGACAGACGACTACTCGTACGTGAACCTCGCCGACGAGACCGTCGCGATCCCGTGGCCGATCCCGCTCGACCAGGTGCAGATCTCCGAGAGGGACCTCGCACATCCGCGTCTCGCCGACGCCAAGCACGTACCGGCGCTCAAGACGCTCATCCTCGGCGGCAAGGGCCAGCTCGGGCGGGCGCTCGCTGTCGAGTTCCCGGGCGCGACGAGCGTCGATCTCGACGAGCTCGACCTCACCGACGCGGCTCAGGTCGGGGCGTGGCCGTGGGCCGACTACGACCTCGTCCTGAACGCGGCCGCGTGGACGAACGTCGACGGCGCGGAGACGCCCGACGGCCGCGCGAGTGCGTGGAAGGCGAACGCGACCGTACCGGCGATGCTCGCGCGGATCGCGGCGGCACATCGGCAGACGCTCGTACATGTCTCGAGCGACTATGTGTTCGACGGCATGAAGAGCGGCTGGACCGAGGACGACGACCTGGCGCCGCTGAGCGTGTACGGGCAGACGAAGGCGGCGGGCGACCTCGCCGTGTCGGTCACGCCACGGCACTACCTGCTCCGTACGAGCTGGGTCGTCGGCGACGGCAAGAACTTCCTGCGTACGATGGCCGACCTCGCCGCGCGCGGCGTCTCCCCGAGCGTTGTCGACGACCAGGTCGGACGGTTGACGCACACGTCGAACCTGGCTGCCGCGATCGCGCACCTGGTGCGGACGAAGGCCGCGTACGGTACGTACAACATCACCGACGGCGGCCCCGAGGTGAGCTGGGCGGACATCGCCAAGGCTGTGTACGTGAGAGGTGGCCGGTCGGCTGACGATGTGACGCCGGTCTCCACCGAGGCGTACTACGCCGGCAAGGGCAGCATCGCCCCACGCCCCGCGCGCAGCACGCTCGACCTGTCCAAGATCGAAGCCACCGGCTACGTCGTCCCCGTGTACGAGCCGGGCTTCATCTGAGGCAGGTCACGTACATTCACTGGCAAATACCCGGTCGCCGATCGCTATAGGCATCGCAGGCCGCGTATGTGCCACTGAATGGAGGCGGGTCGCGGCGCCAGCTCTGCCGCCGCAGGTGGGCGGATCGGGTGCCTCACGGGACTGCGTGACCACGGGGTCTGGGTCCCGCCCACGACACCCCCACATCATCACCCCGCGGTGGCTCGTCGCAGGCGTGACGGGAGTCCAGCACGCTTTGCCCCGCCTGGCGGCCTGGGCGCCGAGTGCCATCCGGTACGACGTTGTCGAGTGCCTGCGTCAGGTCCTGCGGCACCACGACGTGGAGACGTCGCTGATCGTCCTGGAGTCGGCATGCAACCTGCGGCTCGTCTCGACGGAGACGGTGAGCGAGCTGATCGCTGCATGCCCTGGGCCAATAGCCGAACAGCTCGCGCGGTTCGACCCACGGTCTGAGTCAGGGAGCGAGACGCGGGTCCGGCTGTTTCTGGTCCGCCTGGGCTACCCCGTTCGCCCGAAGATCCTCATCCCTTGTGTAGGCCGAGTCGACCTGCTCGTGGGTAAGTCACTGATTATCGAGTGCGACTCGCACGCGCATCACACCGGGGAGACGCACTATCGGATCGACCGTTCCCGGGACCTCAATGCCACAGCGGGCGGCTACCGGGTCGTCCGCCTCACCTGGGAGCAGATCTTTCTGACGTGGGCCTCGACGCAGGGCCTGCTCCTCACCCATCTGCGGACCCGCCGGTACCGTCGGCCGCCCCTCGCGCGGTAAGTACATCCATTCACTGGCAAATACGCGGCCGCCGATCGATATCTGCATCGGCGGCCCGATTTCTGCCACTGAATGGAGAACAGGTCATCGCTCACGGTGCGCGCCGCGACAGCTGACGGACCCGAGGTACGACCTCGTGTGGTCGCACCGGGTCGTCGTCGGACTGCCCGGGTAGGTCAGGCCGCCGGCCGCGTCGGACAGGCCTTCGGGTCACGGAGCCGCTGCATGAGGCCGAGGCCGGTGACGAGCACGGCCATCCCGGCAGACGAGAGCTGCCACGGGTTCGCGTGGAGCATCACCGCAGCGAAGGGCAGAGAGGTGACGGCCACCACCGCGCACGGTCCACAGCCCCAGACCGGGACACGGCCCGCTCCCGGCCCCGGCACGTACGTGGCCAGGCTCGCCGCTCCGAGTGCCGAGGCGACACCGACGACAAGGATCCAGGTCAGTGGTGCGTAGGTGAGCCCGCCTCCGGCAGACGTCAGCGCGAGCCATGCCAGGGGGGCGAGGGTCACGCCCACGAGCACCCGACGCGGTCTCGCCGACGGCAGCGCGGCGGCAACGGCGACGGACTGCGGCGCGCGACGGATCTCTGTCATGGTGTGACTATACCCCGTAGGGTATATGGTCCACCACGGACCGCCGGAGCTCCGTTTCTGAGAATCCTCAACCATGGCTCGCGCTACGTCTCGTCTACTCAGGCTCGGCTTCAACCAGTCTTCTCAGATCTGAGAAGCGAGGCTGTAGGGTGGCGCGCATGTCAGGACGCCGGAGCAAGGCCACGGCGCGTCGCGCGATCCGCGATCGCTGGGTGCCCACCGTGCTCAGGGTGACCCTGGGGCTTGCCCTGTCCGTCGGGCTCTCCGGGCTGGCCCTCGGCACGTACCTCTTCTCCGGCCACTCGCTCGTCGGACAGAGCGGGCCGAGTCTGGCCGTACCGCTCGGATCCTCCGCAGTGGCGGGCGACGGTACGGGGTCGGCGAGCCCCGACAGCACGCCGTCGGCCACCGTCGCGGGCGACCCGTCCCAACCGCCCGCCCCCTCGACGGCCGTGGCCGCACCATCCGCGTCAAGCACCGCCAAGCAGACCCGCGCTAGCGCGGCCAAGGTCAACGCCCAGTCCTTGCCGTCGGCAACCACGGCGGTACCTCAACCCAGCGCCGCCTCCAGCTCCTCGGCGGTCGCGTCCAGCGCACCCGCGACCAACGCGACGTACGAGCAGCAGGTCCTGGCGCTGACGAACGCCGAACGTACGGCCGTCGGCTGCCCGGCGCTGACCTGGAACGGCACACTGGCCTCAGTGGCTCGTGCGCACAGCCAGGACATGGCGACGAACAACTACTTCGACCACAACAGCCAGAACGGGACCACCCCGGAGCAGCGGATCACCGCAGCCGGCTACACGTACACGCAGCTGGCCGAGAACATCGCCGCCGGCCAGGCGACGCCGGCGGACGTCCTGTCCAGCTGGATGGGCAGCGCCGGCCACAAGGCCAACATCCTCAACTGCTCGCTCACCCAGCTGGGCGTGGGGTACGCGACGGGCGGCTCGTACGGCTCGTACTGGACCCAGGACTTCGGCACCCCCTAGAGGCCCCACCGCCCTCTGGGCAACGTCCGTGCCCCGAGTTAGTGTCGGCCCATGACGGAGAGCTACCTCGCCCAGAGCGCGGTGACGGACCCTCGAGCGTACGCATCGTGGGTGTCGGAGCTCCCTGGAGATGTGGCGTCGCTTCGCGAAGCCTCCTCCCACCTGGTCTTTCACTACTGGGCCGGGGGCGACTTCGCCGCGCACGGAGTGCCTGCGGAGCGCGCGACCGAGATCGACACCCGCTACGTCGACGACATCCTCGCGCTCTGCACGAGCGGTCGTCCGAGCCACTGAGCGTTCCGCGCGACCCGTCGCAGCAGTTCGTCGGTTGCTGCCGTGACTACACCGCGCTGTTCGTCTCGTTCGCCCGCGCCCATGGGATTCCCGCCCGGTCGCGGGTCGGGTTCGCCGGCTACTTCGTGCCCGACTGGTGGATGGACCACGTCGTGGCCGAGATCTGGGACGCGGAGCAGCGTCGCTGGCGCCTCGTCGAAGCGCAGGTGGCGGCCGACCACCACGATGCCGGCACGGGTCATGTGCTGCCCGTCGTGGACGTCCCCCGCGACCGGTTCCTCACCGGCGCCGCCGCGTGGCGCGCCGCCCGGGCCGGAACGCTGGACCACGAGCGCTTCGTCGTGGACCCGAGCCTGCAGGAGCCCTTCCTGCGCTCCTGGCCCTACCTTGCCCACAACCTCGTCCTCGACCTTGCCGCGCTCGGGTCGCGGGAAATGATCCTGTGGGACGAGTACGGGCTGTTGGCCGGTCCGCTCTCGGACATCGACAGGGAGCTTCTCGATGAGGTGGCTGCCGCGATCAGCGACGAGGTCGACCCGGGTCTCGTCGAGTCCTGGCTGCACAGCGACCCACTGCGGATCCCTGAGGAGCTCATGAGCTACAGCCCGAGGTCCGGTCCGCGCCAGGTGACGCTCCGCCCGGGCGTGGCCACGTAGCGGGGACACGTATCGGGGTGGTTCCCGACCCGGTCCTCATCGTGAAGACCATGACTCCGAGCTTGGGGATAAGCCGGCCCCAAGGACGGGAACCACCGCCAACCGGCAAGACTACGGCCGACGACGGGCGCGCTCGGCTGTGTGGCGGCAATTGTCCACAAACTGTCCGATCCTACCTGTCAGGCAGGCCCCGGACCCAGCCCACGGCACAATCGCTCCATGCGGATCCGCTGGATGTACCTGTTCCTCGACACGCCTCACGCGGACGCGGCCAGGTCCTGGACGTACTGGGCCGCCGTCACCGGATCGCCCCTGTCGGCGGTACGGGGCGAGCACGGGCAGTTCGCGACGCTGCTACCCGCTCGCGGTGATGCGTGGCTCAAGGTGCAGGCGGTCGACGAAGGGCCCGGCGGCGTACACCTCGACATCGACACCGACGATAGGTCCGCGTTGGTGGCCCACGCGCTCGAGCTCGGCGCGACCGTACAGGCCACCTATCACGACGTCGTCGTCCTCCGGTCCCCCGCGGGCATCGTGTTCTGCGCGACGGTCGGCGAGGCCGGCCGGGTTGACCGGGACGTCGAGTCGCTCGCCGACCAGGCCTGTCTCGACATCCCCCCGTCGCAGTTCGCCGACGAGGTTGCGTTCTGGCGCGACCTGACAGGCTGGACCGCATCCGAGATCAGCGACGACGACGAGTTCGTGTCACTTCGGCGGCCGGCCGACATGCCCGTACGGATCCTGCTCCAGCGCCGCGACGACGAGACGCCGGCGTCGGCGCACGTGGACTTCGCCACGGAGGACCGGGCCGCCGAGACGGAGCGACATGTACGGGCCGGGGGCGCGGTCGTCTCCGTACACGCCCAGTGGACGGTGATGCGCGACCCCGTCGGCCGCCGCTACTGCCTCACCGACCGCGATCCGGCCACCGGTACGCCTCGCTGATCCGGGTTTTCGCCGCACAGTTCGCGTAGGTTGCCTGATTCCGACGGCGGATTCAAGGGGTCAGCGCAACACGAGTTGTGAGTGGAGTGTTTCAGCTGGGGTGGCGTAGTCCAAGACTTTGCGGGGTCGGCGGTTGAGCTGGTCTTGCATGGCGGTGATGTCGGCGTCGGGGACGAGGCTGAAGTCGGTGTTCTTGGGGTAGTAGTCGCGGATCAGGCCGTTGCTGTTCTCGTTGGTCGGGCGTTGCCACGGCGAGTGGGGGTCGGCGAAGAAGACCGGGCAGCCGGTCGCGACCGTGAACCCGGCATGGCCGGC
>Ga0182021_10010523_pt1 | contig 10967 bp, 7 predicted proteins | sample 612E3MmetaG_FD_120493 | JGI IMG/M metagenome (GOLD analysis project Ga0182021, IMG submission 120493) | Permafrost microbial communities from Stordalen Mire, Sweden - 612E3M metaG (Illumina Assembly) | ecosystem: Environmental > Terrestrial > Soil > Wetlands > Permafrost | place: Sweden...
AACTGGATGTTTAACCTCAATACCGCATTTAGTGTTGTAGAGGGTTCGAAAAAAGCAATCACCAATACACAGGAATCTTCTGCCCACTACTATCAGAGACCGGATAAAAACTACGCAGTCCTTGATACAAACAAGACTTCACTATCGGGTGCAGGAGGGAGAATGCAGATTATGAAACAAAACGGACACTGGAATTTTCTGGGCGCAGCATTATGGAAAACACCGGGCTTTGAAACCAACGACCTGGGCTATATGCGTGTAACAGATCAGATACTTTATGTTCTTTGGGCCGGATACAACCAATTCAATCCAAAATGGATTTACAAGAATTATAACATTAATTCTGATTTTTATTCAATTAATAATTTCGGCGGCAACTGGATCGGAGGCGGTTACGAATGGAACGCATATACAAACCTGAAAAACTTTTGGAACATATGGACCGGAGGCAGTCTTAATACTCCTTCACTTTCTACCGATATGCTTCGCGGCGGACCAATGATGAAATTACCCGGTAGCGTCAATCCACGTTTCGGCTTCTCAACTGATAGCCGTAAAAAGCTAATGTTCAGTGTTTCGACAAATGGATCGCACGGTTTCGAAAACAGCTCTGATAATTTTTACGCTGAAGTGGATTTAACTTACAAGCCAACTAATTATCTAGTATTTACCATCAGCCCTTCATACAATAAATCATATTCGGAACTGCAATATGTTACCCAGACTGATTATTATGGCAGCCCCAGGTATATTTTTGGCAGCATCGATCAGAAAACTATAAGCACATCCCTCAGAGTTAATGTGAACATTAGTCCGAATCTTACCTTTCAGTATTGGGGGCAACCATTTGTCGCAACCGGGAAGTACTACGACTATAAATACATAAGCGAGCCTATGGCAACCAGCTACCACGACAGGTTCGTTACCTATAACAATAATCAGATAGCCTTCGATACGGATCATTTTAACATTGATGAAAATGCTGACGGAAAAACTGACTACACAATCGGGAAAAATGATTTCAATGTGAAACAATTTCTTTCAAACCTGGTAGTAAGATGGGAATATAGTCCGGGATCAACACTTTTTCTGGTATGGAGCCAAACCAGAAGTTATAACGGCGATTCAGGTCAGATGGATTTTTTCAACAATATAGGTGATTTGTTCAATAAAGGGCTGAATACCCCGCATAATGTTTTCCTTGTCAAGTTCAGTTATCGGTTTGGTTTAAAATAGGTTTTTTAATCTCAGCAAATTGTTCTTACTACAAATGGCACGAAGGGTTGCACGAAGGTACACAAAGCTTAACGCAGATTATTTTGAATCTGCCATTTTCTGAATTTCACCAAATAAGGCTTTGAAGCACTTTCCCGGAGTATTCTCAGAATTTTCGGGTTTCCTTCCATAATAATTGTCAAGAAACTGCCCGGCACCTGACCAGATTGTTTGCACCATTCCCAGATAACGATCTGTCATTTCAGGAGTTGAGCTGTTTCTGAACTTAACCATGTCCTTTGCCTGAAGTACCGCATTTCCCGGATTTCTCCACGGGCATGTAATTACACTTAACCCTTTCATTGCAAAATAAACAGGCGTCTGATCGGGACGATCATAATGCCAGTCGCATATTATCACATCCTTCGGAATCATATCAATAGCCCTGTATGTATTATTATAGCTTGCCTCCCACTCTCCCATTCCTGTTGTTTTACCATCGAGCAAACGATCTCCCCATATCCACAGTTTACGACCCTTTAAAGCAAGATGATCTCTGATAGTGCGAACTTCGCCGGCAAAAAGTTCCGCCTTATCTCTTCCGGAACAACGGGGACATTGAGGTTCCCCGATATAAAAGACTTCATCCATCCCCGCATGAAAAGCCTCAGTTTCAAACACATCGCAGATCTCATCAACAATATCAAATACAACGCCATGCACATCTGGGTTAAGTGGACAATAACTCTTGCAGTATAATCCATCAGCATTTGGCCACTCATATTTCTCTGGCATCTTAACCAGCGGTGTCTCATCGAATTGAGGATAAACCTTCAATAAATTTCCGATTTTGCCCGCCCACGACTGGTGGCCAAGAAGGTTTACCTGTGGAATGATTTGTATATTATTCTTCCTGCAGACGGCAACCAGCATTTTAACTTCCTTTTTCGAAAGGGCTGATGAATCCCTCAATTCAGGATGACTTTCATACTGGTAATTGTAATCTACCCTGAGGATAAGGGTATTCACCGATCGTGGGGCAAGTTCCTCATTAATAAATTTAATGAACTCATCAAGATCCTTTGATTGCGGAGCTGCGATACAGAAACCGCAAACCGGTAATATGTTTGCCTTTAATATTTTAGAGTTTTCTGAAACCTGTGAATATGAAATACCCCCTATTACGAACAGGAAGATTGTAAGAATATGTCTCATAGTGGTGAATAATTAAATTCTGAAAATAGATAAGTTGATGATAAAGTTATCCAATTTTTTGTTTAAACCTGACTAACCTGATGCTGAAAAGATAATTTATTCATTTGTTTCAACAGGAATTCACACCAAAATTAGCTCAGCAACCGAAAGTAACTGCTAAATCCCGTAACCTTTAGAGTTGGATATCTCCTTAAGCGTGGGTAACTTTGGGCTTTATTGACTATAGCCGAAATCCTTCCCGATGAAAAGTTCGCCCCCGATCAGTTTGAATAAATCCTTTACAAGATATTTTTCCAGACAATGTTTACTGTTCAGCCTTGGAATTATCTGGCCTTTTCTTAAGATATCCGCACAGGCGTATTTTCAGCAGAAAGTAAATTATGAAATTCATGTAACCCTAAATGACCTGAAGCATGAATTAAGCGGATCTGAGACGATTGAGTATATAAACAATTCGCGTGACACTCTTGGATTTTTATATTTTCACCTCTGGCCCAATGGATATTCAAGTAATAATACAGCATTAGCCAAAGAACTAATAAACATAGGAGGTAAGGCAAAGCTGTTCAAGGATCCAGAGTTAAAGGGCTATATAGATTCTTTGAATTTTGAGGTTGAAAATCAAAGTATCATATGGAATATTCTCCCGGGTTTTCCTGACATATGCAGACTTAATCTTAACAAACCACTTAAACCAGGTGATACAATACATGTTTCTACCCCGTTTCACGTAAAGATCCCGAAAGGAGTAACATCAAGGTTAGGGCACATAGATCAATCATACCAGATATCCCAGTGGTATCCCAAACCTGCAGTATATGACAGATCAGGCTGGCATCAGATGCCATATCTCGACCAGGGGGAATTCTACTCTGAATATGGAAATTTTGATGTAAACATTACACTACCGGCTAACTATATAGTTGGTGCAACAGGAATTCTTCAGAACGAGGATGAAAAGAAATGGTTGAATGTAGTTGCTTCCGACACTGCCTGGATGAGAATACCTGATTACCTGGTTGATAATTTTCCGCCTTCTTCAGTACATAATAAAACCTTGAGGTATAAAGAGAATAATATCCATGATTTCGCATGGTTTGCAGATAAAAGATTTCATGTGATGAAAGGGAGAGTCAGGCTGCCGGAATCAGGCAGGGAGGTCACTACCTGGGCAATGTTTACCAACCAGGAAGATTATCTCTGGATGAGAGCCATATCTTATGAAAAAGGGGCTATCTGGTATTTTTCAAAATGGAACGGAGACTATCCTTATGATAACTTTACTGCCGTTCAGAGCGCTTTGAATTCAGGTGCCGGTATGGAATATCCGGAGCTGACAGTTATTGGACTGGCTGGCGATCCTTATCTTCTTGATGATGTGATAGCACATGAAGTCTGTCATAGCTGGTTTTACAGTGCAATAGGATCAGATGAACGCAGATTTCCTTTCATGGATGAAAGCATTGCAACTGCTAATGAATCAAGATATATGAACATTAGATATCCTGGGAAAAAGCTTTGGGAATTAAGCCTGAAAAACAGGAAAATGGCTGCATTTTTCCACATACTTAATACACCGGCACAAAGAATTCAGGAGCTGGAATGGCTTATTCCGGCAAGAAGAAACCTGGAACAAAGCATAGATCTTCCAGCTGCCGAATATAGTTACAATAATTACGAAAATATAATATACAGCAAAGCTTCCGCCGGATTCAATTATCTGAGAGCTTACCTGGGAGATTCTCTCTATGATTCCGCAATGCACGATTACTACAGGATATGGAAAAACAAACATCCGCAACCTGCGGATCTCAGATCAGTCTTTGAGAATCATACTGATAAAGATCTCACATGGTTTTTTGATGATTTTCTTAGTACAACCAAAAGACTCGATTATAAAATAGCCCGGTACAGGAATGGGAAAGTGCTGATAAAAAACCAGGGCGAGCTGAAAGCACCCATTCTGATAGCAGGATTGAAAGGAGATTCAATCTGTTCAGAGAAATGGGAAGATGGTTTCGCCGGACAGAAATGGATCAATACTTCACCTGAAAAGCTTACTCAGATACGGATCGATCCTGAACATAAGATGACTGAGTTATTCAGGCTTAATAACAACATACGTACATCAGGGGTTTTCAGAAAAGCAGATCCTGTTAAATATCAGCTAATATATACTATTGAAGATCCGGATAACCGGTATTTAATTTATTTCCCGGTAGTAAACTGGAGTAGTGCAGATGGCTTTATGGCAGGGGTTGCCTTACAGAATGTCTCATTGATACCCAAGCCGGTTGAATATTTTGCCATGCCTTTTTATTCATTCCGAAATAATGGAGTTACAGGTTACGGAAAAATATCATTCAACAAAATTCCGTATGATAGTTTCATAAGGCTTGCTTCGCTGACTCTTGAAGGAGAACAATTCGGGGTTCCGGGAGAGCAGTATTTCCATAAAGTAAAGACAGGATTGGAATTATATTTTCGACCCTCTAAGGTTACCGATTTTGTAGTTAAGAAGCTCTTCGGATATTATATTGCAGCCTCTGACCTCAATCAGATTGAAGCGCTTACTCATGCGGAAATGCGTTCATTTCTGCAATTCGGATACCAGATGGAAAGAACCAGTGTGGTAAATCCTTATAATCTGACTGCATCTTATGAATCGGGGAAATCTTATCAGAAAACTTCTGTTGAATTAAACTATAAATATAGCTACAGAGGAAAGAAGAGTGGCCTGGAATTAAGAGCTTTTGCAGGAACAATGCTGAGCAATAGTTCCACTGATCAATATTATTCTTTTTCACCGAGCGGCCGTAGTGGTCGTGAACAATATTTGCTTGAGGGTGTATATCCCGACCGTTTCGCTGAGTTTCCAAAGACCTTCTTTTCGAGACAGATGACAATATCTGAAGGCGGACTTGTATCAGCTGTAAATGACAGCCTAGGATACAGCCGATGGCTCTGTTCTCTCACTTTAACCAGCGGTCTGCCCGGAAAAGCCTCAAAGATACCTTTAAAAGCTTTTGTTAATTTGTTGCTAAATGATCATGGAATAGGTAACGGGGCTAAATCAACTTTGTTCTGTGAAGCAGGTATAAAAGCAGGAATATGGGACTTTCTCGAAGTCTATTTTCCATTTCTTGTCTCAGATAATGTAAATGCAATAACCGGTCCATTCAAGGAAAGGATACGCTTCGTTTTCAGGCTTGATAAATTAAATCCTTTCAAACTCAAATCATAATGTTCAGGCTTAAGTCAAGAAACTGCTTCTAACAAAAAAAATCTGATTGCCTGTGCGACAATCAGATTTTGTATCAATTGAAGTTTTTAAAGTCTATGATAAAATAATAACCAGTATAATTAATACAACAATCAATACGCCGGCTGAAACATAAACACCACCACTTATAGTTTTAAGCTCACGTCTGATTGAACGTGTTTCTTTTCGTAAATCTTTCTTTTCTGTCGATTTCAATTTTGACATATCCATCGCTTTGATCTCGTCTAGTCTCGTCACCAGGGCCTTTGCTTCCGCTGATTCTGCCGGTTCTGGTGGTTTCGTAACAACTAATGAAGAAGGACCTTCTTTAGTCGCTGCAAATGATTGAACAGGGAGAAATGTTAGAGACAAGACTATTGCCATTAAACAAAAAATGAATTTTTTCATAAATCTGATTTAATTAATTACTTGATTTGAAGCGTTTTGTTATTTCGAAATAACCGGAAATTTAATCCAGTATTTTCCTGCCCGAAATAATTCTGAACAATATCGCAATAATAGCAATTACAAGAAGTACATGTATAATTCCTCCGGCACTGAAGGCAAAAAATCCGACTGCCCAGGCGATAATCAGGATAACTGCGACGACATAAAGTAGATTTCCCATGATTGTAAATTTATTTGGTTTGTGTTATTAAATTTAGAACTCATAATAATTGCTCTCCCTAAAAGTTAAAGTGAAATTATTACCACACAAAGATATGCCTACCCATCGCGGCGGTAGTTACATAATCCTCGAAATAAGTTACATCATTTACAGACCTGATAAATGGTGAACGAATATTCTGATGATGAATATTGAAAATCAGAATTAACAGAGAAATACAAAACAATTTGACAGAATGTCTATTGATTTTAATTAATTGGTATTTAAAAAAGCATTAAATATCTTTATCCTTCCTCATACTTATAACCTGATCATTATTTTTTAACAATAACATCTTCACCCTAACCAAACTGAAATATGAGATTATCATTTTGTCTGTTATTTTTATTCATTTTCCCGGTCTCCTACTCCATCGAAAATGCTGATAGCGCAAAAACAAAATTGACAGACCACATTTTGAGTTCGGGCCCGGGGTTCAGATGGAATTTTGGAGTAGCATATACTCTATAAAAAAACCACCCTTCAGAATCACTGAAGGGTGGACAAGTATCAAATCTTTCCAGTCTGTATAGCTATGCTTTACCGGCGCTACCGAGTACACTGACAACTTTATGTTTATAGAGCTCTTTTAGCTTATCACGGGCAGGGCCCAGGTAATTACGAGGGTCAAACTCACCTGGTTTTTCCACAAATACTTTACGGATAGCTGCCGTCATGGCAAGACGTCCATCGCTGTCGATATTGATCTTGCAAACTGCTGATTTTGCAGCTCTGCGTAACTGGTCTTCAGATACACCGGCTGTGTTTTCCATTTTTCCGCCATATTTGTTAATCTCTGCCACAATATCCTGAGGTATTGATGAAGCACCATGCAAAACTATCGGGAAACCCGGAATTCGTTTTTCACATTCTTCGAGAATGTCAAAACGCAGAGGGGGAGGAAGTTCACCCGGTTTTACTTTGAATTTGAAAGCGCCATGTGAAGTTCCGATAGAGATTGCAAGAGAATCAACTCCTGTCTTTTTCACAAAGTCTTCAACCTCCTGGGGTCTGGTATAAGATGAATGATCTGATGATACCTCATCCTCAATGCCGGCTAATACACCCAATTCACCTTCTACCGTAACATCGAACTGATGAGCATACTCAACAACCTCCTTGGTTAATCTAACGTTTTCCTCATAAGGGAAATGTGATCCGTCGATCATTACCGAGGAAAAACCGCTTTCGATGCACGACTTGCATGTTTCGATTGAATCGCCATGATCGAGATGCAATACTATGGGAATTGCATAACCAAGTTCTTTTGCATATTCCACTGCTCCTTTTGCCAGATATTGGAGCAGAGTCTGGTTGGCATATTTTCTTGCACCTTTTGATACCTGAAGTATCACCGGAGATTTTGTCTCAACACATGCACTGATAATTGCCTGCATCTGTTCAAGATTATTGAAATTGAAAGCAGGGATTGCATATCCTCCTTTAAAAGCACTCTTAAACAATTCTCTCGAATTCACTAACCCTAATTCTTTAAAATGTACCATGATATATTGTTTTTAAATAAGACTGAAAAAGTAGTTATTTTAGACTTAGTGTACAAGATATTTGGCAAAAATAATATGCCTGACATAAAGTGGCCACTAAAATGTATTTCCCCGTTTTCAGGCTCTAACAATAAATTCACTATATACCGACAATCAGGTTTCAATTATAAAAAAGCCCATCGGGCAGATGGGCTTTTTGCAATGCTTTTCTGTATTTAATGATTCTGCTGACTGGAACAGGTTAGGTTTTTTAAATAAAATTTCTTTCTTTCCGCTATGGCTTTTTTGTCTTCAGATATTTTTCAAGGAATTTTTCCATTGCATTATAAAAATCAAACCGGTTATTCTGGTTTCTAAAGCCATGTCCTTCGTTGTCTTTTACAATATATTCCACTTCAATGCCACGCTGTTTCAGCGCAGTAACCATTTGATCACTTTCTGCCTTATTCACCCTGGGATCGTTTGCACCCTGGGCAACAAGCAAAGGTACTTTTATCTTATCTGCATGAAGAACAGGTGAAGCTGCTGCAATTAATACGCTATCCTTTTTAGGGTTGCCAACCATTTCATAAAACTGATCTAAATATGGCTTCCAATAAGGCGGAATAGTGTTCATAAAGGTGAATAAATTGGCCACACCACAATAATCTACAGCACAGGCATATAAATCAGGCGTAAAAGCAACACCGGCCAGAGTGGCATATCCGCCATAGCTCCCACCGTAAATAGCAATACGCTCAGGATCCGCGATGCCTTCCTTCTTTAAATATTCTACACCGTCAGTAACATCATCCTGCATTTTTTTACCCCATTCTTTAAAAGATGCTTCCCAAAATTTTTTGCCATACCCGGTACTTCCCCTGAAATTCATCTGTAAAACAGCATATCCTCTGTTTGCTAAAAACTGAACTTCCGGATTAAAATACCATCCGTCTCTTGCCCATGGACCACCATGCGGGTTAACAACAACCGGAAGTTTTTTTGCATCAATACCTTTTGGTAAAGTCAAGTACCCATGCATTGTTAATCCATCCCTCGATGTATAAACAATGGGTTTCATCTTAGCCATATCATTTTCATTAATCCATGAATATGGATTTGCAACTTCAACTGTTTTTCCTGAAGAAAAATTGTAGACATAATATTTAGCGCGGAGCCTGTCGCTGTAAGTAATGACAATTCCATTCTTCATATCATCGTCCCTAGCTACTATCGATGTTTCATAGCCGGTAAATTGTTTCTTCAATCCTGCATTTATAGCATCCCATTCTTTATCAAAATAATAATCTTCCTGCTTTTCTCCTTCCCACGATACGCTGGCAAGAACTTTCTTCTTTTTATCAAAAAATAAGCTTGTTAAATCATAATTTGGATTAGCGTAAAGTTCTTTTACTTCCTTTTTAGTTACCGGATCATATTCAACCAATGCTACCTTGTCTCTTCCAATATTCGATAAAGTATAGATTTTCATGTTACCGGCATCGAATGATTGCGGAGAGAATTGTTCCCTGAACGATGTAGTGAGCAACAAGTTAAAAGTATCCCGTTCAGTATTTCGATATAAATAGGAAATATTTACACCATCTGTTTTAGTGGCCATCCTTATAGCGCCACTATTATCGGTGAACCAGCTATCAAAATTTTGTTTGTTTTCATACATTAATTTAAGCTCTCCTGTCTCTATATTAATCTGATAAGGATCGAAATATTGCTTATCTCTTTTATTAATGACTATAAGCATTTCTTTTTCTTTACCTGGAATGAAACTTAAATTATCTAACAGATCAGTCCGGTAACCGGGGAAGGGGGTCAGCGCTTTCAGATCTTTGCCCGAAGAAGTTACTGAAAAGAGCTGGAAATTTTCATCACCGCCAACATCTTGTAAATAAATAATCCGGTTTCCTTTCCATAAGTAGTTCACAATGCTCCGCAAAGTATCGTTCGTAACACGAATGGCATCTTTATCCCCTACTTTCTGGACATAAATATTATACATGTCTTTATAGTTTGCAAGATAGGAGTAGTAATTGCCATCAGGGGAAATCTGAAAATTAGTTTTCTCTCCATTTTTAAAAAACAATTTCATGTCAATCAAAGGCGCTGCCGTTTCCTTTTCTTTTGAGGCAGTAGTACAACCTGCAATAATCAATAAAGCAGTTAACGAAACTAAAAGCAGAAGATTTTTTCTCATATATTTTGTTTTTATAATACCAAATTTAAACAACACGACAGACAATGTCAATTTTTCTTTCAATAATTAACCACAATTTTTTTACCTGCAAACAATTTCATATTTATAATCGATCAGGTAGATTATCTTGGATTTTAGCAATTCAGTATAATCGATGTTCCCCAAAAATTTTGCTCGTCTGCATTTATAAATAAATGGTTATGTTTTAGCTCCGGCGCTCATAGTCACATGATCCTTCTACCATAAAATTGCTGCTCTTTCCTGTACATAAATAGTACCTAAAAGGATAATTTTTTTTGAAAATCATGAGAAAACAAAAAATCCCACTCAGTGCATGCCGGGGATTGGTTTAGGTCGGTGGCGGTTCTCCGGGAGAAATTCAGGGAGTCTTTTATCTTATTTAAATCTCAAGAAATTATTAAAATCGCCCTTTTGATGTATTTTTAAATGAGTTTCATTATAAAAAGCAGGGAATTGTATCAAAATACTAAAATTTAATCCTTACAATTAAACAGTTCGTCAAAATCGAAGCTTTTGATTTTTTAGTATAGATAATTTCTTAATATACATGTAATCAATGTAATAGATAACAACATTGCTGAAAAATCAAATTTCTCTCCTTACTTCTGATAAAATCCAGCTAATTTTTGACGAATTGTATTGATTTTGTTACAAGTTGAAAATTCCTGTTTGTGTTCATTGCTATTCCTTAGACCAACAAGAGCTAAAACTATTCAATTCTTAATTAAATGGTCATTTACGACTTGACACGTATATATGAATGTATTAACTTTATATAACAATTTTAAACCTGAACAGCGTCATTTTGAAATAAACCATAGATGAAGATTAGAGCGGCACTCAGGGTGAAATCAAAAACATTCTGACATGCTGCAAGACCCCCTGCCGAAA
>Ga0182021_10010524_pt1 | contig 10966 bp, 11 predicted proteins | sample 612E3MmetaG_FD_120493 | JGI IMG/M metagenome (GOLD analysis project Ga0182021, IMG submission 120493) | Permafrost microbial communities from Stordalen Mire, Sweden - 612E3M metaG (Illumina Assembly) | ecosystem: Environmental > Terrestrial > Soil > Wetlands > Permafrost | place: Sweden...
AAGATCCTAAGAAAGTTGCTTTCAGTAAGAAGTTAGCACGTAGGGCCGGGACGGTCCGAACGGATGCCTCGGCATCTAAGCCTGCGGAGAGTATGTCAGTCGTATCTGCCCACAAAGCCGATATGCAGTCCTCGTTGAAACAGGAAACCCCCACTAGAACTGCTGCGACGGTTTAGTGGTGGGAGTGTTCATTATGTACCCGTTGAACTCTTCTGAGGTAATGGTCCCCTTTGCGCTGGAGAAAATCGATGATAAGGGCCGTCTGATTGACACTACGACAAGAGAGAAGATCTTAGAATTGCTTGAGGCGCTTATCATTTGGGCACGGAGGATGAAATAGTCGTTCCGCGCAGCACTTCGCGCAACACTTGGGGTTATCCCGGCAATGAGGTGAGAAAAACATGAAGGCATTGCGATTTAGCAGCTTTGGCGATGTGTCGGCAGTGCTTCACATTGAAGAAGTTCCCACGCCCACCCTTGCACCTGATGAAGTGCTGGTAGAGGTGCATGCTGCATCGATCAATCCGAGTGACGTGAAAAACGTGCAGGGGAAAATGAAACAAACTACCCTGCCTCGCACCCCGGGCCGGGACTTGGCAGGGATTATCGTTGCCGGGGACAAAGAGATGATCGGGAAACAGATTTGGGCGGCAGGCGGAGACATTGGCTTTACAAGAGACGGAAGCCACGCCGATTATATCGTCATTCCCCGGCAGGGCGTCCGGCCAAAGCCAACTCTTTGTCCATGGTTGAGGCTGCCAGCGTGGGGATCAATTACATCACTGCCTTCTTCGGGTTGATTGAAAAAGCCAAACTAAAGGATGGGGAGACCGTTCTTGTAACTGGTGCAAGTGGGGGCGTCGGCAGTTCGGTTGTCAAAATCGCGAAATCTAAAGGTGCCAGAGTGATTGCTGTTGACCGCCAGGTGATGGCTCCTGAAATGGCACGACGGCTTGGGATTGATCTGGCCCTCAGCGGTCAGTCAGACGACATCGTCAATCGAGCGAAGCAGTTTACTCAAGGTAAGGGGGTAGATGTCGCATTTGACTGCGTCGGCGGCCCGCTTTTTGAGGTCGCACTTAATTCATTGGGCTTGGGCGGTAGGCAGTTGAATATCACATCTGTCGGTGATAGAAGGGTGAGTTTTGATTTAATTGACTTCTACCACAGGCGGCTCACGTTGTACGGCATAGACACTCTTTCACTGGATGTAATAGCTTCGGGTGATGTTCTGGAGACTCTTCGGCCCAGTTTTGAACAGGGGTTGCTCACTCCTCCCAGCATCGAGAAAACCTGCTCTCTGGAAGAGGCAGTCGAAGCTTATCATGAGGTGGAAACTGGAAAAACCAAGGGAAAGATAGTGATTACCTTCCCGCACTGATTTAAAGAGTTCAGACAATTGATATGGGAAAAGGCAGATTGGAAGCCTTCAGTGACGGTGTTCTGGCGATCGTCATCACCATCATGGTGTTAGAAATGAAGGTGCCTCATGGTGAAGACCTGGCCGCATTGCGTCCGCTAATTTCAGTTTTCCTGAGCTATGTGCTCAGTTTTGTATACTTGGGCATTTACTGGAATAACCACCACCACATGCTGCATGCAACACAGCAGGTTAGCGGGGCTATTCTATGGGCCAACCTGCACCTGTTGTTCTGGTTATCCCTTTTCCCCTTCGTTACAGGGTGGATGGGAGAGAATTACTTTGCGTCTTCACCAACCGCGCTTTATGGGGTTGTGCTGTTTATGGCAGCATTTGCATATTGGTTATTGCAGCGCACAATCATAGCCAGTCAAGGCGATAACTCACTTCTTGCTAAGGCAGTTGGCAAGGACATCAAAGGTAAACTATCTCCTGTCCTGTATGCAATAGCAATTATTGCTGCATTCTTTGAGCAGTGGATCGCTGGAGGCCTCTATGTCCTTGTTGCGCTTATGTGGCTAGTACCTGATCGGAGAATTGAGCGGGTGCTCAGCGATAAGAAAACATAAACATGTTGCATTGTTAGGAGCCAAACATGGAACGCACTATCGAAGTACGACACGTCTCCGTGGAACTGAATACTAACTTTGACCGCTTAACTGGAGTACTCGAACGAGCCCTTGGACGATTTGATGAAGCTCTACTTAAGGATCTGGAAACCAATCCAGGCTTGGTTGAAGAACGGCTTAAAGCAGCGACTGGGGATGAGGGGCTGATGCTTTTCAATATTCAGGATCATGGAAAGCTTCTGAATCTCTTCGTCATGCCCAAAAAGGCCAGGCAGTATGTTCTGGGAAATCCGCTCATAGCGGTCATGATGACCCGACATGATATCAGAGCAGGACTCTACGCCCCTTTGAGACTTTTTGTCTACGAGACCGACGACCACACGACGCGCATCGAATTCGATAAGCCGTCCTCTCTCTTTGGGCAGTTCAATAATCCGGAGGTCACTGTTGTGGCACAGTCTCTGGATGCAAAATTGGCAAGCCTTATTGAAAAGGCTGAGCTTTTGGCGACTAAAACACAAACTGGTTAAGGGAATGATCTGTGCGGGACAGCAGACTCAAATTAGGTCGCAGGAAGGAGATTAAATATGGAACAACAGTCCAGTGACAATGGCATCATCAATAAACCAAGCAAGTACTCTGTTAAAGAAACGCTAAATCGTTTGGAATCTGTATTGAAATCTAAAGTCATAACTATTTTTGCCCGCATTGATCAAAGGGCTGCGGCGGAAACCGTGGGGCTGATCATGCAGCCGACCGAATTGTTAATGTTCAGTGATCCAAAGGCAGGCACTCCATTGATGAATTCATATCCGTTTCTGGCTATAGATTTGCCTTTGAAGGCGGTGGCATGGGAAAGCAAGGATGGAAGAGTATTCCTGATTTATAACAGCCCTGAGTATTTAAAGCAGCGGCATGGACTAGCACTGGTGCCGTTCAGGGCTGTGGATGAACTACTTGAGAAGGCGCTTGATTAATCCGGCAAGAACGCCTGCCAAATTGACCGGCTTATACTATTTTGGAAACGCCGTTATACTGGTCGGCTGAGTGGTCCATACTATTTCCGGAAGCATCCTTCCCCGAAAATTTAAACATGATATGGGACGGATCCAGAGTGGCGTTGGCATCGCTGTTTTGGGTTATCCTGAACATCACACTGGCGGCGTTTGTTTTGGAGTTGTACGTCACACTAAGGGGTACAGAGGAAATGCTTGCTTCAGAAGGTTTGGCAGGAATCCCCCAGTTGTATGCGCCGCCGGCGTCTGAGCCGGATGTCCGACGGATAAGCCAGTTTGAGATGTTCTGCACAGATTCGGCGTCCATCGCCTTGCTGAAGGTAAAGTTCATCGTAAATGTCTTGGAGGAATCGGGATTGGACAGATCCGAATTCATGCTCGATACGAGGGTCCCCGGTCCGAATACAGGGAGAAAGCCGCCCGAGCTGTACGCAGCTATAAATTTTGGCGATGCGACTTTACTTATGTAATCCTTAAGCTCAGTAACTTGGGACTGGACAGCCGATTGGGACTGGGTAGTTGATTGGGTTTCGGCTAGATTAGACAATATACCGACCTGATCATTTGCCTTGTCTGGTTTCTTCATGTCTGCATAGGTCTTGCCCAGTTCGAGGTAAGCATCAGAGTATGTTTTATCCAGTTTTACAGCCTGGGTCAATTGCGCTGCTGCTTCGTCATATCGGCCCATCTTCCGATAATCCTGCCCAAGTGCATAAAATCCACTCGGATCGTTCGAACCTGTTAAAAGCTTAACTCTTTTGAACTCGGCTTCAGCATTTGTATAGAGCCCTTCTGCTATATAAGTCTGCCCCAGGGAATAGACGTTTGAGGCGAGATTGGGGTTTAATTTGACAGCCTTTGAATATTCCTTGTCAGCATCTTTAAAGTCTTTCTGGTTGAAATATATCAGGCCCAGCGCAGAGTGTGGTACATCACTTGTAGGGAAAAAGCCGGCTGCCTGCTTATATGCCTTGATTGCCTCATCGTCCTTGCCCTGCTTCTGGTAGGTGTCCGCCAGGTATTTGTAAGTAGTGAGTGAATTGTCTGAATAGGGTGAAAGCGCTATCGAACCTTTCAACTCAACAATAGCGGCGTCGAGGTTACCGTTAGTCAAGTCGGTGAGTCCACGTGAAAGTGCGCTGTTCGCAAGGCCGTCAATCTGGTCCTGCGCAGGCGTAACAGCCGAAAAAACGGCCTCTGCATTATTTGTAATTGCGGCGCTTATAGATGAAAGTGACATCGTTCTCCTTTATTTGTTATCGGACGAGGGGCTTTTTTTCTTTACCTGGAAAATTTTGCCGTCATTATCTTGACGATATTAAGGGGAGCAGCAGTTTTCGACCCTTGCTGCTTCCTGTCTGCAAGGGTAATATTATGGAGTAGCTAAAAAAAGCCGTTAAAGTCAGATAGTAAGAAAATATTTCTTCGATAACATCTGAAGGATGGAAATTGACTGGTAACCATTGCAGCTTATGGTACATAAATTGCACATAATAAACAGATAATTACGTTTTTTTGACACGGAGGTAATCGTGAGGGTCGTCATTATGTATGGATGGTTAGGATCCAGAATCTGCTTGCGAAGTATTCGTTCGATATTGTTAAAATCGTTCAGTCCAAAAACAGATCAATGCGGTCACAGAGCCTGATGTTTGTGCTTGCAATAAAATCAGAGAAGACAGACGGTGCGATGGCTAGATATGAAATCAGCGAATCAAGTCTGAGGAATTATTCTCCGCAGTGCGCTGAAATAGAGTGCAATATCAAGAAGATAATTCACGACAAATTGTCCGGCAGGGATAAGTTGATAGTATGGGGCGTTGGCACTCATACACAACGGCTTCTAGGTTCAGGCCTGGATTTTTCGAAGATACTCTATTTTGTAGACTCAAATGCGAGAGATATAGGAAGGAAACTTAACGGTATTGAGGTAAAGTGTCCTGCCGATATCCGTGAGAAAATCCGAGATTGATATCCACCTATTCGTGCCAGCAGGAGATTGCTGAACAGATAAGAAGGGATCTGAAGCTGAAAAACGAGATTATAAAAATGTTTTGACAGGCAACAAAACGGATCGGCTGATACATTGTGGATTGTACTTTGTGAGTTATATCGCGGGCAAACGTAAATGGATTAACAATATTATGATAGAACGTCCAAAGATATTGGTAACTTGTTGCAATTTATATATCGGTGAGAAAAATGTCGAAAATTGTCTTTCAAAAAAAAATAGTCGGATTGGAAGATAAAGTTCTGGTCTATGTGTCTAATAACGGATCGATAGATAGCTAATGTATTTAAATTTAGCAGTTCCACCGTACAGTGTTAAAGAACCTACGATTTACACTTTGGATATTGAAAACAATAAAATTCCGTTTTCTATTGTGTGCATTGATCTTGATAGTTATATTGTTGGTGCAAAGCTTGAAACCTCATTAGATTTTCATGTGACAGACGGAGCCTATAATTTGCAAATTGGAAAGTATTCGTCATTGGCAGAAGATATATTATTTTTAGTAGATGTTGACAAGGATTATAAGCAGGTATTCATGGGTGCTGTGAGTGCGTTTCAGAAGCAAGATTTCAATGGAAAAATACAACGAAAAAGAAAAGGTCAAGTTATTATCCAGAATGACTGTTGGATTGCAAATGGCGTAACAATCATGGGAGGGGTTACAGTACATAATGGAGCAATAATAGCTGCAGCGTCTGTTGTCACAAAAGATGTGCCTCCATATGCAATTGTTGGTGGAAATCCTGCTAAGGTTATTAATTACCGGTTTGATGAGCAGCAGATACAAGATTTGCAGCGCATAGCATGGTGGGACTGGAGTCAGGATAAAATCAAGGAGAATGCAGAATTGTTCCATCATGATGTTTCTGAGTTTATTTCAAAACACATTGAACAGGCAAATCGAGAACTTAGCAATGTACCTCAATTGGATTTTGACAAAATTGGTGGTGTTCCGTTTACCTATTTATTTATACCCGATTTTTATGAGCCACATCCAATCTATGAAAAGGTGATTGGCGAGTTCGCAAGATATTTTGATGATAAGAATGTGGGAATTATCATCTATATAAAACAAGATAACAGGCTGGAGGAGAATAAATCTAAAATCCAGAACATTATTGAGAAGTATTCGGGATGCAATTGTTTTTTTAATGTATATACCGAAAAAGTGGAAGATGAACGCTCACTTTTTAAGACTGCTGATTACTATATAACAACAAGGGCAAAGGAAAATGTGCAGAGAATGTGTTTCGCTGACTCATGCAACACGAAATGTATTTCTGGTGTTGATATACCGGTTTTTGTATAAAAAACACAAGTAAAGCAGTTATTGCCACCAAACTTGTTCGGAGGTTACAAATGACATCAAACCATATTGAACTAATAATTTACATACCTACCTTTAATAGATATGAAAAATTAAGAAATTGTATAAATATCATTTCAAAAGAGATAAGTGGATTAGAAGATAGGGTCCTAATCTACATATCAAATAATGGCTCGACCGATGGCACAAGAGAATATTTACAGTCATTAGATTTCAAGTGGCTGCACATCACTCATAATGAGAACAATATTGGATATCCTCTGAACATTCTCCCTTGTTTCGATTTACCGATAAAATCGGAATTCGTCTGGACGATTGGCGATGATGATTATTTAATGCCGAATTCAATATCAGGCATACTTTTACTGATCAAAGAATATCCGTTGGCAGATTATATTTTCTGCAATACAAAGGCATTTTCAAGCCAAAACTCCACTGAAGTCATGAAAAATTATTTTAAAACAGGATCAGTTGATGGAGGAGCAGTTAAAAGCCGTAAAGATGGAACTGCATTAGTTGATTTTGAGGAACTCATTGACCCCGATATTGCAGATACGCTATTAGGCGAGTTAATGGTCAATTGTTTCAGGCAATCAAGTTTAAGCTCTTGTAAGTACGAAGCAATAGATTTTAATGTTGAAACTGCAGATCTAGGTGAACTGGATTTCGAGGCAGTAGGAAAACTATGTCAGCCGCATAATTTGCCATTTTTAACCTGCTTTAATGGAAAAACAAAAGCAGTTTATTGCGATGTTCCGAGAACTTTTAATTTTTGGGGTTCCGCTGGATGGCTGGGAGATTATGATTACACGTTCCCGATAATAATCCTGTTTCTAATATCTCAATATAAAGAGCGCGGATTTATTTCTGACGGAAAATATATGAAATTATTAGATTATTATTATTCTGCAATGCGTGCTTCTCTGACAAGACAGATTAATGGGCAAAGCACTGCACGTCCATTTAATTCAAAAATCAAAGCAAAGATGTTTGAATTTCTTTTTCATTACGTGAACAGACATTGGCAAGAATCGGAGAAAGAAACTGCTGTACCGATGACGCGGCCATCCCACGCATCAGGCCTCACCTCCATCATCATCCTAACCTTTAACGAACTCAAATACACAAGGGAGTGCATCGAAAGCATAAAGAAACACACTGCCGAACCGCATGAGGTTGTTTTCGTTGATAATGCATCTACGGATGGCACGGTAAAATGGCTAAAAAAAATTGTTAAGGATAATGCTAATTACAGATTAATTGAAAATGAAAAGAACCTGGGCTTTGCAAAAGGTTGCAATCAGGGTATGGAAGCATCTACTGGAGAATATGTCCTGCTTCTTAATAACGATGTGGTCGTAACGAATAACTGGCTTTCAGGGATGCTCGAATGTCTCAACAGCGCTCCTGATGCGGGGATCGTCGGTCCAATGACCAACAATATCAGCGGTCCCCAGAAGGTCCATGACGCAGATTACAAGACAATGAACCGCATGCATGACTATGCAAAAATATTCAGGAAAAGATATCGTTATCGCCGTATTCCCTTGAAGAGAATTGTCGGATTTTGCATGCTTTTCAGGCATCAACTGGCGGACAAAATCGGCCTGCTGGATGAGAGTTTTGGAACCGGCAATTTTGAGGATGACGACTACTGTCTAAGGGCAACCCTGGCCGGTTGCAGGAACCTGGTTGCCGGGGATGTTTTCATTCACCACTACGGAAGCCGCAGTTTTATCGGGAACAGGATCGACTACAGTGCATCCATGTCCGGAAATATAAAGATATTCGACGAGAAGTGGACGGGCATTGCCGTCGATACCCCGCTCGGGAAAAAAGTTGCTGCTTTTAACTTCATCGATAAAGCGGACAAATTGAATCAGAGAGGACAGCTCGACAAGGCTATCGGCATGCTGCTCGAGGGGATCAAGTATGCACCGGACGAAAAGGCCATTTATTATCATCTTGCTGAGATGCTGCTTGATGAAAAACTTTATAAAGACGCACTTGAGGCTGTTAATTCAATGCCACATGAGGCAAAAGATGATTTAAAGCGACTTGAGATCATTGCATATTGCACAGAAGATCTGGAAGCCGCCGGCAAGTATGCCGACAGGATGTTGGAAATCAACAAAGCTCACGCAGCCGGCTGGAATTTGAAGGGTATTATCGCCTTTAACCAGGGTGACAACGCCGCTGCTGAATGTTTCTTTGGACAGGCGATTGCAGCGGACCCGGGTTATGGTGCACCGCACACGAATCGCGGCATGCTGAAATGGGAATCAGATCAAAAAGAGGAAGCCCTGAATCTTCTGGAGAAAGGATTTATCCTGTCGCCGACCGCAACTGACAGTGTTACTCTCTACCATTCGGCAATCACGGACCTTGAACAATTCGAAAGGGCGGAAAAAATATTTCAGGACGCGAAAGAACTTCATCCGGAAAACAAGAGGGTCCTCTTTTTCCTGATCGATATTTTGATCAAACAGGGCAAGTTTGAAATGGCCATGCATGAAGTTGAGCGGGCGATGCTGGACATCGGGATCGACGACGGTATGCTCCCTGCCGCACTGGCGATTCGCGACAAAGTGGGGATTAAGGAAATTGATAAAGCCGTGAAGAATAAAGGCACACTGTCTTTGTGCATGATCGTCAAGAACGAAGAGAAGCATCTGGCGCGCTGCCTTTTGAGCGCCGGGCCGGTGGTTGATGAGATGGTCATTGTGGACACTGGATCATCGGATAGGACAATGGACATTGCAAGGGCATATGGCGCCAAGGTATTAGAATTCCCATGGACTAACAATTTTTCAGAAGCAAGAAATTATTCGTTGTCCAATGCTGCCGGTGACTGGGTCCTTGTCCTTGATGCCGATGAGGTCATCTCTCCCAGGGACTATGCAGAATTTGAGAGAATTGTGAAAAACAGATCTTCTAGGCCTGTTGCCTATACCATGGTTACCAGGAACTATACAAATGAAGTAGCGGCAAAGGGCTGGACCGCCAACGATCGGAAATATCTCAACGAGGAGGCCGGAACAGGCTGGTTCCCCAGTGCAAAGGTTAGGCTCTTTGTCAGCGACAAGTTAATTCGGTTCCAAAACCCAGTTCATGAGTTCGTGGAGGGATCCCTTGAAAAAGCCGGGATAGAGATAAAATTCTCCGCCATTCCGGTCCATCATTATGGAAGATTCGACAAGGCTAAGATGATCGAGAAGGGGAAAAAGTATTTTCTTCTTGGTAAGAAGAAGATCGCGGAGATGAAAGGCGACATTAAGGCGCTGAAGGAACTCGCCACCCAGGCAAGCGAACTGGGGGAATATGACACTTCAGTGGAGTTGTGGAAAAAGGTAATTGACCTTAACCAGAACGAACCCGACGCCTTCCTGAACATCGGCTATGCGTATCTCAAGCTTGAAAAATATCAGGAAGCACTTGACTCTTCCCGCAGAGCAACGGAACTGGATCCCTCCATGAAGGAGGCGGCGCTGAACTATGCGGGCAGTGAATTCCTGATCGGTGATATCAGTAAAACCATTTCTGTTCTTGAAACGCTGCTGCTGAAGCATCCCGATTATCCACCGGCAATGGTGCTGGTCGCCGCTGCGTATTATGTTCAGGGGCAGAAAGAAAAGGGACTTGGGCTCTTCGAGAAACTTCGGAAAAGAGGATTTAACTGGACAGACTTCCTCGATGAACAAGCCAGGGGGGTAATGTCACTTGGAAGATTCGACGAGGCCATTCTGCTGCTTGAGGCTGCCGTCAAAACCGGGAATATCAATAAGGACACCGGAAGGCTGCTTGCGCAGTGCCAAAACAAAAAAGACGGTCACAATGCTTGACAAGCTGCATTGGCCTGTGTTGAAGCATAGCCTGGGAGAACTGTTAAGAATGTTGTCAGCATGTCTTCAGTAAAGGTTTTCCCTGAGCAGATTCTGCCCGTTGACTAATATTTCACTTATTGAGTCATTCCCTAACTTGATCAGGGAATCCACTCTTTTCAGGGATCCTGAATTATCCGGTCATCCGCATCAGGCTGGCGGACAATCACACTATTATGACTTTACGTAAAGACTCTAAGAAACAGACGCTTTGAGACCCGCAGCAATATTCAGGTTGATATTGATCAGGGCTGTCAGTTTATTGGATTCCGGAAAGCACATTACTTCCTTGGTCCGCTTGTCTACAAACAGGCTCAGGGTCAGCAGATCTTCCCTCAATTGTCTTGGCAGTGGATTCCCGTCAGCGGAGATCTCTGCCTGAAAAATGCTCCATAAGAAGCTGTTGATTCTCAGCGCTTCAAACAACCGTTCAATTCGGTCAGGCATGTCCCACTTTTGCTGACAATCCCGGATCTTGAGTGCAGACTGCGTAAGCGCATAAGCATCGATCTCTCTTTCGGACATTTCTGCATTCGGGGCTTTTCTATAAGCTTGCATTTGCGTTGCGTACATTATTAATTGCCTCCCGTTCGTATTCTATCAATTTCTTTGTCAATTTCAATGCCTGGTAGTATTTATTGCCCAATATGTACCAGCTTATCTGGTCTATCAGTCCCAGTGTGCTGGGCGCTGCCTCTACGACGTCTTTTACCAGTTCCCAGTATGAATTATGATGTTC
>Ga0182021_10010525_pt1 | contig 10965 bp, 14 predicted proteins | sample 612E3MmetaG_FD_120493 | JGI IMG/M metagenome (GOLD analysis project Ga0182021, IMG submission 120493) | Permafrost microbial communities from Stordalen Mire, Sweden - 612E3M metaG (Illumina Assembly) | ecosystem: Environmental > Terrestrial > Soil > Wetlands > Permafrost | place: Sweden...
GCGGCGCCGGCGGCCGCGACGCCGAAAGACCCCGGATTCCGCACCATCATTCCAGCCGGGAACCTGGCGGGGCTGCCGGCGCTGGTGCTGCCTTGCGGGTTCGCGGGGAACCTGCCGGTGGCGCTGCAACTGGTAGGAGTGCGGTTTTCGGAAAACCTACTGCTCTCCCTCGGCAAGGAGTTTCAGACCCGCACGGACTGGCATAAGCACCGGCCGCCGGAGGTGTAGTCCCGAATGGCTTCAGCGCGGCGGTGGATGGTTCGCGGGCGCGTGCAAGGGGTGGGCTACCGCTATTTCGCGCAGCGCGCGGCGGCAGGGCTGGGGCTTACCGGCTACGCCCGCAACCTGGACGATGGCCGCGTGGAAGTGTACGCCACCGGTCCCGAGGAGAAGCTCTCGCAACTGGGCGGCCTGCTACACCGCGGCCCGCGCTGGGCCGACGTCCGCGGCGTGGAAGAGCAGGAAGCCGCGGTGCATGAGTACGGCGGGTTTCGGATCGAGGCGTAGCGCACGCTACTCTTGCGTGCCGCGTCGAGACTCTTTGCCACGCTGGGCGGCCGCACAGAGTGTCGGCACGAGTGCCCGGCCCAGGGGGCACCCCGGCACGCAAGAGTGCGTGCGCCACGTTGGGAGCGTGCCCGGCGCCTACTCTTTTGGTTGGACGATGGTGGCACCGGCGCGGCAGGCCGGTTCTTGAGCGGACTATCCTTCGGCGAGATGCCGGTGCAGTTGCGCCATGATCGCCTCGCGAGTCCGGTTGGCTAGGTCGAAAACGGTCTGTTCCTGCCCGGGCAATAGCTCGGGGAAATCGCCCGGATACCGGATCTTGACACCGAAGGGGCTGAGCATCTCGATGCCTTCAAGCGCAGCGGCAAGTTCCGAGTGGACTGGCTCCAGCAATTCCAACAATTCTTCGAGGTCGTGAGTCTTCGGAAACTCGATTTGCCGGCTCACAAGGAACGCCTTCAGATATTTCTCGGCGGCTTGCTGGCAGTGGAAAGCGATAATCTCGCGGAGTGGTTCCGGGTCCTTTACGAGCCGTTCCGCGGCACAATAATCCAATTCCGCCTTCGCGAACCACTGCCGGACCAGGTCGCGCAACACCACCTCAGGCGGCTTCATAGATCACGCGACCGTACTTGTGAGCCGGATAGGCGATCCCGCCGAAAATGTTCTTCGATTCTTCGAATTTCTCGGTTGGGATGATGAACACGTCGAAAGGGAAGCCCAGACCGCGCAAAGACCGGCGCAATTTGACGTGTTCCTCGATGGTGTTGGCTGGCGCGGGCGACACCACCAGGAGATCGATGTCACTGTCTCGTGTCATCGTACCGGTGGCCGCCGAACCAAAGAGGATGATCCTGTCGGCCTTCGTGACGCCGAGCAGGCGGTGGACAATCTCCCGGGTCAGGCTGTCGTCGATCCCCATTCCGAATTCATTATCGCGCGAATGGGCTTGGCAGACTACAAAACCCGACGGTCTGCCCCACGAAGCAGCATAGTGTTCGCAGGCGGGCGGGCCGAGTACTACTCGGCACGATGGTGGCGCCGGCGCCGCCTGGCGGCCGGGATGGGGCTTACCGGTTACGCCCGCAACCTGGACGATGGCCGCGTAGAAGTATACGCCACCGGTCCCGAGGAGAAGCTCTCGGAACTGGGCGGCATGCTATACCGCGGCCCGCGCTGGGCCGACGTCCGCGGCGTGGAAGAGCAGGAAGCCGCGGTGCATGAGTACGGCGGGTTTCGGATCGAGGCGTAGGGCGAAGCTCTCGGACCGGCAGACTCTGCACTCGCCGCGGCAGATCTGCATTCGCCTTCACGGCTGGATGTATCGATCCAGGCCATAACTCCCTGTGAATCAGCGACATGCCCCTCCAGAACAAAATTGGCACTGCGCGTGCATTTGAATCCCGATGGCCGTTGCTAGAGCCACGCAGCCAGGAGGGCACTGACGATGTTAACGAATGCGACGCACTTGAAAGGTCTCACAATTCGAGCTACGGACGGCGATCTCGGAACTGTCGATCAGCTCTATTTCGACGACGAGACGTGGGCCATCCGCTACCTTTCGGTGGAAACCGGCGGCTGGCTTGGCGGCCGGCAAGTGCTGATCTCGCCAATCTCCGTGGTCCAAACGGACTGGCAAGCCAAGCGGCTGGATGTGGCACTGACGAAACGGCAGGTTGAGAAAAGCCCCGACATCGACACGCACCGGCCCGTTTCCCGGCAGCACGAGGCCGCCTACCTCGGGTATTACGGCTATCCCTCATATTGGGATGGACCCTACCTGTGGGGACCCGCGTTTTTCCCGGCCGGCCTGGCTGTTCCGGCAACTCCTTCGGCGGAGGCCAGGGCGGAGAGGATCGGAAGAGAGTCTCCGGATTCGCATCTGCGGAGCACCGAAGCCGTTACCGGCTATACCATTGACGCCCCCGATGGCGATATCGGACATGTGGACGGGTTCCTTGTGGACGATGAAGCCTGGGCGATCCGCTATATCGAGGTAGCCACGCGGAATTGGTGGCCGGGCAAAAAGGTGCTGGTTTCACCCGGGTGGATTGAACAGGTGAGCTGGATAGAATCCAAAGTCTCCGTCGGCCTCTCACGGGAAGCCATCAAGAATGCACCGGAGTACCTCGAGTCCATGCCCATCACTCGAGAGTATGAAGACCGGCTCTACCGGCACTATGGCCGGCCGCCATACTGGGTTCACGAAGCCGAACACAAGTCTCCCTATTCCCTGGCCGGAGTCTAAGTCGGGCTGTGGACCTCGGCCGCCCGCTGCCCGTTCGAGACTAGCTCCGTCATATGATTTGGAGATGAGCATGAAAGCCACGGAACAACTCCATCGCATGGGTCAGAGCCTTTGGCTCGACAATATCACGCGGGGATTGATCTCGAGCGGCACGCTGGAGCGGTACATCCGCGAATTGTCGGTCACCGGACTCACGTCGAATCCGAGCATCTTCGATCACGCCATCCGCAATACGGCGTCTTATGACGAGGCAATTCGCGGGAAGATCCAGGCCGCGCAGGGCGCCGAGAAGCTATTCTTCGATCTCGCGCTGGACGATCTGACCAAGGCAGCCGACCTGTTTCGGCCCATTCACGATGCTACCAATGGCGCGGACGGCTGGGTGTCGTTGGAGGTATCTCCGCTTCTGGCGGACGAACCCGTGAAGACGCTTGAGGCTGCCAGACGCTTGTTCGCCGCGGCGGACCGGCCGAATCTGTTCATCAAGATCCCCGGCACCCCGCCAGGACTCTCCGCCATTGAAAACGCCATCTTCGCCGGTATTCCCATCAACGTGACTTTGCTCTTCTCCCGCGATCAATACCTGAAGGCCGCCGGCGCCTACATGCGGGGGATCGAGAGGCGGATCGAAGCCGGTCTCAATCCGGTTGTCCGCTCCGTCGCGTCCCTGTTTGTCAGCCGCTGGGATAAGGCTGTTGCCGGTAAGGAACCCGATGGCTTGGCAAATCGTCTGGGTATCGCCGTGGCCGGGCAGACGTATGCGGCCTATCGCGACCTGCTGGCTTCGCCGCGGTGGACGCAACTGGCGTCCCAGGGCGCGTGCGCCCAGCGCCTGCTTTGGGCCAGCACCGGCACCAAGAGTCCGAAGGCTTCGGACACACTGTACATCGGCGCTCTGGCGGCTCCCGACACCGTGAACACCATGCCGGACGCTACCCTGCTGGCGTTTGCCGACCATGGGCAGGTTGCGAGTGCTTTGCCCGTCGATGGCGGGGATTGCGAGACCGTGCTGGATGGTTTCGCCCGCGAAGGCATCGACGCCGGCAAGTTGGCGGAACAACTCCAGCGAGAGGGCGCCGAGGCGTTCGTCGAATCCTGGAACGATTTGCTGTTGTGCATCGAATCGAAGGCCCATGCGCCGCGCGCCGGAGCGGGAACCTGAAGCGCGCGTCGGCCGAGGCTGAAAGGCCGGAACCATTTTTACATGACCACATAGGAGGAACAATGAAGAATAACGACAAGGTTGAAAGTGCATTTCCGCATGTCCTGCCGCCCCTGCCCTACGCGGATAACGCGCTGAGCCCCGTAATCTCGGGACACACGATTGGCTTCCACTACGGCAGGCATCACAAGGGATATGTGGATAACCTGAACAAGCTGATAGCGGGAACGGAGCTTGCGGACCTGTCGCTGACGGCGATCGTCACCGCGACAGCCGGCAAAGCCGACAAGGCTGCAATCTTCAATAATGCGGCGCAGGATTGGAACCACTCGTTCTACTGGCGCAGTCTGAAACCCAAGGGCGGTGGTGAGCCACCCGCGGCGTTGCTGCGGAAGATCGAGGCTGCCTTCGGCAATCTGGACGCATGCAAGAAGGAGTTGGCAGCCGCGGCGACTACCCAGTTCGGAAGCGGTTGGGCGTGGCTCGTGCTGGCGGGCGACCAGCTCAAAGTGGTCAAGACCGGCAACGCGGATGTGCCGCTGACCGCGGGCATGAAGCCGTTATTGACCATCGACGTTTGGGAACACGCCTACTACCTGGATTACCAGAACCGGCGTGCGGACTATGTCAACGCGGTGCTGGATCAATTGATCGATTGGGAGTTCGCGGCTGAGAACCTTGGCTGACGGCAGCCTGGACGGAGTAGATAAGCCATTTTAGGAGAGTGAACATGCCAGTATTCGGATCGCCTTTTTCAGGGTTGGCAAACGGCCGGAAGCTCACGGATGAAGAACTCGTCAGAGCCATTCGTTTCACGGTGGCCTCGGAGTATGAAGCGACTCAGTTGTACGTGCAGCTTGCCGAGTCGACCGACAACAAGCTTGCCGTGGATGTGCTCAAGGACATCGCGGATGAGGAACGGGTACACGCCGGAGAGTTTCTGAGATTGCTCCGGGAGCTTGCCCCCGATGAAGAGAAGTTCTACGCCCAGGGGGCCGGTGAAGTAGAAGTAATGATCGAGAAACGGAAGTAAGGGAATCGTGGCGCAGGCCGACGGCCTGCGCCACGCCGAAGGAATTATGGTGAAGATCGATTCAAAGGGCTTCTGGGTACGGCCGGGCGAAAAGGTCGAGCTCAAAGAGTGGCCGACCGTCGTGAAGCCCTTCTGCAAGTCGAAGAAGCAGTACCGGAAGCTCCTCGGAGAACACGTCGAGGAGTTGAGTGCGCTACAACGCCTGCACTACGCGTCCAACCGCTACGCCTTGCTGCTGATCTTTCAGGGGATGGACGCCGCCGGCAAGGACGGCGCCATCCAGCACGTCCTGTCCGGCGTCAATCCGCAAGGCTGCCAGGTTTTCAGTTTCAAACAGCCCAGCGCCGACGAGCTGGAACACGATTTTCTCTGGCGCACCACCTGCCGGCTTCCCGAACGCGGGCAGATCGGGATATTCAATCGTTCCTATTACGAGGAAGTGCTGGTCGTTCGCGTGCATCCGGAGATTCTCCGCAGCCAGGGGCTCTCGGAAGAGCTGCGCGACGAGAAGACGATTTGGGACGAGCGGTATCGCTCCATCGTGGACCTGGAGAGCCACCTGTATCGCAACGGAACCCGGATCGTCAAAATATTCCTCCACCTCTCCAAGGAAGAACAGCGAAAGCGATTCCTCGAGCGCATCGACGAACCGCACAAAAACTGGAAATTCGGCCTCGCGGACATTCACGAGAGGCAATACTGGACGCACTACAGGAAGGCCTATGAAGCTTGCCTGCAGGCGACCAGCACGCATCAAGCCCCCTGGCACGTCGTTCCCGCCGACGATAAGGAGAATGCCCGGTTGATCGTCTCCCAGATCGTCCTGGATGCGCTCAACGACTTCAAGATGGCGTATCCCAGAACTACCGCGAAACGCCACCGCGAGTTGGAATCCATCCGCAAGCTGCTGGCGAAGTAACTCTTGAATTATGGCCCCCGCCAAGGATGTCGCACCCCCCACCGGCCTCACCGGCGCTGAAGCCCGCCGGCGGCTCGACAAGTCCGGTCCCAACGCAATTCCCGACACAGCGATCCATCCACTACGCCGGGCGTTGGCTCAGTTCTGGGCGCCGGTTCCATGGATGCTTGAGGGTGCGGTGGCGCTCGATGTGGCTCTCGGCAAGTACGTCGAAGCCGCCATCGTCGCGGTCCTCCTGGCCTTCAACGCCGCGCTCGGCTTCTTCCAGGAAGGGCGCGCTCAGGCCACTCTCGCCGCGCTCAAGTCGCGGCTCGCGCTCAACGCGCCGGTCCGCCGCGATGGCGTTTGGGCCACCGTGCCCGCTGCCGGCCTGGTGCCTGGCGACATGGTGAAGCTATCGCTCGGCGCCGTGGTTGCCGCCGATGTGCGTCTGACCGAGGGATCGGTGCTGCTCGACCAGTCTATGCTCACCGGCGAATCCGTTCCAATCGAAGCCGGCGTCGGTTTCGAAACCTATGCGGGAGCGCTGGTGCGGCGCGGTGAAGCGGTGGCGGAGGTCACGGCGACCGGAGCGCGCACAAAGTTTGGACGCACGGCGGAACTGGTTCGCACGGCGCACGCCGAAAGCTCGCAGCAGAAGGCCGTTCTGCGCGTGGTGCGTAATCTCGCCATGTTCAATGGCATCCTGATCGCGATCCTGGTGGGGTATGCCCACGCTCTCAAACTGCCGCCTGGTGAGGTCGCTTCCCTGCTGCTGACGGCGGTTCTGGCGTCGATCCCGGTCGCGCTGCCGGCTACGTTTACGCTGGCGGCCGCCCTCGGCGCGCGGGCTCTGGCGCATCTGGGCGTCCTTCCGACGCGGCTCTCCGCGGTGGATGAGGCGGCCAGCATCGACGTGCTGTGCGCCGATAAGACCGGCACGCTCACGCAAAATGAACTGACCGTAAGCGCCGTCCATGCCATGTCCGGCTTCGACGAGCCGCACGTATTGGGACTGGCTGCCCTGGCCAGTTCCGACGGCGGGCAAGACCCCGTGGACGGGGCCATCCGCGCCGCCGCCGCCAAAAAACCGGCCCCCGATCTGCCGAACGCGATCCAGTTCGTCCCGTTCGATCCTGCGACGAAGATGTCCGAGACCACCGCCGCCGACGCGGGCGGCGCAGCCGTGCGGGTAGTCAAGGGGGCCTTTACCGCGGTTGCCGCCCTTGCCCCATCCGCTCCCGATGCATTGAGGACGGCGGGCGATCTCGAGGCCCAGGGCTTCCGCGTTCTGGCCGTCGCCGTGGGTCCGCCGGCGGCCCTGAAACTTGCCGGAATCATTGCTCTCAGCGATCCGCCCCGAACGGATTCGGCGGCGCTCATCGCGGAGCTGCGCACCTTGGGAGTCCGCACCGTGATGGTGACGGGCGATGCCCCGGCGACGGCGGCGATTGTGGCTCGCGCGGTAGGCCTCGATGGAGCTGTTGCTCCACCCGGACCCATCCCCGACAGCGTACGCTCCCAGGATTTCGCCGTCTTCGCCGGCGTCCTCCCGGAGGGAAAGTACAACCTCGTCAAGGCCTTCCAGAAGAGCGGCCACACGGTCGGCATGTGCGGCGACGGCGCCAACGACGCGCCCGCCCTGCGCCAGGCGCAGATGGGGATCGCGGTGTCGACCGCTACCGATGTCGCCAAGTCGGCGGCCGGCATCGTGCTGACCAAACCGGGACTCGGCGGTATCGTCGCTTCCGTAAGGGAAGGCCGCGTCATCTTCCAGCGCATCCTGACTTATACCCTGAACTCGGTTACCAAGAAAATCGTCCAGGTGCTATTCCTGGCGGTGGGTCTGGTTATGACCGGACACGCCATCCTGACTCCTATGCTGATGGTCGTGATCATGCTCACCGGCGACCTTCTCGGCATGTCCTTGACCACCGACAACGTGCGGCCGTCTCCCCTGCCCAATGTCTGGCGAATCGGTCGATTGACCGTCGCCGGTATCTTCATGGGCATCGCCGAGCTGGTCTTTTGCACCGCTGTTCTGGCTGTCGCCAAATTCCGCCTGGGCTTGGGAATCGAGACGCTGAGAACGCTGGCCTTCGTGGCCATCGTGTTCGGTAATCAAGCGACCACCTATACCAATCGGGAACGCCGCCACCTGGGGTCGTCTCGTCCCAGTTCGTGGCTCATCGGGTCGTCCGCGGTCGATGTGCTGATCGCCTCAACGCTGGCCGCTTGCGGAATCGCCATGCTTCCTCTGCCGGTATTCGTGATAGGAGGAACATTCCTGGCGGCGGTGGTCTTTGCCTTCATCGTGGATTTGGCCAAAGTCCCCGTCTTCCATCGCCTCGGGATCGCCTAGAGCACACCCCTCGACGGTTTTTGCTTGCGTGCCGTCCTCTTCCGCCCCAGCTCAGGCCATGACCTGACAATTTCCGTACAAAAGAATCGTAGAAGCTTTGCACCGCACCGCTGAGACCGTGACAATCCAGCCTCCGTTCAGCCCTATCATCGTGATCGGATGGTGGCTGTAATGAAAACCGGACGCACGTTCCAGGAAGCCGGCCGCGCGCAGGTCAGCCTGCTGGCTCCGCTCGAAACGAAGTGCCTGATCTGGCTGGCCCGCCGGACGCCGCACTCGGTCAACTCCGATCACCTCACCGCTCTGGGCCTGGTTTCGCTCGCTGGCGCCGGGCTGAGCTATTGGGGCGCCCGCCAGAACCCGGCCTGCCTGCTGTGGGTGAGTCTGTTTCTGGTCCTCAACTGGCTGGGCGACAGCCTCGACGGGACGCTGGCCCGCGTGCGCCACCAGCAGCGGCCGCGCTACGGGTTTTACATCGACCACGTGGTCGACGCCTTCGGCACGCTGTTCCTGCTCGCCGGGCTGGCCCTCTCCGGCTACATGAGCGAGCGCGTCGCCACCGGTCTGCTGGTCGCCTATTTCATGCTCTCGATCGAAGTCTACCTGGCGACCTACACCCTCGGCACATTTCATCTCTCGTTCTGGAAATTCAGTCCGACCGAATTGCGCATTCTACTGATGATTGGCAACATCGCGCTGCTGTACAAGCCGGTGGTGCACCTGTTCGGCCGCGCTCACCTGTTGTTCGACGTAGGCGGCACCATCGGGATCGCCGGCATGACTCTGATGCTGCTCACCGCCGCGGCCAGACATACCCGGGCGCTCTACCGCGCCGAGCCTGTCCCCAAGGGCGTCCGGTGATGTTGCGCCACTGGCTCAGGTTCAATGCCGTGGGCGCCATTGGAATTGTGGTGCAATTGGCCGCGCTGGCGATCCTCAAGAGTCTGCTGCACCTGGAATACCTGCTGGCCACGGCGCTGGCCGTAGAAGTCGCCGTGCTCCACAACTTCATCTGGCACCAACGCTGGACCTGGGCCGACCGGGCGGGAACCCGCGCCGCCGCGCGCCTGGTGCGCTTCAACCTCGGCACAGGCGCCGTTTCCATCGCGGCCAACCTGCTGTTCATGCGCCTGCTGGTGGGCCAGCTTCACATGCAGTACCTGCTCGCGAACCTGTCGAGCATCGCCGCCGCCTCGCTCGCCAATTTCCTGCTGTGCGATCTGTTGGTGTTCCGCGGATGAGGTCGATTCGCGAGCCGGAAGCCGCTGAACTTGACCGTCACGCGCCCGTGGCCGTCAACGTATCCTGGAATATGAGCGCAACCAAGTCCATTCCGCGGCCAGCCAGGCGCCGCAGGGGCGCGTTGTTCGTTCTGCTTCACTGGTGCGTCGCCGGAGCGCTTGCCGCATGGATATCGGCTGCCCTATCCGTTGTGGTCCTCCGTTGGCTCGACCCTCCGTTCACGGCCGTGCACGTTCAGCGGAGAATCCAGTCGCTGATTCACAAAAAGCCGTATCGAAAACGCTACGTATTCGTGCCGCTTACGCGCATCTCGCCCGAATTCCAGCACGCCGTGGTGGCGGCCGAGGACGCCCGCTTCTACCAGCACCACGGCTTCGATTGGCGCGAGATCCAGATCGCGGTGGAAGACGATCTCGACGATCGGCGTGTCCGCGGCGCTTCCACCATTACCCAGCAGCTTGTGAAGAACCTGTTCTTCGGCACGGGCCGGTCGTCCCTTCGTAAGGGCCTTGAGGCAACCCTGGTCCCCGTGGCCGAGATCGCACTTGGCAAGCGCCGCATTTTGGAGCTGTATCTGAACGTCGTAGAGTGGGGCCCAGGCGTGTACGGGGCTGAAGCCGCGGCGCGGTACCACTACTCGACGACCGCCCGGCAGGTCGACCGCGGGCAGGCGCTGCGGCTGGCGGCCATTCTGCCCGCGCCGCTGAAACGCCGGCCGGAGCGCATGACGAACTACAGCGCCATCATCGACGGGCGCATGCGCCAGATGGGCTGGTAGCCGGATCTGGCCAGCGCCTGGGCCCTCTAGTCGCAACCCGAGCAGATCTTGCGGACATTCACAAGGCCATAACGGAGCTTGAAAGCTCCACAATTTAATGATATAAATAGGTTTATCTGACTTTAAGAAGCGGTCATGCGTGCGGACATCAAAGCGGAAGACCGGGGCGAGCCGCCGCTTGTCCGACTTGGCGACGGCCATGAGGATTCATACCACAATGGGTGGTGCTTATCTGAGCTTCCGTTCAGCCTTCTTTTCAGAATGTGGTCGTGAGGGAGCAAGCTCGGCGGGTTTGCAGGGATCACTCCCGTGATACGCCGGTCACGGAGATAGGTGATGGGAAGCCGGCTTGGGTTCATCCGACGTGTTGCAGCCCGTCGCGCTGACCGGCGATCTGAGCATACATGGCGTCGGGTGCCAGATCGATCTCACCGGGCCACGCAACCGCACCGTAATCAATGAACACCCGACCGAAAAATTGCTCATCCCGTAGCGGAGCGAGTGCGCCGGTCAGTTCTTCCGGCTGCAACTGCAGGCGCCCGGCCACCCCGTCCTTAAATCGCACAAAGAGGCGGTAGTGGGGCTCGGGTTTGACTTCGACTACGTCCCAGTGCATGGAATATCGACTCCGTTCATGCCAGCGGCTCAATTTTCGTCGGGACTGTGTTCTCGCGGCAGAAACGCCAGTCCTCCAACAATTCCCCTCTATGCATCATCGCCCATTCCCGGACCAGA
>Ga0182021_10010526_pt1 | contig 10964 bp, 8 predicted proteins | sample 612E3MmetaG_FD_120493 | JGI IMG/M metagenome (GOLD analysis project Ga0182021, IMG submission 120493) | Permafrost microbial communities from Stordalen Mire, Sweden - 612E3M metaG (Illumina Assembly) | ecosystem: Environmental > Terrestrial > Soil > Wetlands > Permafrost | place: Sweden...
ATAGTTATCTCAGTTGCAATCACTCCATTAATTGAATGGAGACCTCTTGTAGTTTATGCTTTTATGGAAATTGTATTTTATTGCTTTCAAAGCTTCCGGTTAGATATTTTATTTCTCGCAGTATGATATTATCGGTACCCGCTTTCATAATTGCACTGTCTGCGTCTTTATTTAAATACCCCGAATGGTTTTTCTTTATTTCGTTCAAGTCTTTTCTGTCAGTGGGAATAATGGTAATTTTAATTTCAACTGCTTCATTTCCATTATTGATTTCAGTGCTTCAAAGCATTAAGATACCTGGTTTGTTTATATCACTTCTCGGTTTTATATACAGGTATTCATTCTTACTAATAGATGAATTTGAATCGTTTCAAAGGACTTATAAAATTCGTGCGGTTGGAAATAATAAAAAACTAAAAAGAACTGCTTTATCAAATATCACCGCTGTGCTGTTCAGGAGAAGTTTACTGAGAAGTGAAAATATTTATAATGCAATGCTCTTAAGAGGCTTCAACGGGACTTTTCCTTATGTGAATAAATTTGAACACTCTGTGTTTGATTATATGCTTTTATTCTTTGTACTAATAATTTTAACGGGAGCGAGATTTGTCTGATACAATTATTAAATATGAAAATGTCACTTTCGGTTATTCCGAAAACCATACTGCTTTAAAAAATATTTCTTTGACAATCAATAAAAATGAAAAAATAGCTGTTATAGGTGGAAATGGTGCAGGGAAATCAACTCTTCTTCTACTTCTGTGCGGGATTCTAAAAGGTAAAGGGGAGATTGAAATTTCCGGTTTACCTTTAATAAAAGAAAATCTAATTGCTCTCAGGAAAAAAATGGGTTTGCTTTTTCAGGACCCTGATGACCAGTTATTTTGTCCTACGGTATTTGAGGATATTGCTTTTGGTCCTCTAAATCTTGAATTACCCGATGAAGAAATTAAGCGAAGAGTTAAAGAATCCCTTCTTCAGGTCGGACTGCCGGGGTTTGAAGACCGCTCACCTCATCACTTAAGCTATGGTGAGATGAAAAGAATTTCTCTTGCGACTCTTTTTGCAATGAAACCGGAAATACTCGCGCTCGATGAACCTACATCAAATCTTGACCCTAAAACACGAAGAAAAATCTTAGAAATATTAAAAAATTATTCAGGGACATTAATCATTACAACTCACGACCTTGAAGCAGTTCTGGAATTAAGCAACAGAGCTATTTTGCTTTACAAAGGTGAAATTGTAAAAGACGGAAAAACAGTTGAAATTATCTCGGATGAAAATCTGATGAATAAATGCGACCTTGAAATTCCGTTATCAATAAAATTAAATAAATTATAGTTTACCAATATTTATTTAGCTAGGAAATTCCTAAGCCGCAACTCAAGAAAATCACGGAAATCAAAATCTTTATAATCGTAGATTTTATCAAACATTTTTTCAGCCGTTTCCCTGATTGCGCTTCTATAATACTTTTTACCAAGTTCAAAATATGAATGAGGAATCAGCCAGATTTCAGTGGGGGGATTTAACTTAACGCATATATTAAAGCAATCAATTGCTTTATCATTTTCATTTCTGAAATTATACAGGACTCCAAGTTCATAATAATATCTTATTTTAGCATCATCGTTGTTATATTTTTCAAGCCATTTATTTTCTTCAATTTTGTTAAAATTATTCAGGGATTCGTTATACAGACCTTCTTCCCTTTCGTTAACAGCAATTGTGGTAAGTGAGTCGAGTTCATTAATAGGGGCTATTATTCTTTCATTTGAATATCGATAAAACAGTTTTTCCGGTTCTCCGTCTTTTTCATCAATATATTTGTTTCTGGACGCCTTATATTTTTCTATTGCTATATCCCTTCTGCCCAGCATTTCATAACTAACCGCAAGAAGATAAATCGTAATATTATATCTGTCTTGTTCCTGAACATATTTAAATGATTCTTCCAGGTTCAGAATTGCATTTTTGAAATCATTTTTTCTGAAATAAGCAGTGCCCAGCATTGAATAAATACCTTTCTTAATTTCATTCTGCATAGAATTCGTATTTAATTCAAGCGCTTTGTTCAGCTGTTTAATAGCGTCATCAATTTTGCAAATCTGTATGAGCAAGCTCCCGTAAACCTCCCTGAACACAGGGCTTTCAGGGTATTCATTTACGAGGCTGTTTACAATATCAAGTGACTCGGTATTTTTTTCCTCTTTTTCCCGGATTAAAAAAACCACGAGAAATGCTTTAGACTCAACTCTGTTGTATTTTGATTTTTCCGCTGAAGTTCTGAGCATTTGGATACCATCCTTAATATCTCCATCTATCCCGATTAGTGATAGCAGCCATTTGTATTTTTCCGGAACAAAGCCTAATGCAATCTTAAATAATCCCAGACCCATATAGGCATCATAATAATCGGGATAATTTTTTACAATATTTTTAAGAATTCTGTATCCTTTGTTACCATTATCTGCGGCTTTCAGCAGGCTTTTATTCAAATATAGCATAATTAAAGAACGGTAACTGTGTATTGCCCCGTTGATATATAGTGCGTCAGTATTAGTATCATTTATTTCAAGTTGCTCTTCGCATTTGTCTATAACTTTATCCGTGAGTTCGATGTATTTATTATATAAATTTTCATCTTTGGTCGAAGCTGCCCGGTAAAAATAAACCATAGACTCGAAAAAGAATCCCTTCACGTCGTCCGGATATAATATTCCATAAGAATGAAATTTACTTTCTGCTTCTTCAAGTCTTACATTATAGAGATCTTTTAATCCATCTTCGATGCTTAACTGAGGTTTTTGATGTGAAAATCCCTGATTTGAACCAGCTAAAAATAGAAACAAAAATATTACAGCACTATAGATTTTCATAAAAATAAACTTAAATTAATTTTTCGAGTGTTCAATAATAATTTATCTCGTTATCAAACATCAAATTTTCCGGGAATTAGAATATTTCAACAATAACCCTTTATAAAAGAATTTAACAACTATATATTTGTAAGTAAATTCAAATTAAATAAATGCTTAAATAAACGTTTTAACGGAATTTTATTGAAAAGGTTTACCGTCTTTTTTAAATATTACTATTAAAATTAATTCATAATATTTTTATATAATAACTTAAACATATGAAAAAAATAATAATAATAGTTTCAGTATTATTTCTTATCTCAATACATTCCTATTCTCAGGAAATGAAGCTTCCCCCGGCAATCGACAATGCCTTCCTGAAATCTTGCGAGGGTTCCTGGGTGTCGGATGAATACGAGTATATGGGAATGAAATGGCACGATGAGGCAGAGATTAACTGGATATTGAACAATCAATATCTGGAAATGAAAATAACGACTTTCGGTCCTAAGGGGTTTACTTTCAAATCTATGGCTCTCATGACCGCCAACAAGGAAGGGAATTATAAACAATGGACTTTTGATGACTTTGGATTAATGGATGCAGGATTTTTCGAAGGGAAAATAGACAGCAATATTCTGAAAATAAAAGGCGGAACATTAACATCTTCAGCTTCGATTGTATTAGCTATGGAAGGAAATGTTATGACTGAGGATGTGACATTTACTCAGGAAGACGCGAAGGGAAAAGAGGTCACTGTTACAATAAAAGTGACTTATAGAAAAAAATAAAACTTTGTAAGATTAAACAAACATTTATTAATTGAACATTTTACTTACAGGTGCAAACGGATATATAGGCAGAAGACTGCTTTCTGAATTGGCACGAGGAAATCATAAGGTCTATTGTCTCGTTCGTGATCCCCGAAGATTTAATGTACCAGCCGGATTGCAAAATAATATAACTGTATTAAAAGGTGATTTACTTAAAAATGAATCTTTATCCGAAATCCCGAAAAATTTGGATGCGGCTTATTATCTTGTGCATTCAATGGCTTCATCAAAAACATTTCAGGAAGATGAAGAAAAAAGCGCTTGTAACTTTGTACATACTTTAAAAAACACATACGCTAAACAAATAATTTTTCTCGGTGGAATCTCTAACGACGTTAATTTATCGATGCATCTCAAATCACGGCTTAATGTCGAAAAAATTCTCGGAAGCGGCGGTATTCCCTTAACGGTACTTCGGGCTGCCATTATCATTGGTTCAGGAAGTGCATCTTTTGAAATATTACGGGACCTCGTCGAAAAGCTTCCGGTTATGGTCACACCGAAATGGGTTAACGTAAAGTGCCAGCCAATTGCAATTCGGGATGTGCTGAAATATTTAACCGGTGTTCTGCTTAACAACGATACATTTAATAGAATATTTGACATCGGAGGAAAAGATGTTTTGACTTATAAAGAAATGATGCTTGCTTACGCAAAGATCAGGAAATTGAAAAGATTATTGATTGATGTTCCTGTGCTATCTCCGAAATTATCTTCGTACTGGTTGTATTTTGTGACTTCAACCTCTTTTCAATTAGCTAAAACTCTTGTTCAGAGCCTTAAAAATGAAGTAGTTTGCAAAAATGACGATATAAGGAAATTTCTTCCGTTTGAAACACTCGGATATGAAGATGCTCTTAAACTAGCACTTGCAAAAATCGATAAAGATGATATAGCTTCAAGCTGGATAGACTCAGCAGTGAGCGGGAATATTAACATTAATTTTATTGATAATATCAAAGTGCCGGAATATGGCTGTGTCTTTGATAAACAGACAATTGAATTTACCGTGAACACTGAGAAAGTTAAAAATAATCTCTGGCACATCGGAGGAAATCGAGGCTGGTATTATATGAACTGGGCATGGGGAATCAGAGGATTTCTAGATAAACTTGTCGGCGGTGTCGGGCTAAGAAGAGGAAGGAGAAATCCCTCAGAACTTTTACCCGGTGATGCGCTCGATTTCTGGAGAGTTCTTGCAGCAGATAAAATTTCAGGTAGGCTTTTGATTTTTGCTGAAATGAAAATGCCGGGTGAAGCATGGCTTGAATTTCAGATACTAAATAAGAATAACAAAAGTTATCTAAAGCAAACGGCAACTTTCAGACCGAAAGGATTATTGGGAAGATTGTATTGGTATTCACTTTTGCCTTTTCACCTTTTAATATTCAGAAATATGGCGAAGGGAATTATTAATTATAATACGTAATGGAATTTTATTTTCTGTTTGTTTGAAATGGTATAAAAAAAGTATTTACTTGTTTTTATATTTAAATTTATATTCCTATAAATGTTAAAGGTTAATTAATTATAACTGAAATGAAAAAATTATTACTTGTTTTGCTTTTATTAATTATCATTCCTTCTTTTAGTTTTGCCCAGAAAAATATCACTCTGGGAGTATTCGGCGGTGTGATTATTCCGACCGGAACATTTGCAGACGGGTTTAACTTGTCTCCGTCAGTCGGGGTTGAAAGTTATTACCCTGTTGATAAAAATATAGATGTTGTCGCTGATATTGCATATTCATTTCTTTCTTTAAAAAATCCGGGTAACTTAATTTCAAACGATAAATATTATTATTTAGAATCTTCCGGAGGAATAAGGCTTAATCTGATGCCGTCTAAACAGAAATTTTTTATTGAAGCCTTAGTCGGAGGATATACTTTCGGTGTGAACTATACAATCAACGGAATAACATATACTAACAGCACAACAAATTTTGGATTGAACACCGGAGCTGGAGTCATTGTTCCCTTAAGTGCGCAAATTGAAATTGCGGCAAAAGTAAAATTTCATTACATTTTTACACCTGTTAATTCTACCAGTTATATAGGTTTCACTGGCGGCTTTAACTATAAATTCCTTTGAATTTGAAGTATTACGCAACAGAGTGTTTAATGAAAAACACCCTGTGCAAAATTTTATTCTAATTTGCTTTTCTTGCGGATGGAATTAATCTCTGCATTCCGTTAGTTGCAGGAACTGCAGGTGTTCTGGAAACATCGGCATTCTTACCACCGTTATCATTGTTCTCTTCTCCTGCGAGTGCACCGGATGAATTGTTCCACCAATCCGAGACCATATTCATGTGTTTCCTTATCCAACTCTCCTGGTCTTTTTTATTCAACGGGTCCAACGCTGCCTTCATACCTTTATGTATGTGATCGTCCGTCCAGTCCTTATAACCTTTTTCTCCTTGCCCCGTCAGAGTTTTTTTCTGCTTGAGATACTCATCCATATTTTTCGCGTCGTTTATTACATCCTTTATTCTCTGTTCATATTCATTATAAGTAGGGTCGCTTTGTAAATGAAAATCCTTAAATCCTTGCCCCGTATTTTTTAAAGCTTCACCATTATCTTTCACAGCCCACCCCGGATTGTCAAGTATAAGTTCTTCTCCGGCGTTAGGACCTGTTAATTTTATAGATTTAAATCTCCAGATTGGGTAGTTATTTCCATTGAAATTAATTACATCTCTTCCGGGGTCATCATCATAAGTGATTTCAATTTTACTGCCGGCATTCTCTAACAATGACAATCTTCCCTTTGAATCTTTTGAAGAATTCACATATAGTGGTCTGTAAATTTCAATTACAGATTTTGGATATTCAATTGGCAGATCTCTCATATAAAATCCGTTCCCGATATATGCCCAGAGTCCTTTTTGTACGTACTTGGAAAATGGATCAGCGGGAAGATAACCATTTAGCATTGCAGCACTTTCTATGTCATTATAAGTCAAATTTGGGTTTGTTATCTTTGCTCTTAAATCCTGATAATATTTTGCAACACTTCTTATTTCTTCCGGCATTACTTCAAGAGGTACATTTTTAAGGTCAAACGTTAAATCTGCAATTTCTTCGGGTGTAACCAGCGGTCTTATCTTATTTTGAAATTCCAGGCTGTAATCACTGAATTTTACACCGTCAACAATTCCCCATAAAAAAAGTTGAATATCGTGCTGTGCAATTTCCGGGTGATCTACAGACCTTGTCAAAACATTGTATACAAGGTCCGACCTTTTTCCTTTCAATGGAGCTAGAAGATAACCTGAACCTTTAGTTGGTCCGTAAGTTCCGGCATGCAGGCAATATGACTGAATGGTAAATCTGTAATATCCCGGTTCGAGATTTTTAAAATCATAAACTTCAGGTTCTGCAGGCGTGCGTTCCATGTCAATTTCTTTAATCCAGAACGCAACGGGTAAGGCATCATCAATGGATGTTGTTACGTTTTTCTCCTCAAACAATTCTACTTTTGTAATATTTTTCTTAACCTTTTTCAGAACATCATCAAGCTGTGCAAATGAAAATCTTACAATCAAAAGTGAAAAAAGCAGTAAAAAAATTATCTTTTTCATAGCTTAAAAATTTAATTTTATTGATTTTAAAAATAAAAATTTTTTTCGAAATTACAAATTCATTATTGATATTAGATTATTTCAAAATTATATATTTATGAACAAAATGTCCACTTAAAAGAAAAAGGGCTTTTCAGCCCCTTTTCTTTTACTCTTCTTCGTGATAATTCCCAAATGATTTTTTTAAACTATTATTTCACGAGAACCATTTTCTTTGTACTGATGAGATTATTGTCTACAACCAGGGAATAGAAATATATGCCTGATGCAAGATTACTTCCATTGAATAAATACCTTGTAACTCCTGCATTGAATTGCTGATTGTTAAATAATGTCATCATTTCTCTGCCTACCATATCATATACTTTCAATGAAACATTTCCCGGTTTTGGTAATGCAAAACTGATTGTAGTGGTCGGGTTGAACGGGTTCGGATAGTTTTGTGAAAGTTCATATTTTGCAGGTATTTGTGTATTTTCATTTCCGTCTAGAATACCTGATATTGTCGTGATATTTTTATGAATATAGCCGAGAGTACCTACGCAGAATAATTTATAGTCATTATCCATCCATGAGCCATTAACAGTTGAGCCTGATGTATTGGTTAATGTCCATGCTCCGCCGCCATTTACTGTTGAATAAGAAACTCCATATTGACCTAAAACTATTCCAATCTGAGGTGATGCGAATTTAAGAGTATAGAATGAGTAATTCCTTGACGGAACACTGACAGTATCCCAGAGTGTACCTCCATTTGTTGTCTTATATAAACGTCCGCTTCCACCGCATGTATAACCTGTATTGGCATCAAACATTTTTATTTCGTAAAGTAATCCGGCATAACCGTCTACGAGGGTTTGTGCGGTCCATGTATTACCACCGTCAGTTGTTATATAAGGACGGGGGGTATAATTTAATATCCAACCTGTATTAGCATCTAACATAGAAGCTCCATAAATTTGGTTAGCAACACCAACAGCTCCAGTCAATCTTTGTTTTATCCACGATGTTCCGCCATCAGTTGTTTTAAATATTGTAGTAGTATCTGTTGAGACATAAGATTTCGAGAAAATGAATCCGGTTGTTGCATTAATGAATTGAACTTTGGATAGATTTAGTCCTGCGGCCATATTCGAAATGACTACAGAGTCAAAGCTTGTGCCCCCATTTGTGGTTTTATATACTGCACTATTGCTTCCAACAATCCAACCCGTGGTTGCATTCACCATGCCAATGCTGTTGAATGTTGCGGTTGAACCAGATAATGCAAGCACGCTCCAGGTAGTTCCGCCATTTGTTGATTTTAATATCTGATCAAAGGAAGAACCGGCTACCGTTGGTGCTCCGACTGTAATAACAGTTCCATTTATTCCCGATGCCCAAACATCATAAATAGTTCCGCCTTTAAGCATTGTTGTGAATGTCGGTCTGTAACCTGCACTGATTCTTGCATCCATGATACCATAGGCACCTACAGATACTGTCGAATCGCCTGATGAATTTCCGATAACCGATGCATACATCGTGGAAACCCATGGACCTGAATTAATATTCGGTGCAATCTGCAAAGTATCCCAGCTTGTTCCAAGATTTGTAGATTTAAAAATATTGAATGAATTACCTGTGAGGAAAACAGCAGTACCTGATGAAGTTCCGCCATATTGTATTTTAATATTATCTATGTATGCATCATTTCCAAAAGCACTGATTGCAACAAATTTCAGTTTACTTGTTCCAGCCGGTATTACAAATTTTCTCGGAGCAAACTGATTTCCGAGCGGGAAAAAATGTCCAGTTCCTGCAAGTACAGTTCCCATTGTAGATGAATCCATCAATACCAATACATTAAAAGTTGCTCCGGCATCAGTACTTGTAAGGATTTGCATTTTATCATTTGTATTGGGATATGGTTTATAAGCAATATCGAATTTCAACGTGTCGCCCGCTGCTGTTGGATTAAAAGTCGGAGAATAAAGCGTATCCTGCACTCCTGAAGAAACGTTATAAAAATTGTATTCGCTGGAACCTGTTCCTATGCTGTAAGCACTCGTATCATATCTATACCAGCGCGTAGTACTGCTGACAGACCATCCTGCCGGCGGAAAAGTTGTGCCGGCAAAGGTTTCTAAAAATGGAGTTGGAGCAGATGATGATGTCAGAAAATCAATATCATAATATGTATCACCTGTCGGTAATCCCGTGCTGGCAACACTCCAGGTCGTTCCGCCGTTGGTAGTTAATCTGCAAGATCCTGAGCTTCCTGCAACAATTCCAGTATTGGCATCTAAAAATTGTATTTTATACATTGTACCGGTAGCACCGGTTGCAATCGAAGTAAATGTTCCGTATGCTCCCGTAGTACTTTTATAAACTGCACCGGAAGCAGATGATACGAGAATATTATTTGTATCACTTGCATATACATCATACCCTGTTGTATAAGCAGGAGTTAGTAAAACAGCCCAGGTTAAACCGCCATCGGTTGTCTTCAGTAATTTTGCTGTGGATGTACCGCAGGCATAACCTGTAAGATTATTGATGAAGTATAAATGATACAGAGTTGCGGCACTAGATACAACCATTGAAGTATCCCAGGTAGTTCCGCCATTTGTTGTTCTCGCAAGGTTACCGCTCGAACCGCAAATTATACCTGTATTTGCGTCAAAGAATTTTGCATCATATATATTTGTAAATTGTCCGGTAACCTGGAAACGCTTTCCTGCATCTGTCCTTAATGTCCAGTTCGCACCTGCATTAGTTGTCTTTATAAATGTTCCTGCATATCCAAATGCATACCATGTGGATGAATTTATTTTTATCACTTGACGCAATGTATTTCCCTGAGGAGACTGATGCTGCCATTTCCAATCCTGATTAACCTGAGCATTTAAGTTCAAAGCATAGGCCATAAAAATCATACCTATAGCTATGGTAAATAGTTTTTTCATTGTTAAGTTTTCCTTTCTGCCATCGGCGTCCTTTTGTTTATTATTGTAATTTCCCTGGTTATAAAGGACGAATTTCTGCAAAATATTAATTTGTTTTAAAAATTTAATTATATCTAAACCTTTTCGATTTATTTACAAATCTATATATTAAATCGATGTTTATCACTATAAAATTTTATCCGAAGTTATGACACTAAGTTTATGTTAAACCCAAATTAAACAAAACACCAAACTAAATAATTATTATTATTTATAATAATTAAATAAAAAATATTTTTCAAATAAATTTTCCTGTTAATTCATCTCTCTGAATTTTGTCTGCCGGAACAATTCTTCCATTCATTGCGATATAAACACCACTATTTAATTCATTCACAGCTCCAATAGCAACACCAAGGTTAAATTCTGCATCCGAATCTTTAAATCTTTCAGGTTTTACTGCACCTGTTAAAACTATAGATTTATTTTTGATTGAAGATAAAAATTTTGCAGACTCTATCATTGTGTCTGTTCCGTGTGTAATGATTATTTTGTCGGTATCAGCCTCAGTACAGCTTTGAAGCATTACCTGTCTGTCATTACTTGTAATATCGAGACTGTCTTTTCTCATCAGTGGTATTATTTCATAATTAAAATTGGGTTTAATTTTTTCGAGAATTCGTTTTATCGCGGGTTCATCTATTTCAAACGCATATCCTTTTGTGGTTTTTGGATAATCTTTATCAATAGTTCCTCC
>Ga0182021_10010527_pt1 | contig 10964 bp, 9 predicted proteins | sample 612E3MmetaG_FD_120493 | JGI IMG/M metagenome (GOLD analysis project Ga0182021, IMG submission 120493) | Permafrost microbial communities from Stordalen Mire, Sweden - 612E3M metaG (Illumina Assembly) | ecosystem: Environmental > Terrestrial > Soil > Wetlands > Permafrost | place: Sweden...
GAAATATGGGGTCTGTCCGGAATGCGGGCAGGGGATTTTTCCCCCTGGATAAGGAGTTGGAACTTTTGTCGGGGAGGTTGACGCCGAGCGGGGAGGAGCATCTGATCCGATTATCGAGTTGGATGCCATTTGAGCGGGCGGCAGAATTGATGGAAGATATGCAGGGGATCAGGGTCAGTCCAACGACGAGTAGGCGGAACAGTGAGACAGCCGGGGCGGCTTATGTAGAAATGCAAACAGAAGAAGTAAAGCAACTGGAAAAGGATATGCCGGTCGCACCCAAGGGAGCGGAGAAAATGCAGATGAGTGCGGATGGGGCGATGGTGCCGTTACTGCATGGGCAATGGGCGGAAGTACGAACGTTGGTGGTTGGAGAAGTGCAATCAGCGGTGCAAGAGAAAGAAGAATGGGTGGTACACACGCGCGATTTATCCTATTTTTCGCGCAAAACCAGTTCAGAAGAGTTTGAACGACTGGCATTGGTGGAGATCCAACGGCGAGGAGTGGAAAATGCGAGACAAGTGGCTGCGGTTATGGATGGGTCGGATTGGCTGCAAGGTTTCACCGATCACCATCGATCAGATGCAGTGAGAATTCTGGATTTTCCGCATGCTGGAGAGCACATTGGCCAGATCGGAGAGTTCTTGCATGGAGAAGGGACATCACAGGCCCAAGAATGGCTCAAAGAACAATTGCACCGGCTCAAACACGAAGGCCCCGATGACCTGTTGATTGAGTTACACCAACTGCAAGCTCAACATCCCGATGCACAAGCAGTGTCTGGCAACCTGGCCTATCTCAAGAAACGAGAGCAACAAATCCAATATCCACGTTTTCAGGCGGACGGCTGGCCTATTGGCAGCGGAATCGTGGAAAGCGGCAACAAACTGGTGGTGGAAGTGCGTTTGAAAGGCTCTGGGATGCATTGGGCCGAGCGGCATGTCAACTCCATGCTGGCTCTCCGCAACATTGAATGCAGCGGTCGCTGGAGAGAAGACTGGCCTAAAATCGAAACCCATCTTCGTCAAGACGCCCATCAAAGAAGTGCCAAATTGCATCAATCGAGAAATGAACCTGTTCAAGCCAGCATATCGGAAACCCAAATAATAATGGTACCACCTACCCAGATCATACCCGTTTCATTACCTAAAGAACCAATCAAGCCAAAGAATCCCAAGGATAATCCCTGGCGAAAATTCAAATTCGGTCGAGCTCTTTATCAACGAGACTATCCCGCGAAAAAGTGACGCACACCCATATGGTCTTTCAGGTCTTTACCTGATTCTCCGCAATATCTCCCGCCTGTCTTCACATTCACTTCACAATCGCGGCCTATACTCTCCTTAGATTTCAAAAGAAATCAGAAAAGGACAAATCGCAATAAACGTTCTCCAAATTTATTGCGACAATCCTCAAAATATCATGCAAAGGAGAAAAAATGAGAATTCTTTGGAGAGTTTTGGTTGTAATTGTGTTGATTGCTGCCATCCTCGGCATTGGTGTGTATGCCTACAATATTGGCATGGCCCAGGGGCTGGCGCAAAAGGTCCAGGCCCCGCTGGTCAATTCCGTCCCGGTGCCCCAAATGATGTATTATGGGCATCCCTTCTTCGGGTTTGGTTTCGGCCTGCTGGGCTGTCTGGTCCCGTTGTTCCTTTTGTTCCTGGTCTTTGGCAGCTTGCGGTTCCTGTTCTGGCGCGGACCGATGGGCTGGGGCCACATGCACCACCGGCGCTGGAATTGGCAGGATGAAAATGGCAAGGATGTGCCGCCTTTCTTTGCCGAGTGGCACCGCCGGGCGCACGCTGCGCCGAATGAAAAGAAAAAAGAGTAAACCCCTCACTACGCACGCCCGGGCCTCGCGATGAGGCCCGGGTTTGTCTCCAACACCCCCAATTTCCCTGCTCTCCAGGCGATGCTCGAAGCGCAGAAAATCATTCCTTCCCCCAGGAACGCGATTGGGGTAATATTCTTGAAATAATATGAAGACCATCCTTGTCGTTGATGATGAACCCAAAATTGTCCAACTGGTGCGCGATTACCTGGAACGCGCCGGCTTTCGCGTTTTGATCGCCTCCAATGGGAAAATCGCCCTGGCACTGGTCCATACCGAAAAACCGGATCTTATTATTCTCGACCTGGGTTTGCCGGAGATGGACGGATTGGATGTTACCCGCGCCCTGCGCAAGGACTCGAATGTGCCCATCATTATGCTGACCGCCCGTTCCGATGAGACAGATAAATTGATCGGCCTGGAACTGGGCGCAGATGATTACATCACCAAACCATTCAGCCCCAGGGAATTGGTGGCACGCGTTCGCGTGGTGTTTCGCCGGATGGAAAACTACAGCGAGGCGAACATACAGATGCTCCATGCCGCCGATCTGACCCTGGATATGCCCCGTATGCGTGTAATGGCCGAGGGTCGGGAAATCGAAGAGTTCACACCAACGGAATTCGAGCTGCTGGCTGCCATGGCCCGCCATCCCGGACGCGTTTTCACGCGTAACCAACTGCTCGAAGCGGTTCACGGGATTGCCTTTGAATCATATGAGCGGGCCATTGACGCGCATATCAAGAACATCCGTCGCAAGATCGAACCGGAATCGGGTGAGCCGCGCTACATCCTCACGGTCTATGGCGTGGGCTACAAGTTCTCCGATCAATGAAAAATGGATGATAGAAAAGATCCTTCATCGATGGATATGCACGTTCATTTTCGCCGCCGCAAACCCGGCTGGTGGCCGGAAAATGAATCCTGGCCGCCGGTACAGCCACGCTGGCGTGCCATGCGCGGGCGTTTTTTCCGGCGCATGGGCTGCGTAATCGCTCTGGTCAATCTGCTGGCCTTTTTTGTTTTTGCTACGGTTTTGGGGCTGGTTTTGAACAGCCTGGGCATCATCCATATCTATTATCGACCGCTCGGGTGGATTATTCCGGTCGGGATCGTTATTTTGGTATTAGCATTCGGCTCGCTGGTCTGGGGTGGGCGCGGCTTGCGCCATATATCTGCTCCCTTCGGTGATTTACTGGAAGCCGCCGGTCGCATCGCTGAAGGGGATTATTCTCAGCGCGTACCTGAGCGTGGACCATCGGAGGTACGGGCCCTGGCGCATGCATTCAATGGAATGGCTGCCCAGTTGCAATTGACCGAGGAACAACGCCGTGACCTGATGGCCGATATCACGCATGAACTGCGCACCCCGCTGACGGTGATCCAGGGCAACCTGGAAGGCTTCCTGGACGGCGTGTATTCTCCCGACGAGGCCCGCCTGAAATCTCTGCTCGATGAAACCCAGATCCTGGCGCGCCTGGTGGAAGACTTGCGTACGCTGGCGCTGGCGGAAAGCGGCGCCTTGCAGCTCAAAAAGGAACCCACCGACCTGGCGCTGTTGCTTGGAGAGACCATCTCTGCATTTCGAACCCAGGCGGATGCCGCCGGAGTTAAGATCGATCTCCAGGCTGGTCCGGAAGCGCTGATTCTCACCCTCGACCCGGAACGCATCCGCCAGGTTTTATCCAACCTGATCGCCAATGCGCTTCGTTACACCCCACGAGATGGAGCCATCCACATCCGGTATGCCAGCCTCCGATCGGATGAAGGAAAGTACGCGGAGGTAACCGTCGAGGATAGCGGGGTGGGTATTGCCCCGGAGGTATTACCCCACATTTTCAATCGTTTCTACAAGTCGCGCGATTCCAGCGGCACAGGTCTGGGGTTGCCAATCGCCCGGCATCTGGTTGAGGCGCATGGCGGGAGTATCACTGCCGCAAGCCAGCCCGGTCATGGCACTACCATGCGCATCCGCCTGCCTGCGGATGAGTAGGCGCCCGCTTCATGGAATGGATTGACCGGAGCTCTTCATCATTTGGAAAGCTCCGGTCATATTTATTTCGTGGAAAGTCTCAGGATTATGCAGCCAGGAGCAGGAATTTACTTGTGCTCGGCTTCTTCCGCCGCATCTGCTTCGGCCTTGGTCTTATGCACCGTCCCATCCGGATGGTTGGGGGGCGAATACAAAGTGTATAGTTTCAATTGCCTGGTCTTCGAGTTATTGATGATGTTATGATACGTGCCTGCCGGGACCACCACGGCATCGCCTTCCCCGGCGATGTGTTCTTCCGAACCATTAAGGATGAACTTGGCTTCACCTTTTTCGATCCGGAAGAACTGGTCCACCTTTTTGTGCACCTCGTTCCCGATCTCCTCGCCTTTCTGCAGGCACATCAGGACGAGCTGGGTGTGTTTGCCGGTGAATATCACCTGGCGGAAATAATGGTTCTTTTCAGTCAATTTTTCGATCGATCCAACGAAACCAGTCATAATTTTTTCTCCTTGTTTGGTTACTCGATGCATGGGTAAAAAGTGGAATCGAACCGGTTGGTTCTCTTAAAATATTGTAGCATAAAAATGGAATTCTCTCTTTCCCGCCCACCTGCCCTGTTCTTTTTACAGGGAAGGGCGGGAGTCAAAGGGTGGGCGCCACACATTTCAGACTTCGTGAAGGCTGTGCAAGGCGTATGGCAATCTGCATCGCAAAAAAGCGGCCAGGGTTATAATTTCACAGGCTGATCATTATGAATCTTGTCACTGGCGCCACAGGTCACATCGGGAATGTCCTCGTACGTGAATTGCTTGAGGGCGGTCAACGCGTCCGCGCGCTCGTGCGTCCTGGAAAAACGCCGCTTGCCCTGGCCGGGCTGGATGTGGAAATTGTCCCGGGGGATGTCCTGGAGGTAGACTCGCTCGAACGTGCCATGCAGGGGGTCAGCCTGGTTTATCATCTGGCAGCCCGTATAAGTCTCAATGCCGGGCCGGATCCGGAAACAGAGCGTGTCAACCTGGCAGGTACGCAGAATGTGATTGCGGCCATGCGCCGGTCCAGCGCTGCCCGTCTGGTCTTCGCCAGCTCCATCTACGCTTTGCATAGACCTGCGGATGGCATCCCCATCGATGAATCGCAGCCTTTTGACCCCCTCCATAGCCAGGGCGTTTACGACCGCTCCAAGGCGCGTGCCTCATTAGCGGTCCAGGCTGCTGTGGCGAACGGCCTGGATGCAGTTATCGTATGTCCGACCGCGGTCACCGGACCTTACGATTTCCATGAATCCGAAGCCGGGCGCGCCATCCGTCTGTACATGCTGCCCGGCCTGAAATTCTTTGTAAAGGGTGCCTACGACTTTATTGATGTGCGCGATGCCGCCCACGGTTTTATCCTGGCCGGCGGGAAAGGCCGGCGCGGGGAGACCTATATCCTGGGTGGCGAACGTCTGACAATCCGGGAAATGGCACAAACGGTCTGGCAGGCTGCGCCGGGCTGGCATGCCAACCTCGAAGTGCCGCTCTGGCTGGCCTATGGGGTTGCCGGGCTGATGCCGTTCTATGCCAGATTGACCGGTACGCATCCGATTTTTACCCGTTATTCCCTGGATGCCGTTTGCAGCAATTCACACATCAGCCATGCCAAAGCCAGCCGTGAATTAGGCTTTCAGCCGCGCACGGCCCGCCAGGCGGTTATGGATGCCGTCAGGTGGTTCCAGCACAGGCAGGCTGCCGAAAAGCCCAGCCCTGAAACGATATCCAAGGCAACCGTTTGAAGGTTGCTTTGTTTTTGGGGGGTATAATCGCCCCGGAGGAAAACCTATGCCATCTGTTATTGATTCCGAAACTCTTTATGTGGATGATCTCCCTGCCATCTGGTCGCCGGTGCAGTGGGAATTGACCGAAGAAGAACGCATTCAGGCGGTAGAAGAACAGGCCACCGCCAGCTTATTATGGACCATGGATGCGCCGGAAGCGATTCTGCGACTGCTGCTCAACGAGACCGGCATCAAACGTTTATATGACCAGCCCAAAGACTATAACCCGGAAGAGCAGGGTGAATGGGACAAGAATCTGATAACTTTTGGCCCGGATCGTTCCATCAAACTCGAATCGGTGGAGCGCACTCCCACCAGCCTGTATCTGGTCTACGATTTTGGAGACCTGGGCCACTGGGAGTTTGTTATCGAGGCAGAAAAGGTCAGCATCGAACGGATCTAAAGATTTATGGGGGGATACCCGGCTATTCTGCCTGCTCAAGCCGGACGTACAACCGTTTATTGATTCTGCCCTTGTTTTCGGTCCGAAATATGGAGAACTTGCCGGCTTCGGATGTGCTGTGCACGTGCGTTCCTCCGCAGGCCTGCGCATCGAACCCCTCGATCTCCACCACCCGCACCTGCCCATGCGAAATGGGCGGCTTGACCTCCAGCGTTCTGAGCAGGTCAGCCCGTCCCTGGAACTCATCTTCCGGGATTACGTATGATTTGATCGCATGATTTCCGGCGATGACGGCATTCACTTTTTGCTCTAATTCGGCGCATAACGCCGCGGAGAAATTCTCCAATTTGAAGTCGATCCGGGAATACTCGACCCCGATTTGTACGCCGGTGATCCAGCCCTGGTAGTCGCGTAAGGCAATCGTGTTCAGGATGTGCAGGACGGTATGGTACCGCATCCGCGCCGTCCGCCTGTCCTTGTTCAAAACCAGCAGAACGGATTTCCCCAGGATAGCCGGGGGCAAGGTAGCCTGGCTGGCATGCCAGATGATTTCCTCTGCATCCATATGCGCGGAGCTTATTTCGAGCACCTGCCCGCTTTCCAGCCTGGCAAAACCTTCGTCGGACGGCTGGCCCCCGCCGCCCGGGTAGAAGCAGGTTCGGTCGAAAGCCAGGCTGCCCGGTTGGACCGCGCTGACAACCGCCTCTGCTTCGAACCGATAGCTATCCTGGAGATAAAGTCGTTCGGTGGCTGGCATGGCTCTCCTCGTTTGAATTCAATCCGCTTTTACTGTCAAAACCAGCGCGTTATTATTGCTTATGGTACAAAGCAGGTTTCCCGCGGATTCAACCGGAGTGCGCCCATACCAGGTTTCTTTCAGATTCCAACCGGCCGCCACTTTGCAATCCATTTCGACCGGCAGAGGGCTGTAATTGATTAAAATGATTATCCGCTGCCGCTCATCCAGCGGATGCTCGGTGACACCTACCATCGGATGGCTTTTGGTGAGCATGCGTTTCTGCAGGAACGGCTGGGCAATGCTCTGGTAGATCTTCCAGAATGGCTGGGCCTGTGGACTGTGGAAGCCGCCGGGAGTGTGAGTCAGGTAATCCTCGATCGGCAGGTTGAGAAAATAGGCCCGCCCTTGCCCCAGGGCTGCCCGGGTGAACGCCGGATTACCGTTGGGTTCGCGACCGAGTACCTCAGCATGCGTTGGTTTAAGTTCCAGTTGGACCGGTGAGGCAAGGCTATAGGTGGGGCTGCCCGGCATCTCTTCCAACTGGAAAGACGCAGGTGCGCTGCGGTAGGATCGCCGCTGCACTTCCAGCCCGAATGGTTCGGCAAAGGGGGAAAGCAGGCAGTCGGCATGGGAAAGGAACAGGGTTGCGCCGGCTCGGACACGTTCTTCCAGCGCCAGCCAGAAATGGCGCGTGTAGCTGGCATCCCCGCTGACGCTCGGCAGCAGGTACAGGTCGGCGGGCCGGAGCGGCTGGTCGGCAAACTGGAAGGTCAGATCGAAGCCGGCCTGTTTGGCCAGGATGAAGCTGCTGTAGGCGGCGCTCCATTGATCCTGGCCTTTCGTTAAAATGCAAACCGCTTCGGTCAGGCGCGGCGGCAGGCGTTTTTCGGGGAAACCATTCAGAAAGCTGTGAAATTCCGTTAGCGTCCGCGCCATGGGTTTGGCGCTCCGGTCGATGCGGAATAGGCCCAGTTCACGCTCGATCGGGTTCCAATCGTAGGGGGCATTTTTCAGGTGGGATTGGTCGAAGGCGCACCACCACAACAGGCCGTGACAATCGTGCGCCCACAGCGAAAAGAGCGCCGTGCGCAGGAAATCCGCCGCGACCGGCTCGGAACTGATCATCGGCCCCATAGTGCCGGTCTCCTCTGCCAGGGCGGGACGCCCACCGATGTCGGCGTACAGGCGCGTCTCGGCGGTGGCGTGCAGGCAGGTGCGGATGGTATCGATCGGATCCTGGCCGCTGTAGGGAGTCCAGTATGGATAAGGATGGGTGGTTAGAACGTCGGTCAGCTCGGCTTGGTCCTGGATCTTCCAATGAGCCTCCCGGTTGGGCGAAAGGCTGTGCATCCCGGAGACGATCGGCCGGCTGGAGTCTGCGGCGCGGATGGCATGGGCGATGGCGGCAGTCCAGTTCCAGGCCTCGGCGCTGGAGCCGGTTGGAGCCATGCAGTTGCATTCGTTGCCCAGGTCCCAAGCCAGGATGGCCGGGTGCGATTTGAAGTGGCGCACAAAGTAGCTGACGAAGCGCACCTGCCATTGAATCGCCAGCGGATCGGTCAGTACATTCCGGCCTTCCAGGGCGGGTGGCACGAACAGGCGCCCGCTCATCCAGCCGGTAACCAGGCCAACGATCAGCTTTAATCCGTGCTTTTTGGCCAGGTCGGCGAAATCGGCGAAGTGCTGGATGGCCGAAATGGAAACCCCGGCCTGCCCGGCTTCGTCCGGTGGGAGCGGCATTTCGCCAAAGCGGAACTCCATCGGCTTGCCCTCCCCGCCGCGCAGCAGGCTGATCGGCTGGAAATCCGGCCATAAGGGGAAGACGCGCAGGCTCTGCAGGCCGGCCTGTGCCAGCAGCTTCAAATCTGCATCGACCACCTCGGGCTGCCAGTCTGACCACATGGCGGTGCCGGCGTGGGAAGCCCAGTAATTGCAGCCGATGACAAATTCACCGGGATCGATCAAGTTCAGTTGTGTGTCAACCATTTCTCGTTCTCCAATGCCGGGCGGTGGCATGCGTATCATTGTACAACAAATCCCGCTCGCAGTTTTGCCCGTGCATTTGGGCGTTATAGATACCCCCATTGACAAACCGGAGCAGGGGGACTACCCTAATCCGGCCTGGTCAAAAATGGCTCTGGCGGGCGCAACGGCTGGAGCCACTCTCCGTATATGAGGCAGAGCGAATTTCATTTTGACCCGCCTCGATTTACCGTGGTAACCAGCGTACATTTTGTGGCCACCCGAAAATTATAGAAGAACCGCAATTTGAGTACCTGCGCTCAAAATGCGACCTCCTTCTGAATTTTCGGATAGGGTCATTGCGAAATGCAGGAGTGAATATGCCCATCGTAGAACTAACCCACGTTACCAAATCCTTCGGCCCGGTCAAAGCCGTGGAGGATGTCTCATTCAGCCTGGAAAAAGGCGAACTGTTCGGGCTGCTTGGACCGAATGGAGCCGGCAAGACCACCAGCCTGCGCGTGATGCTGGATATCTTCAAACCCGATGGCGGCTCGGTGGCCGTGCTGGGTGGGGTGATGACCGAAGCGAAAAAAGATCGCATTGGATACATGCCTGAGGAACGCGGCCTGTACCAGGACATCCCGCTCGAACGCTGCCTGGCATACCTGGGAGCGTTGAAAGGCATGCGTCCGGCGGATGTGAAACGCCGCGCAGAAGCGTACCTGGAACGTTTTGACCTGGCTGCATACAAGAACAAGAAAGTAAAGGAACTGAGCAAAGGCATGCAGCAAAAAGCCCAGGTGATTGCCACCCTGCTGCACCAGCCGGAACTGCTCATCGTGGATGAACCCTTCAGCGGCCTCGACCCGCTTAACACCCAGATGGTGAAGGATTTGCTGGTTGAACAGCACGAGCAGGGCGTCACGATCATTTTGTGCTCGCACCAAATGCACCAGGTTGAAGAATTGTGCGAGCGGATTGTGCTGATTGATCATGGCAAGGTCATGTTGTATGGCGGCCTGATCGAGATCCGCCGCCAATTTTCCGGGAATGCTGTGCTGGTGCGCAGCCCGGTTGAACTGCCCATCCTGCCCGGGGTGGAACGGGTCGAGCCGGTCAATGGGACGGTGAAACTGCACCTGGCGCAGGGTACGGATCCCCAGGCGATTCTGCAAGCCCTGGTGGCTCGCAAGCTGCCGGTGGAACAATTCGAGATTGCCATGCCCACCCTGGACGAAATCTTCATCCGCGTGGTGCAAAGTACTCCGAGGGTGCAGGGGCAGGAGCGCGCGGCATGAGCAAGCTTTGGCAGGTGGCCCTGCAGGAATACCGCCGGCATGTCTTCACCCGGCGTTTTATCTTTGGCCTGTTAAGTGTTCCGCTGGTGATCATTTTGCTGGTCGGGCTGATCTTCCTGATTATTGCAATGGATATCAATACCACCCCGATCGGTTACGTGGACCATTCGGGCCTGCTTTCGGATCCGGTTCCGGCTCCCAGGCCATCTGCACCTGACCGCCCGGTTGCGATGATCCCCTTTGCCAGTGAAACCGATGCACAATCTGCATTGGATGCGGGCAGGATCCAGGCCTATTATGTTCTGCCGGCAGATTATCGAACCAGCGGATTATTGCGCGTGGTGCACATCAATGAGATTAAGGCGCCCGCCAGCCAGCAGTTCTACAACTTCCTGGGCGCCAACCTGTTGAAAGGCACCGATTCGGCCATCGCGGCCCGGCTGGTCAAGGGCGCGGATGTGACTGTCCAATCCGCGGATGGCACCCGCAGCCTTTCGAGTAACGGCTGGTTCAGCTTCGTATTCCCGATGATCGCCGGGATTGGTTTCATCATCGCCATGTTCACTTCCGGCGGCTACCTGATGCAGGCGGTGGTGGAGGAAAAAGAGAACCGCACCATGGAGGTGATCCTCACCTCGGTCTCGCCGAACCAGTTCATGGCCGGTAAGATCGTTGGTGATACCTGCGTGGGTCTCACGCAGATCCTGGCCTGGCTGCTTTTGATAATCATTCCCATCCTGGTGGAGCGCAACGCCGTTCCGTTCCTGCAAGCCATCCAGATTTCAACCCAGACGCTGGTCGTGCTGGTATGTATCATGCTGCCCTCGTTCGTGCTGGTGGCTGCCCTGATGGCGGCCATTGGAGCCACGGTCACCGAGGCGCGCGAAGGCCAGCAAATGACCGGCCTGATCAGCCTGCC
>Ga0182021_10010528_pt1 | contig 10964 bp, 8 predicted proteins | sample 612E3MmetaG_FD_120493 | JGI IMG/M metagenome (GOLD analysis project Ga0182021, IMG submission 120493) | Permafrost microbial communities from Stordalen Mire, Sweden - 612E3M metaG (Illumina Assembly) | ecosystem: Environmental > Terrestrial > Soil > Wetlands > Permafrost | place: Sweden...
CGGCTGGCGACTTGATCGCCAGCTCGGCGCCGAGGTTGCCGCCGGCACCGGGGCGATTGTCGACGATGAACTGCTGGCCGAGGCGCTCTGTAAGCTTCTGCGCAATGAAGCGGCCGATGAAATCCGACCCGCCACCCGGGGCAAACGGCACGATGATGCGCACCGGCTTGGTCGGGTATTGCTGCGCCGACGCAAGCCCTGCCCCAAGAATGCCGAGCGCTAGGATTATGCTGATCAGTACGCGTTTCATATCGAATTCCTTTACTGTTTTCGAGTTAGCAATTTACCTGAATTGGGCATTCCTGTGGCCAGGCATCACTTGCCTATGCAGAAGCGGGAAAATATTTCCCCGAGCAGGTCATCGGCCGCGAATTCGCCAGTGATGCTGTTGAGTTGCTGCTGCGCCAGGCGCAATTCCTCGGCGAACAGTTCCAGCCGGCCGAAATGCTCGCCAGCCCGGGCTGCATGCTGCGCCGCCTGACGCAGCGCCACCAGGTGCCGCTCGCGCGCCATGAACAGGTCTTCCGCGCCCTGCTGCCAGCCGGCGATGCCCAGCAACTCGGCGCGCAGCAAGTCCATGCCCGCTCCGGTCTTGGCCGAGAGATAAAGGCTGGTCGCGGCGGCGTCGCGCTGGACCCGCGGGTCAGCGCCGGCGAGGTCGATCTTGTTGTGCACGAACACGCGCTTTGCCCCTTGGGGAATGCGCGCCACCAGCTCCAGATCCTGCTTGGTCACGCCGGCACGCGCGTCGACCAGCAACAGCACCACGTCGGCCTTTCCGATCTCGCTCCAGGTGCGTGCGACGCCGAGGCGTTCAACTTCGTCCTGAGTATCGCGCAGACCCGCCGTGTCGACGATGCTGAGCGGCACACCGTCGATCTGGATGGTCTGGCGCACGCTGTCGCGCGTGGTGCCGGCGATAGGGGTGACGATCGCGAGTTCCTCTCCCGCCAGGCGATTCAGCAGGCTGGACTTGCCCACATTGGGCTGGCCAGCCAGCACCACCTGCAAACCGGTACGCAGCAGGCTCCCCTGCCGGCTCTTGGCGAGCGCGGTTTCGATTGCGCCCAGCAGCCGGGCGTGGCGCCCCTTGGCGTCGGCCCGGTCCATGGGATCGAGTTCCTCCTCCGGAAAGTCGAGCGTCGCCTCCACCAGCATGCGCAGTTCGATCAGTTGGCGCAGCAATTCCTCGATCGCGGCAGAGAACTCGCCGCGCAGCGAACGCAGGGCGCAGCGCGCGGCGCTGTCGGTGGCCGCTTCGATCAGGTCGGCCACGCTTTCGGCTTGTGCCAGGTCAAGCTTGTCATTGAGAAATGCGCGGCGGGTGAATTCGCCCGGTTCGGCCAGGCGCGCGCCCAACTCAAGGCAACGCTTGAGCAGCATCTGCATCACTACCGGGCCGCCGTGACCCTGTAGTTCTAGCACGTCTTCACCGGTGTAGGAATGCGGGGCGGGGAAATAGAGCGCAAGGCCGTCGTCTATGGCCGCGCCGCGAGCATCCACGAAAGCCGCGCGGATGGCCCGGCGCGGCGCGGGCAATCTACCGAGCAATGCTCGCGTGAGTTGCGCCAGGTCCTTGCCTGACACCCGCACCACGCCTATGCCGCCGCGTCCGGGAGCCGTGGCAATTGCCGCGATCGGGTCATCCGGCTGGGTCACGGGCTAATCCTCCTCCAAGACGCAATCCCTAAGGATGCGACCCTTTGGAACAGGATAGCGGCGCCGAAGACATCAGCGCCTTGCGGGGGCTTTTCCACTCTCGATCATGCGGGTGATCTGCCATTGCTGCGCAATCGAAAGGACATTGTTGATCACCCAGTAGAGCACAAGGCCGGCGGGAAAGAAGAAGAACATCACGCCGAAAGCGAAGGGCATGATCATCATCACCTTGGCCTGCACCGGATCGGGCGGCGTCGGGTTCATCTTGGTCTGGAAGATCATTGTGATCATCATTACGATCGGGAGGACACCGACTGGCATGTCGACCACAGGGATAGTGAACATCTTGTCAGGTGCCGCTAGGTCCTGAATCCAGAACCACGACGCGTGGCGCAACTCGACGCTGGCGAGCAGCACCCAGTAGAGCGAGATGAACACCGGAATCTGGACCACGATCGGCAGACAACCGCCCAGAGGGTTGATTTTCTCCGTCTTGTACAACTCCATCATCGCCTGGTTCAGCCGGGCGCGGTCGTTGCCATACTGCTCGCGCAGTTTGGTCATGCGCGGCGTAACCAACTTCATCTTCGCCATGGATTTATAGCTTGCCGCCGAGAGCGGAAAGAAAACTGCCTTGATCAGCACAGTAAGCAGGATGATGGCCATACCCCAGTTGCCTACCCACTTGTGCAGGAACTGCAGCAGCCAGAACAGGGGCGCCGCAACCACCGTGAGCCAGCCGTAATCGACCGTGAGGTCAAGCCCGGGCGCGATCTCCTTGAGCGCGGCCTGCTCCTGCGGCCCGGAATAGAGCGACACGGACACGCTGCCGCTGCCATTGGGCGGGATCGCCGCCAGCGGGAGGATCACCCCGACCGAATAGAGTTTGTCGGGCAGCGGCTTGGCGTAATACTCTCGCGCTGCCCCTTCCTTTGGAAGCCAAGCCGCGACGAAATAGTGCTGCAGCATGGCGATCCAGCCGTCGGCCGCAGTCTTGGGAAAACTCGCCTTGTCCTTGTCCAGATCGCCGAAAGCGAGTTTCTTGAATTTTTCCTGCTCGGTGTAGATCGCCGCACCGGTGTACGTATTGACCATCTTCGGATCGCCCGCAGGTGGGGCACCGTCGCGAAGAAACTGAAAATAAGCGTGCGCTGTGAGCGGAGTCGCGCTGCCATTGACAACTTCATGCCTGACGTCGATCACATAGCTGGAGCGGTGAAAGGTGAGGATTTTCGCCGTTTTCACCCCGTCGGGGCCATCCGCCTCCAGCCTGACTTCGAGCGTGTCCTTCCCGTCTGTAAGCGCATACTCTCGTGCGTTTGCCCTGTATATGGACTTATGCGTTGGCAGATTGGGACCGATCAGACCGCTTTGCGCCGCATAATGGTGCTCCGGCGCAAACAATACGAAATTCGCCTTGTCGTCCAGCGTGTCCTTTTGTTTGAGCAATTCCAGGCGCACGATATCGCCGCCCTGCAAATCAATATCCGCGATGAGATTATCGGTCTTGACCTGGAGTTTCTCGTGTTTGCCCTCGGCGGACTTGGTCGGTGGTATGGCCTCGCCGGGTTTCTGCTGGGGCGCAGGAGTCGCCTGGGTTGGCACGCTGGGGCTGGGCACTGTTGCCTGGGCCGCGCTCTGTTGCGCGCTCTGAGCGACCGTCGGAGCCGGCGGGCGGTGCTCCTTCTGCCAGGCATCCCATAGGAGCAGCAGCGAGAACGAAAACACGAAAAACAGAATTAGACGTTGTGTATCCATGGGGGCTCAGGGAACTGGGTCATAACCGCCGGGATGCCAGGGGTGGCAGCGTGCTATGCGCTTGAGCGCGAGCCAACTGCCGTACCCGGGGCCGTGTTTGTCGATCGCTTCAGCGGCATATTCCGAACAGGACGGAAAAAAGCGGCAACTGGGCCCGAGCAGCGGACTCAGGCAGTAGCGATAAGCTTTGATCAACAGAACGAGAAACTTGCCCACGCTCGCTACTCTCCATCCGTTTTGCACCAGGCGACGAGCAACTTCCCGATCTCGGCGCCGCTGGGCTCGGCGCGCTGCGGGTTGCGCGCCCTGACTATATAGTCGCGCTTTTGCAAGCGGTGCTGAAGCAGGCGGAACGTTTCACGCACCAGCCGCCGGAAACGGTTGCGATCGACTGCGCGGGGCCATGCATGCCGTCCGGCAATCACGCCGAGACGCGGTCCGCTGTCGCTGGGCATCGAATGCAACTGCATGCCGCCACCGCCTGTAGACCGGCCGCGGGCGAGCACTGACGTAATTTGCGCCTTGCGGCGCAGTCTTTGCTCCCTGGAGAAGCCGAACTGGGAGCTCGACCTCAAACCGAAAGGCGGGCTCGGCCGCGGGCCCGGCGGGCGCGAATGACCGCGCGACCGCCGCGGGTGCGCATGCGCACAAGAAAGCCGTGGGTGCGTTTCCTGCGGACTACTGAGGGCTGATAAGTGCGCTTCATTTTGGGATTCTTTCTTGCTTACGACAGAACCCGGCATTTAACCTCAAATTGCTGTTTTGTGTCAATGCCATCGTGAAGTTTAGCCCAATAAATGCCTGTGGATAACTTCCCGGCGAAAGGCTAAAATGCGTCCTTGATTTCGTCTTCAATCCCAAGCTTCTTCACATACTAAAACAGGGCCATGGAAAGATTCTGGCTTTCCTGCCTGAGCCGCTTGGAAAATGAGCTCCCGGCACAGCAGTTTAACACTTGGATCAAGCCGCTCCGACTCGATAGCAAGACGCCTTCCGGGCAGATCGCTCTGCTCGCGCCGAACCGCTTCGTTCTGGACTGGATCAAGAACCGCTACCTCTCCCGCATCGAGGCGATGGCGGCCGAGTATTTTTCGTCCCCCATACGCGTAAGCCTGGCCATGGCGCAAGCCGACGCGGCGACGGCCAAACCGGCGGAAGCGCCCTCGATCACCCAGCCCGTGCGCCGGCGTTCCAGCGGCCACGAGAAGGCAGGCCTGATTCCGGAGTTTACCTTTGACAATTTCGTCATCGGCAAAGCCAACCAGCTGGCGCGCGCCGCGGGCCTGCAAGTGTCCGAACACCCCGGGACTTCGTACAACCCGCTGTTCGTCTATGGCGGCGTCGGTTTGGGCAAGACGCACTTGATACACGCAGTGGGCAATAACGTGCTGGCGCAGCACCCCACCGCAAAGGTGCGCTACCTGCATGCCGCACAGTACATCTCCGACGTGGTGCGCGCCTACCATCAGAAGTCCTTCGACGAGTTCAAGCGCTATTACCATTCGCTCGACCTGCTGCTGATCGACGATATCCAGTTTTTCAGCGGCAAGGACCGGACTCAGGAAGAGTTCTTCTACGCATTCAACGCGCTGATCGAAGCGCACAAGCAGGTAATCATCACCTGCGACACCTACCCCAAAGACATCAGCGGCATCGAAGAGAGACTGAAGTCGCGCTTCTCCTGGGGCCTTTCGGTCGGCATCGAGCCACCGGAGCAGGAGATGCGCGTGGCCATCATCCTGAAAAAGGCCGAAGCCATCTCGGTGCGCCTGGACGAGGAAGTCGCGTTCTTCATCGCCAAACACATCCGCTCCAACGTGCGCGAACTGGAGGGGGCGCTGAAAAGCGTCATCGCCTTCTCCCGCTTCAACGGCAAAGATATTTCGCTCGACCTGGCGAAGGAAGCGCTGAAGGACCTGCTGTCGGTGCAGAACCGGCAGATCTCCATCGACAACATTCAAAAGACCGTGGCGGAATTCTACAAGATAAAGATTTCCGACATGCATTCGAAAAAGCGCAGCCGCAACGTCGCCCGCCCGCGCCAGATGGCAATGGCTCTGGCAAAGGAACTGACCCAGCACAGCCTGCCGGACATCGGCGACGCTTTCGGCAACCGCGATCACACGACTGTTTTGCACGCCTGCCGCACGATCGCATCGTTGCGCGAGAAACACACCGAGATCAATCACGACTACCACGTCCTGGAACAGGTGCTGAAAGGGTGAAAGCTGCTGCTGACAACTTTCTGGCTTCCTGTGGATTAATCCGGCTTTTTCCGAAAGCCGGATTGTGTCCACAAACCATAAATAACGCCCCACAGGCTTATACACGCCAGAAACTCAGCTTAGCAGAATGAATGCAAAGGAAAATGCCGAGATATCCCCGGAAAGAGGCTGCATTATCATCATTATCAGGAAAATATAATGAATACTATTAAGATAAACAGGGAGACATTGCTGGAACCGCTGAATGCGGTATCCGGCATCATCGAGCGGCGCCATACGCTCCCCATACTTTCAAATGTGCTCCTGGAACGCAAAGGCTCGGACATAACCATCGTCGCCACGGATATCGAGATCCAGATTTCGGCCCGGGCCGTATGCGACAACCCGGGAGAGGCCAAGGCCATCACCGTGGGCGCGAGGAAACTGCTGGACATTTTGCGCGCGCTCCCCGAGCAGTCCGAGGTCACGCTGGCGTTGCAGGAAAAGAAATTGCAGGTGAAAGCGGCCAAGAGCCGGTTCAACCTCCAAACCCTGCCGGCAGAGGACTTCCCGAAGCTGTCCTTGGCCGATGGCGCGAGCACCAAGATGACGCTGCCGCAGAAGGTGTTGAAGCAGTTGTTTCTTTCGGTGCAGTACGCCATGGCGCAGCAGGACATACGCTATTACCTGAACGGCCTGCTGCTGGTTACAGGGGGAGACAAAATCACCGTCGTGGCCACCGACGGGCACCGCCTTGCCCTCGCGAGCGCTGAGCACAAGACGGACGGGGTGCAAGAGGTGATCCTGCCGCGCAAGACCATCCTCGAGTTGTCCAAACTGATGTCCGACAGCGAAGATCCGGTCGAGGTGGAGTTGTCGCCGACCCAGGCACGCTTCTCCTTTGGCGGCATCGTTCTGATCTCGAAGCTGGTGGATGGCAAGTTTCCCGATTACACCCGGGTCATCCCGACCACTCACAACAAGAAGTTGTTGCTCAATCGGATCGTGCTGCTGCAGGCTTTGCAGCGCGCTGCCATTCTTACCAACGAGAAGTTCAAAGGCGTGCGCTGGATGCTGGCCGACGGCAGCCTCAAGATCATCTGCAGCAACAACGAGCAGGAAGAGGCGCAGGAGGAGCTCGACGTGGCATATGCCGGAGACGCGCTGGACATAGGCTTCAACGTCAACTATCTGCAGGACGTGCTCAATAATCTGGACTGCAGCGAGATCGAGTGCGCTTTGGGCGACGCCAACTCGAGCGCATTGATCACCGTTCCGGGAAACGACAATTTCAAGTACGTCGTCATGCCGATGCGCATCTGAGTAGCTTTCTCCAAAATTATTGGGCCATTAGAGATTCAGCAGGTTTGTCACGCAGGCTAAGAGAAGAGCAGCAATGAACGATAAAACGAATCCACAGCACGTCGGCAACGGCGATTACGAAGAAAGCAGCATCAAGGTGCTTAAGGGTCTGGACGCCGTGCGCAAACGTCCCGGCATGTACATCGGCGACACGTCGGATGGCACGGGCCTGCATCACATGGTGTTCGAAGTGGTGGACAACGCCATCGACGAGGCCCTGGCCGGCTACTGCGACGACATCACGGTAACGATACACACCGACAATTCGATCAGCGTCACCGACAACGGCCGCGGCATTCCCACCGGGATACATCCGGACGACGAGCAGGGGCGCTCGACCGCCGAAATCGTCATGACCGAGCTGCACGCGGGCGGCAAGTTCGACAACAATTCGTACAAGATCTCGGGCGGGCTGCACGGCGTCGGCGTGTCCGTGGTAAACGCCTTGTCGGAGTGGCTGCGCCTCACCATACGCCGTGATGGAAAAACCTACAGCATGGAATTCCGCGACGGCGTTCCCACCGCGCCGCTGCAGCAAACCGGCACGACCGAACGCCGTGGCACGGAGGTCCATTTTCTGGCCAGCACCGCCACGTTCAGCAAGATCGAATATCACTACGACATACTGGCGAAACGGCTGCGCGAACTGTCCTTCCTCAACAACGGCGTCAAGATCCGGCTGCTCGACCAGCTCGCCGGCAAGGAAGAAAATTTTGCCTTTTCCGGCGGCGTGAAGGGTTTTGTCGAGTTCATCAACCGCAACAAGACGGTGCTGCATAACAACATATTCCATGCCGTCGGCGAGAAAGAAGGCATCATCGTGGAAGTCGCGATGCAGTGGAACGACTCGTATCAGGAGCAGGTGCTTTGCTTCACCAACAACATTCCTCAGCGCGACGGCGGCACCCATCTCACCGGCTTGCGCGCGGCGATGACGCGCACGCTCAACCAGTACATCGAGGCACAGGAGCTGGCGAAAAAGGCCAAGGTCGAAACCACCGGGGAGGACATGCGCGAGGGCCTCAGTTGCGTGCTTTCCGTCAAGGTGCCGGAGCCGAAGTTTTCATCGCAGACCAAGGACAAACTAGTGAGCTCGGAAGTGCAGCCGGTGGTGCAGGAGGTGGTTGCCGCCAAGCTCGCCGAGTTCCTGCTCGAGCGGCCGGGCGACGCGAAGACCATCACCGCCAAGATCGTCGACGCCGCGCGTGCGCGCGAAGCGGCGAGAAAGGCGCGCGAAATGACGCGCCGCAAGGGCGTGCTCGACGGCATGGGGTTGCCGGGCAAGCTCGCCGACTGCCAGGAGAAGGACCCGGCGCTGTGCGAAATCTATCTGGTGGAAGGAGACTCGGCAGGCGGTTCTGCCAAACAGGGGCGCGACCGCAAGTTCCAGGCGATCCTGCCGCTAAAGGGCAAGATACTAAACGTCGAGAAGGCACGCTTCGACAAGCTCATCTCGTTCGCCGAGATCGCCACCCTGATCACCGCGCTTGGAACAGGCATCAAGGACGACTACAACCTCGCCAAGCTGCGCTATCACCGCATCATCATCATGACCGACGCCGACGTTGACGGCGCGCACATCCGCACGCTGCTGCTGACTTTCTTCTACAGACAAATGCCGGACCTGGTCGAGCGCGGTCACATCTATATCGCCCAGCCGCCGCTGTTCAAGGCCAAGATCGGCAAGGAGGAGCGCTACCTCAAGGACGAGCATGAGTTGTCGCAGTACATGCTCAAGCAGGCCCTGGTGGGCGCGACGCTGATGCCGCAACAGGACGGCCAACCGGTCGCGGGTGAGGCGCTGCAGCAGCTTGCCAGCTCGTATCTGCTCGCGCGCGCAGTCATCGATCGCATCGCGCGGCTCATCGACCGCGATGTGCTGGTTGCAATCCTGCGGAACGGCCTGAAACTGGACCTGCACGACGCAGACACTGCGCGCTCAAGCGCAGAGCGGCTGCAGCAGGTGCTGGCGGACAAGGAAATGGTCGTGACACCGCGCTTCGACGAAAAACACGAACGGCACCGGCTCCTGATCGAGCGCAGCGTGCACGGCAACAGCCGCAAATGCGTCATCGACGAAGATTTCTTGCTCTCCGGCGATTATCAGCAATTGCTCGGTACGGCGCAGTTGCTGCAGGGCCTGATCGGTCCGGGCGCCCTTATCAGCCGCGGCGAAAAACGGCAGCCGGTGAAGGATTTCGGCGAGGTGATGGTCTGGCTGCTGCAGGAGGTCGAGAAGAATGCGGCGCTGCAGCGCTACAAGGGCCTGGGCGAGATGAACCCGGAGCAGTTGTGGGAGACCACCATGGACCCGACCAAGCGGCGCCTGTTGCGCGTGCAGATCGAGGACGGCATCGCTGCCGACGAGATCTTTTCGAAACTCATGGGCGACGACGTTGAGCCGCGCCGCGCCTTCATCGAGAGCAACGCGCTGATCGCCCGTCTCGATATCTGAGGCTGACCGAACTAGGGGAGCCGCCCGGAACGGGCCCGCCCTTAGCTGGATCAAACGATATTGAGGTGCTCGATGCCCGCGCTGATGTCGCGGTTCTTCGATTCCTTGCCGTGCAGCTTGATGTTGAGGCGCAGGTCGTTGACCGAGTCGGCATTTCTGAGCGCGTCCTCGTAGCTGATCTTGCCCTCCTCGTAGATGTCGAACAGGGCCTGATCGAAAGTCTGCATGCCGAGTTCGCGCGATTTCTTCATGATCTCCTTGATCTCGTGCACTTCGCCCTTGAAGATCAGGTCGGCGATCAGTGGGGAGTTGAGCATGATCTCTATCGCCGCCACGCGCCCCTTGCCCTCCTTCAACGGAATCAGCCGCTGCGACACCAGCGCCTTGAGATTGAGCGACAGGTCCATGAGTAGCTGCGGCCGGCGTTCCTCGGGAAAGAAATTGACGATCCGGTCCAGCGCCTGGTTCGCGCTGTTGGCGTGCAGCGTACCCATGCACAGGTGACCGGTTTCGGCGAACGCCACGGCGTGCTCCATGGTCTCCCTGGAGCGGATCTCGCCTATCAGGATCACGTCCGGGGCCTGGCGCAGGGTGTTGTGCAGCGCCGCTTCCCACGAAGCGGTGTCCACGCCCACTTCGCGCTGCGTGATCAGGCAGTTGAGGTGCGGGTGTACGTACTCGACGGGATCCTCGATGGTGATGATGTGTCCGTAGCTGTTCTGGTTGCGGTAGCCGATCATCGCCGCGAGCGTGGTCGATTTGCCCGATCCGGTGCCGCCCACCATGATTACCAGGCCGCGCTTGTTCATGACCACATCCTTCAGCACCGGCGGCAGGCCCAGGTCCTCGAACTTCGGTATGGTCGTGGTGATCGTGCGCATGACCATGCCGACCTTGCCCTGCTGCACGAAGCAGTTCACGCGGAAGCGGCCGATGCCAGATGGGGCGATGGCGAAGTTGCACTCCTTGGTCGCCTCGAATTCTGCCGCCTGCTTGTCGTTCATCATTGCACGAACCAGATCGGCGGTATGTTGGCCGGTAAGCTTCTGGTCCATGACCGGAGTCATCTTGCCGTCGAGCTTCATCGCCGGCGGAAAGTCCGCGGTGATGAACAGGTCGGAACCCTTCTTGCTGAGCATCAGGCGCAGCAGGTCGTACATGAATTTGGTTGACTGGCCGCTATCCATATTTCACCTCACTTACACTTACAGTATCGTCCAAATATACCCGAAATCGCAGGTCTGGCCGGGCGCATCGCGCTCGCGTTTGACCCCTGCCGCGCCCAATTCAGCGTCCGGCGCAACGCCCGCCGCGCCGGGGCGCTAGCCGCCGGGGAAGTTGTCCTTGTTGGCGGCCTTGCTGCGCGCCTCGGCGTTGGTGATCACGCCCTTCTTCACCAGATCCTGCAGATTCTGGTCCAGCGTCTGCATGCCGAACTGCTGGCCGGTCTGGATCGCCGAATACATCTGCGCAATCTTCGCTTCGCGGATCAGGTTGCGGATGGCGGGCGTGCCGATCATGATCTC
>Ga0182021_10010530_pt1 | contig 10963 bp, 4 predicted proteins | sample 612E3MmetaG_FD_120493 | JGI IMG/M metagenome (GOLD analysis project Ga0182021, IMG submission 120493) | Permafrost microbial communities from Stordalen Mire, Sweden - 612E3M metaG (Illumina Assembly) | ecosystem: Environmental > Terrestrial > Soil > Wetlands > Permafrost | place: Sweden...
CACGGCACAAGCAGACAACCCTGCCGCTCCCTTTGTGAATACTGTCCCGATCATCGAGTCACTGGTCGTGTCGTCCACCAACATCGCGCCAGGGGAAAGCATCAGCGCGAAGGTCGAGGCCAAAGACCTCGATGCCGGCGACACCATCACCTTCGCATGGTCGGCCAACCCCGCGGCCGGCGGATTCTCCCCGCTCCCCGCCACCGCCGCCACCACGACCTGGACGGCGCCCTCCACCGAGGGTGACGTGACCCTGACCAGCCAGGTGCAGGACAATCACGGCGCCACCGCGTCGGCCTCCATCGTGGTCCACGTGTCCAACGCCAACGGCAAAGGTCAGGCCAGCGTCAACGTCAACTTCAACAATTGGCCTGTGGTCACCGATGTCCTCGCGACACCGGGCTGGATCACCCGCGGCGCGCCCACCTCGCTGTCGGTGACGGCCAACGATGCGGATGGCGACTCACTCAGCTACCTGTGGAGCACCAACGGGACCTGCACCTCGGGCAGCTTCACCAACCCGGCCTCTGCCACGCCTGCATTCACGCTGCCGACCTTTGCCACCGACGGGTACTGCGAGTTCGACGTCGCGGTCAGCGATGGGCGCGGCGGATCGGCCAATGGCACCTTGTTCCTCCCAGTGGGGGCGCCCCCCTCGATCATCGCTCCGGCCATCGTCGACGCCGCTCAGTCGGCCGCCGTGGTTGATCCGTCCGCAACGGTGTTGTTCCAGGTCGAGGCGATGGACCCGCAGTCGAGCGCCATGAGCTTCGTTTGGTCCGCCTTGCCGGGCTCGCTCTCCGGCCAATCTGACAGCGCCACGACCTCGCAAATCACCTTGACCGCGCCCGCCACTGCGTCCACCGACGTGGTCGTGTACGTGGTCGTGACCGACGCACTCGGTGCCAGCAAGAGGTACGACTTCTCCGTGCACACCGCCGCCCTGGTCACCGCTTGCACGCCTCCGGCGTCCACGGCCTGGAAATTCGGTCTGATGGGGGATACCCAATGGACACTGACCACGGACCCCGCAGGTCAGAATCCGAATCGAGTGTCCGTGTCAATCATCAACGAGCTCAACCCGAAGTTCATCGACGCCCAGGTCAAGTTCGTCATCCAAGTGGGTGACCTTACCGACAACGGCCAAGATGCCGACATAGCAGCGCGCGCTACCGCGGCTCAGTCGCTCTACGCGGCTGGCATCGGCTTCTTCCCGATGCGTGGCAATCACGAAACCTATGGCACGAGCAACAGCTTCGGAATCCCGGCGTTCCAGGCGAACTTCCCGCAGACGCGTGGACTCAGCAACACCTTCGGCGCCGGCAACTTCAGCAGCCCCACCACGGTGAGCACCGATCTCGATGGCATGACCTACTCGTTCGACTACAACAACGCTCGCTTCGTCATCCTCGATCCGTGGGTGACGCCCAGCAAGAACATCGCCAACGCGGGCTACAACTTCGGTTACTCGATCGCCGAGCAGCAGGCATGGATCACCAGCCGGCTTGATCTGAGCACGCGCGGTGCCACTCATGCCTTCGTGCTCTCCCATCAGCCGCTTATCGCGGAAAACCACCAGGACACCATGTTCCAGGGTTACTCGAATGCGAACCCGGACATGCAGAACGCCTTTTTCGCCAGTCTGCAGAACAACGGCGTCAAGTACTTCATGAGCGGCCACGACCACGTGGACCAGCGCTCGATCATCGCGAGCCCCGACGGACTGTCCAAGGTGCAGGAACTCATCTGTGCCTCGAATAGCAGCAAGTTCTACACGCCCCAGGCCCTCACCAGCGCCAACTGGTTCGGACAGAAGGTGCGCGAGACTTCCGTGGCGCAAGAGCTCTACACGGTTGGCTACTACATCTACACAGTGGATGGACCGCGCGTGACGGTGGACTACTACTCCGACACCCACGGCAACTGGAAGTCGGATGGCAACTATCCGAACGGGGCCGGCCTGTCCGACTCCGGAATCACGCCGACCTTCAACTTCGTCAAGAAGCAGACCTGGGGCTACAGCGTGAGCGGCATGGAGTTCCTGGTCGCCGAGGGCGCCTCTTATCCGACCGATCCCGCGAGCTACACCTTCTCCGGCACCACGGCGAAGATTCTCGCTGGCACGAATGCCAGCACGGTCAAGGACTACAACAACCGCGCTCTCACCCATGTGGTGGACATCGGCTGGGACGTCGGCACCTGCGCCACCGCCAGCGCCATCATGAGCCTGTGGGGCACCGCCGATGTGGGCGCCGCCAGCGGCGACACTATCGCCCTGTCGATGTCCTTCGATCGCAGCAGCGTGAGCGATGCAACGTTGGTCAGCGGCGGCTTTGGCTTGGGCACGCAGGACAGCGCGGGCGACTGGACCAACGCGGTCGCCCAGAACGTGGGCGGGACACCGAACTTCGTGCTCGGCCCGTGGAGCGCCAGCTACTCGCTCGGCACCTACGGCGTGGATCTCGACACCAATACCGTGTGGGCGGTCGTGAATCACGCCGGTCGCTTCGCGGCCACGCGATTCTAACCAGCCAATTCTAGAGGCAAGGCCTCGGATTTTCTGGTCCGGGGCCTCTTTGTTGTTGCGGCATTCGTTTGCAAAGAGATTGCAATCTGTTTGCGCAGATGGTGCGGGAAGTGAGGTATTTCTCCTAGGAAGACGCCAACAGTCAGCGGCGAGCCAATCAACACTGAGGACAATGTTGAGGTACTCGATGAAAACTACATGGGTTGGAGTTGTGGCCTGCGTTGTCACCGCAACGGCGGGATGTTTCCATAGGACGAGCAGCGGGGGCTCTGCCCAGATAGCCGTGCACGCGCTGAGCCTGGCCAACGTGGCGGCCGTCGACGTCAGCGTATCTGGCCAGGGCATTCCGACTCCCCTGGAGAGTTCCCTGTTCCAGCAGGCCAACGGCGCCTGGCAAGTCACGCTCAGCCACATCCCGGTGGGCACCGGCCGCACCTTCGCCGCCAAGGCCTACGATACGACCAACAGGACACATCGGATCTATAGCGGCTCGGTGACCAACGTCACCATCTCCTCGGCCAGCGTCGCCGATGTGATCATCGTGCTATAGGAAGACACTCCAACCGTGATTTCGCTAACCATGCGCCTTTCAAGCCAGTCGCGAGCGGGTCGGTGCCGGCCAATCCCCTTTACCGATGGCGAACTGACTTGGGCACTTTTCGGCTGTGCACCCAACCATATTGCACGTCGATAGACCAAAGCAGCGATTTCACCGTGGGCGACACGACGGTCTACTGGGTTTACCTGAGCATTCCATCGGATACGAGCATTCCGGTCTGGATCCATCTCGATCTGATCGACGGCAGCAACGGCGAGATCTTGGCCGCAAGCGAGCTCTCACTGGGCTGGAGCTCGTCGGGATGGGTTGTTGTTCAGTAGCTGTCCTGACTGCACTATTGCGAACAGCGCACCTTCAGTTCTCTGAAGCGGGTGTCTGACGGCATCAGAGTCTCCAATTCGGCGAAACGCAGGTGCGCGCGGTCGGAGGCTTGTTTGTCGCAGGCCCAGACCGCGTCGATGTACGAGCGCCAGCCGAGATAGCCGCGCGCCTGCGGGTCGGACTTGGCCTGGGCCAGCATCCACGGCGCAAGCGGAGTCAGGGTCGAGTTGCCCGCCTCCGACGGGGCCCAGAATTCACCCGCGGGCGCGAGTTGCTGGCGCAGAGCCTGTGGCAGCGCGATGTCCGGCTCGATGCGCACGGGCCGGTGTGCATCCAGGGCCCGCAGCACCCCGATGGAAAAGGCGCGTTCGCGATAGGCCTGCAGGCTAGGTGCCAGGTCGGGTTCGGCCAGCGACACCCGTTCGGCATAGCCAGGCCCGCCCACGAAGGCCAGGTGGGCCCAGGCCACGTCAGGCCGGCGTGCTTCGACCAAGCGCTGGTAGCCGACCAGGAACGCGGTCTCGAAGTGGTTGGTCAGCAAGGCTGCTCGCGGCGGCAAGTGCGCCAACACCTGACCCGCCGCCGCGTCGCCTGCGGTCGAGTCCCTAAGCCCAGGGTACCTGTCGCGCTGGGGAAAGCGGCTGAGCGCGACCATGAGCAGCAGAGCGGCGAGAAGCGGGCGCCAGCGCACCAGGCGAAACACGGTCAGACCGAACAGAATCGCGGCACCGGAAAAGACCGCGACCAGCGCAAAGGTTGCTCCCAGGTAGCCGCGGATGTCCGGGTTGGCCGGGGTCAAACCGCCAATCAGGGCCGCCGCCATCGAGCCTGCCGCTGCCACCAGCAGGGCCAGGCCGGTGAAGCGCGAACGCGCACACCGGAGCAAGAAATAGAGGCCGGCAGGCGCGAGCAAGGCGAAGAGCACGCCCAGTTCCTCCATGGGCAGAAACGGCAGATCTCCGGGAGTCGACTGACCGTGAACCACGGCTTGTTTGACTGCGAAGGTGTGCGCCGAGACCACCCACCACAGTCCGCCCCATCGGCGCGCGTCGCCCCAGACCACGTTGTTTGCGCCGTGATCAGGCGCGCCGAAGAGCGCGGCCGCACGCAGGGGCAAGTACGCATGGATCGCCATGCCTGCCAGGAAGGCCAGCAGCGCCAGTCCGGTGAGGCGGCCGCGTTTGTCAGCAAGCAAGGGCAGGGCCGCCACCACGGCTCCCAGGCCGACCAATCCCGCGAGAAGCGAATGGTTCGCGACCCCCAGGCCGATGAGGACCGCGGCCACCAGGGCGGGCCGGGCATCCCGCCCGCGCGCTGCGCGCAAGGCCAGCCACAGCGCGGCCAACGAAAGCGCCGTCTGCAGGGCGTAGACCTCGGCGCGGTTGCAGACGATCACCACGCCGGGTGCGAAGGCGAACATCAACGCAGTGGCGGCGGCCACCAGCACGCGCGTGATCGGATCGAGTCTCTCTTCCGGGTCGAGCCAATCGGCCGCATCCAGGCTCAACGCGTAGACCACGAGGGCCGCCAGCGCCCCGGCGGCCGCTTGCGAGATGGCAGCTCGAAAGGCGACGTTGCCCAGCGGAAGCAGATCAAAGAACTTCCCCCACAGAAGAGCCGTGACCTCGCCCGGCGGATGGGCCACACCCAGGCCAAAGCTCGCGGCAGCCAGCTCGGCCGAATCGAGGAAATAGGGAGCGGGCGCGGCGCAGAGGGCGTAGGCCAGGAAGGCCAGCGCGGCCACGGCGACCGCGCCCCATGCGCGCAATTCAATAGTCGCGTGGGGAGCCCGCCGGCTCCGCCAGCGCTGCGCGTGGCGCACCATCGCGGGAGGGTCTGGCGAGGCCGAGCGAAGCGAGCGGGGAGGGGTGGCAGGTGGGGGGCCGAAGGGCGGAGCGAGCCCTTTCAGGGTTCCCAAGTGAATTTGGCGGTGCGTATCCACGGTCCCGCATCCTCGACTTTATGTTACCGTCAGGGGCATGGCCGTGGGCGAAATCGAATTGACGAAATTCCCCATCCTGGTGGTCGACGACGAGAGCGACAACCTGGACGCGTTCCGCTTCACCTTTGGCAAGACCTTCGCCCTGCACCTGGCCTCGGGGGCCGAGGAAGCCTTGCACCTGGTGCGCGCCCACGACATGGCGGTGGTGGTGACCGACCAGCGCATGCCGCGCATGACGGGTCTTGAACTCCTGCGTGCCGTGCGCGACATCCGCCCCGACGCCGTGGGGATCATCGTCACCGCCTTCACCGATGTGGATGTGCTTATCGAATCCATTAGTCTGGGTCGCATCTACCGCTATATCACCAAGCCCTGGGACAGCAAGGAGCTGCGCGGAATTCTGGTGCACGCGGTGGAGCGCTTCCACCTGGTGCGCGAGAATCGCCGGCTGCTGGAGCAGCTTTCGCACTACGCGCGCGTGCTCTCGCGCGAGGCCGACAGCGCGTTCAACTTCGGCGCCATCGTGGGCGATTCGCCGGCGCTGCGCCAGGTGCTGGCCAAGGTCGAACAGGTGGCGCAGACCCAGGCCACGGTTCTTCTGCGCGGGGAAACCGGCACCGGCAAGGAGATGGTGGCGCGGGCCATCCACATCAACAGCCCGCGCGAAAGCCGTCCTTTCGTACGTGTGAACTGTGCGGCCTTGGCTCCGGGGATTCTGGAATCCGAGCTGTTCGGTCACGAGAAGGGCGCTTTTACCGGCGCGGTGGCGCGTCGGCCGGGTCGCTTCGAACTGGCTGACGGTGGCACCCTGTTTCTCGACGAGGTTGGCGACCTTCCCCCCGACGTCCAGGTCAAGCTGCTACGGGTCCTGCAGGAGCGTGAATTCGAACGCGTGGGCGGGGTGGAGACGGTCAAGGTGGATGTGCGCCTGATCTCGGCCACCCACCGCGATCTGGAACGGCTCATCGCCGAGGGCAGGTTCCGCGAAGATCTCTACTACCGGCTCAACGTTTTTCCCATCACCATGCCGCCCTTGCGCGAGCGGCCCAGCGACATTCCGCTCTTGGTCGAGCACTTCTTGCAGAAGTTTTCCCAGTTGAACGGCAAGGTCGTCACCAGTGTGGAACCCCGGGCGCTGGCCGCCCTGGCCAGCTATCCCTGGCCGGGCAATGTGCGTGAGTTGGAGAACGTCATCGAGCGCGCCATGATTCTGGTTTCCGGGTCGACCCTGACCGTGGCGGATCTGGATTTCGGCCGGCGCCTGGGCATGACCCCGTCGGGCGGGACTCCCATCGGGGCTCTGGCCGAGGGCGGCAGCGGGCCCTCGGGGGACGGGGGACGCTCGCTCTACCGGCGTCTGTCCGAACAGGAGCGCAGTGAGATCGTCTCGGCGGTGGATCGAGCCCAGGGCAACATCGCCCATGCCGCGCGCTCGCTGGGCATCAACCGCTCGACGCTCTACTATCGGATGCGCAAGCACGGTCTGGAGCACCTGCTTCCTACCCGAGACGAGATCGTTCCCCACCCCCTCGACGGCGAGCCACCGGCGCATGGCTAAGTCCGGCCGATCCGCGTGGGGAGCCCGCCGGCTCCCCCTACGGGGGCTTCGGGACGGACAACTCACACCCCGCCCGCCCCGCGCTTCGCGCGCCCTCGTCACCGGCGGCGGACCATCTAGATGAACCTCTGGCAGCGCCTGCTCGATTTGACCAGGGCCGGCCCCTTCACCGGTCCGGGCATGAGTCTACTGACGGCGCTCGGCACTCTGGCCGTGCTCATCTTCCTGCGCCGACGGCTTCCGAGCGAGAACCGTGATCACGGCAGCGTGTTGCAGATCTTCCTGGTCATGGGCGCGTCGTTGGCCTTGCTGCGCCTGGGTTTGCTGGCGCTTGGCGGTGGGCACCTGGCGTTCGGTCGGGTCATGGCCGCGCTGTCCACGTTCTTCGTCGCCATGGGCGCGGTGGGCACGCTGGTAATGGCCATGTTCGAGATCCTTCCGGCGCGCGCCCACGTCCGTTTTCCGCTCCTGCTGCGCGATCTCATCCTGGTTCTGGCCTTCGTGGTGGTGCTCTTCGGCGTGCTCGGCCAGAGCGGCGTCGACGTCTCGTCGATGGTGACCACCTCGGCGGTCCTCACTGCCATCCTGGGCCTCGCGCTGCAGAGCACGCTCACCAACTTGCTGGCTGGCATCCTGCTGCACATGGATCGGTCTCTCGGGGTGGGCGACTGGGTCCAGTTCGGGAACCGGAAAGGCTGCATTGCCGAGATCCACTGGCGCTCGACGGTTCTGCGCACCACCGACGGCGACACCATCATCATTCCCAACGGTCAGATTACCGCGCAAGATGTCCACAACTTCTCGCGGCCATCGCCCCGGCATCGCGTATGGCTGAAGATCGGCCTGCACTACCGCCACCCGCCCAACGACGTGCGCAAGGTGCTGGTCGAGGCGACGCGCGAGACGCCAGGCGTGCTCACCTTTCGCGAGCCCGACTGTTTCCCGGTCGAGTTCGGCGACAACGCCGTGGTCTATGCTTTGCGCTACTGGATCGACCGTTTCGACCAGGCGTCCGAGATCGAGGGCGAAGTGCGCACCCGTATCTGGTACGCGGTCGCGCGCGCGGGCCTGGAGATTCCGTTCCCCATTCGTACCGTGATCACGCAAGGCGGGCAGGCGGCTGATGGGGATGAGCGGACGCCCCGGGAGCTGGCCGCGCGCCTGTCGGCGTTGGAGCAGGTGGATCTGTTCGCCACCCTGGAAGCCGCCGAACGCGAACTGCTGGCGCGCGGCCTTCGGCCAAGGCCCTTCGCTGCGGGCGAGTCCATCATCCGCCAGGGCGCCCCCGGCGATTCCATGTTCATCATCTCGCGCGGCGAGGTCCATGTCTCGCTGACCCAGGCGGGCCTGCACAAGGTCATCGCCACCCTGGGCTGCGGCGACTTCATAGGCGAGATGTCGCTCATGACCGGCGAGCCGCGCGCTGCGACCTGCCTGGCCGCTACCGATGTGATGAGCTTTGAGTTGGACCACGCCACCTTCCAGCACCTACTCACCACGCGACCTGCGGTGGCTGATCACATGTCGTCCCTTCTGGCCACGCGGCAATCACACATCGAGAAGAAGGGCGGCGAACTGAGTGCCCTGGCCGCGGCCCAGACCGCCGAGAATACGAGCCACCTCTTGCAGCGCATCCGCAGCTTCTTCGAGTTGAAGTAGAGGGTGGCTGGCGCATGGCGTGAGCCGTTTCCCCCTTGTCGCGCAACTGAGGAGCGGTTGTCTTCGGCGTCTGGGAAGAGAGCAGGTTTCATCAATCTCGCAAGGAGTCGGTATGCATAGGTTTCCAGGCTGGGCAATTCTGGTCGTAGGCGCTGCTGGTTGGCTGTTTTCCTGCAGCGGCGCAAATTCCAAGGCTGACGGAAGCGAGCCCGGCATGGGCGGCAGTGGCGGTGCCGTTTCGGGTGCCAGCGCTGGATCCATGAGCTCGGGCGGTGGGGGCGCCGCGGCGACCGGGGGCGTCACCAGCGCCGGCAGCGGGGGCAGTGGTTTTTCCAGTGGCGGGAGCGCGAGCGGCGGCAGCGGGGGTGCCTCCCGCACCAGCCCTGGCAGCGGGGGCAGTGTGTCCTCGAGCGGCGGGGCGACAAGCTCGATCGCCGGCAGCGGGGGCGGCTTCAGCAGCATCCCGGGCAGCGGAGGTGTCTTCTTGACCGGAGGGACCGCGGGCGGCAGCAGGACGGGCGGCGGGGGGGGCACGGCGAGCGGTGGTGGGGGCATGGCCGGATCCGGGACAGGGACTGCTGCGGCAGGGAGCGGCGGCAGTGCCGCCGCGGGAGATGGGGGTGTCCCCACCGCCGGGGGCGGGCTCACCCTGACCGTGACTGGCGGAACCTTGAAGATCGAGGTGTGCGCGGACAACGTGATCCGCGTCGCCTTTGCCAAGAACGCGACCTTCTTCACCCGCGCCAGTCTGGCCACGGCACCCAAACAATGTGTCCCGACGGCGTTCACCACCACGACGGCGGGCAATCTGACGAAGATCGCCACCGCGAGATTGACCGTCCAGGTCGATACCACCACGGGCCAGGTGACCTTCCTCGATCCCGCCGGGCAACCCATATTGGCCGAGAATTCCGGCGGCGGCCGAACTCTGACCGCTGCGACGGTCCAGAGCGAGGCCACCACCAATGTTCGCCAGGAATGGGCATCCAACGCGGACGAGTCGCTCTACGGCCTGGGCCAGCACCAGCAGGGCCTTATCAATATCAAAGGCACCGATCTGGATTTGCACCAGTACAACACAGAAGTCTTCATTCCCTATTTGGTGTCGAGTCGCGGCTACGGCATTCTGTGGGACAACACCTCGTTCACGCGCTTCGGTGATCTGACCGACTCCGTGCCCCTGCCGGGAACCACGGGACTCTACGCCACCTCGGGCGATCCCGGAAACGTCAGCCCCGGCACCGGCAACACCAAGGACTGGTCGGGCACGGTCACGCCCACGGTGACGGGCGACTACACCTTCCGGACCTATTCGTCGGGCACGGTTCAGCTGAGCGTGAATAGCCAAATGGTGATCAATCATTGGCGGCAAAACTGGCTGCCCAACGAAGACATCGCCCACGTGAACCTGACCGCGGGTCAAGCGGTGCCGGTGCGCCTGCAATGGAACGGCGACGGCATGAACATCATTCGCCTGTTGTGGAAGCCGCCAGTCAGCAACCGCACCACTTCGCTTTGGTCCCAGGTGGCCGACGGCGTCGACTATTACTTCGTCTACGGGCCGGAACTGGACGACGTGGTCGCGGGCTACCGGCAACTTACCGGACAGGCGACCATGATGCCCCTGTGGGCCTATGGCTACTGGCAATGCCGCGAGCGCTACAAGACAGCGCAGGAAATCACCGACGTTCTCAAGGGCTATCGCGATCGTGGCGCACCCATCGACAACATCGTGCAGGACTGGCAGTACTGGGTCGCCGATCAATGGGGCTCGCACCAGTTCGATTCCAGCCGGTACCCGGATCCGGCCGGGCTGATCAAGACCATTCACGATACCTATCACGCCCGTTTCATGATCTCTGTGTGGCCCAAGTTCTACACCAGCACCGCGAACTACACCGCGCTCAATGCCAAGGGCTTCGTCTACAAACTGAACGTCACCGAGGGCAAGAAGGACTTCGTTGGCTACAATTTCACCTACTACGATGCCTTCAGTACCGACGCGCGGGCCATGTACTGGTCGCAGATCAACACGGCGCTGTTCTCTAAAGGCGTCGACGCCTGGTGGATGGACGCAACCGAGCCCGAGATCGTCGAGGGCCCATTCACCAGCATCAACTCGCAAGTGACGACCAACCAGACCCACATGAACCCAACCGCGCTGGGTTCCGGCTCGCGCATGTTGAACGCCTACGCCTTGGTGAACAGCCAGGCCGTGTATGAGGGACAGCGCGCCGCCGCCCCCAACCAGCGGGTGTTTATCCTGACCCGCAACGGCTTTGCCGGGCAGCAGCGCTACTCCGCCGCGACCTGGTCGGGCGACATCTCATCTAGCTGGACGGCGATGAAGAAACAGATCCCGGCTGGCCTGGGGTTCTCGGTGTCGGGCATGCCGTA
>Ga0182021_10010531_pt1 | contig 10963 bp, 12 predicted proteins | sample 612E3MmetaG_FD_120493 | JGI IMG/M metagenome (GOLD analysis project Ga0182021, IMG submission 120493) | Permafrost microbial communities from Stordalen Mire, Sweden - 612E3M metaG (Illumina Assembly) | ecosystem: Environmental > Terrestrial > Soil > Wetlands > Permafrost | place: Sweden...
GCCGTGCTGGCCCGCGCCCGTTTCGGCGATGACGCGATGTTTCCCGAGGCGTTTGGCCACGAGCGCCTGGCCCAGCGTGTTGTTGACCTTGTGGGCGCCCGTGTGGCAAAGATCCTCGCGCTTGAGGTAAATGCGCGGTCCCTTCAATTCCTTGGTCAAGTTCCCGGCCATAAGGAGGGCCGTCGGCCGGCCGGCGAACCGCTTCAAAAGGTCGTTCAACTCCCGTCGGAACGACGGGTCCCTTCGGGCGGCGCGGAACGCCCGGTCAAGCTCCTCCAAGGGGGCCACCAGCGTTTCGGGAACGAACCGCCCCCCGTAGGCGCCGAAGTAACCGTTCTTGTCGGGCAATCTCATGCGTTTTTCGCCGCCTCAATGAACATTTTCATCTTGTCGAAATCCTTGCGCCGGGGGGATTTCTCCACGCCCGAGGCCACATCCACGGCGAAGGGCTGAACCTCCTCGACGGCTTGGGCGACGTTCTCCGGCGTCAGACCGCCCGCGAGGAAAAGCGGCAAGCCGAACGACTTGGCCCGCCGGGCCAAGTCCCAGGGGAAAGCCTGCCCGGTTCCTCCCTCCAAGCCCTCCACTTTCGCGTCAAGCAAAACGTGCGAGCAAACGGTCTTGAACGGCGCGATGGCGTCCACGTCCGCATCCCCGGCCACGCGAAAAGCCCGAATGATCATGACCTCCATTTTCTCGCCGATGGCGCGGCATTCCTCCGGCGTGTGCTCGCCGTGAAGTTGGACACCCATGAGCCCCGTCTTCCCGGCGATCTTGAGGATCTCCTCCGCGTTTTGCTCGACGAATACCCCGACGCAAGGAACGAAGGTCGGAACTTTCTTGACGATCCGCGCCGCCATTTCCACCGACACTTTTCGCGGACTGTCCTTGTGGAAGTTCAGCCCGATGTAGTGGGCGCCCAGGTTGACCGCCCAGACGGCGTCCTCTTCGTTGGTCACGCCGCAGATCTTCACCTTAGTCATTGGATCTCCCCACCTCCGCGAGAACTTTTGCCGCGCTTTCCAAGTCCGGCTGTTTCAAGAGCGATTCCCCCACCAGGACCGCGTGGACGCCCAGAGCCCTCAAGCGCCGGACGTCGTCGGGAGTTTTGATTCCGCTCTCGGCGACTATGACCCGCCCCTTCGGGATCAGGGGAACCATCTCCTCGAAAGCCGAATGGTTCATCGTCAAGTCTTTCAAATTCCGGCTGTTCACGCCGACCATTTCCGCCCCGAACGAAAGAGCCGTTTCCATTTCGGCGGCGTCGTGAACCTCCACAAGCGCCGCCAGCCCCAGGCGGCGGGCCAGGTTCCGCATTTCTCCCAGGGCCGCACGGTCCAGCAAAGCGGTGATCAACAGCACCGCGTCGGCCCCGTGGGCGCGTGCTTCGAACACTTGGTAAGGATCGAAGAGAAAATCCTTCCGCAAAACGGGCAGGCCCGAGGCCATCTTGGCCTCGGACAGGTGGCTCAGACTCCCTAGAAAGAAGTTTTCCTCCGTCAACACGGACAAGGCCCGGGCGCCGCCCCGTTCGTAGGCGCGGGCGCCCTCGCGGACGTCATAACTCTTCCGCAACAATCCCGCCGACGGGCTGGCTTTCTTGAGCTCAGCGATCAAAGCGACCTCGCCGGGCCTTCGAATAGCGGCCGCGAAATCCCGGATGGGAGCGGCGCCTTTGACGGCCCGCTCAAGTTCGGCCAAAGGGATCTCGTTCTTCCGAATCGACAAATCCAGGCGTTTCCGCCGGACGATTTCGTCCAAGCCGGTTTTCACGAATAGATCGTCATAGCGAGGGACGAAGACCCGCCTGGCTGAGGGCCGCCAGCTTCTCGAGCTTTTCCCGGGCCGCGCCGGAATCGATGGCGACCTCGGCGGCGCGGGCGGCGGATTTCAAATCCGTCACCTCTTTCCGTCCGGCGGCGCGGGAGGCGGAAAGGAGGGCGACGGCGGCGTTGGCCACGACGACGTCGCGGCGGGGGCCCTTCTTCCCGCCGAGGACGGCGCGGATGATGAGGGCGTTGTCCTCCCGCGTGCCCCCTTTCAGCGCCGATTCGAGCGACGGCTTCAAACCGAAGTCCTTCGCCGACACGACCCGCTTCGTGACCTTGCCGTTCACGATTTCAGCCAGGCGGGAGGTCCCTTGCAGGGTGATCTCGTCATGGCCGTTGCCGTGCAGGATCACGGAGTGGCGCGCCCCCAGCCGCACGAGCACGCGGGCCATCGTATCCAGCATGGGGTCCGAAAAAACGCCGATCGCCTGGACGTGGGCGCAGGCCGGGTTGCAAAGGGGCCCCAACACGTTGAAGATGGTTCGGGTGCCCAGCTCCTTGCGAACGGGCATGGCGTGCTTCATGGCCGGATGGTAGAGGGGAGCGAAAAGGAACGCGATACCGGCCTCTTTCAAACACCTTTCGGCCACGGCGATGGGCGGGTCGATTTTGACGCCCAAGGCCTCCAACACGTCGGCCGAGCCGCACAAGGAAGAAACCGAGCGGTTGCCGTGTTTCGCCACGGTGAACCCCGCCCCGGCCACGACGAGGGCCGCCGCCGTCGAAATATTGAAACTGCCTTTCCGGTCTCCGCCTGTCCCGCACGTGTCGACCACGACCGGGGAACTCGAATACACCCGGTTCGACGCCCCCCGCATGGCCCGGGCCGCCCCGGCGATCTCATCGACGGTCTCGCCTTTCATCCGCAGGGCCGTCAGGAAGGCGGCGATCAACACCGGGGATACGGTTCCGGAAAAGATCTCCGCCATGGCCGACTGGGCTTCTTCGAGGGTCAAATCCTTCCGCTCCAGCAGCTTGTGAACCGCTTCCAGCATCATGGGCGCACCTTCATTGTGAGGAAGTTCCTAAGCAGATCTTTCCCGCCTTCCGTGAGGATGGACTCGGGGTGGAACTGGACCCCCTCCAGGCAGGCCAGCCGCCGGTGCCGCACGCCCATGATCTCGCCGTCCTCGGAGACGGCCGTCACGATCAGGTCCTTGGGGCGGCTCGCCTTTTCGATCACGAGCGAATGGTAGCGCGTCGCCGTGAACGGGTTCTTGAGCCCCGCGAATACGCCCTTCCCGTCGTGCTGGATGCGCGACGTCTTCCCATGCATCAACTTTCCGGCCCGGACGATCCGACCGCCGAAAGCGTAACCGATGGACTGGTGCCCCAGGCAGACGCCCAAGAGGGGGATCTTCCCGGCGAACGCCTTGACGACGTCCACGGAAATGCCCGCCTCCTTGGGCGTGCAGGGGCCGGGAGAGATGACGATCCGGGACGGCTTCCTGCGGCGGATTTCCTCGACGGAGATCTCGTCGTTCCGTTTCACGAGGACCTCCGCCCCCAACTCGCCCAGGTATTGGACGATGTTGTAGGTGAAGGAATCGTAGTTGTCGATCATCAATATCATGGCCGTCCCTCCGCCGCCCGCAAAGCCGCCACGACCGCCGCCAGTTTGTTCTGGCTTTCCTCAAATTCCTTTTCCGGGACGGAGTCGGCCACGATGCCCGCCCCGGCCTGCACGTGCGCCGTCCGCCCTTGGAGGAGGATCGTCCGGATGGCGATGGCCATGTCCATGTTCCCCGTGTCGGAAATGTACCCCACCGCGCCCCCGTAGAGGCCCCGCCGCGACGTCTCCAATTCCTCGATGATCTCCATGGCGCGCACCTTGGGCGCCCCGGAGAGCGTGCCGGCCGGGAAGGTCGCCCGGAAGAGGTCCAAGGCGTCTTTCCCGTGCTCGAGGCGCCCCTTGACCGTCGAAACGATGTGCATGACGTGGCTGTAGCGCTCCACCGTCATGAAGTCCTCGGCTCGGACGGTGCCCGGCCGGCAGACGCGGCCCAAGTCGTTCCGCGCCAGGTCCACGAGCATGACGTGCTCGGCCCGCTCCTTGGGGTCCGCCAAAAGGTCCTTCGCCAGCCGCTCGTCCTCCTCGGGAGAGGCCCCCCGACCCCGAGTCCCGGCGATGGGACGCGTCTCCGCGACGTCGTTTTCCAGGCGGACCTGCATTTCGGGGCTCGATCCGATGATGTGCGTGTCCCCGGCCCGCAAGAAAAACAGATAGGGAGACGGATTGATCCGCCGCAGCGCCCGGTAGATTTCCAGGGGATGGGCCCGCGTCTTCATCGATACGCGGCGCGAAGGGACGACCTGGATGACGTCGCCTGAGGCGATGTAGGCCTTGGCCTTCCTCACCGCCTCGACGTACGCGCGGCGATCCGATGATGAGAAGGGCGGTGGCCGCCGGTCCAAGGGGCGGGCCGGTTCCAGGGGCGAAGGGGCGGTTCGGATCGCGCCCGCCAAGCGCTTCAGGTCCCGGGCGGCCGAACGGTACGCGGCGTCCGAGGCCCTCCCCTTCCCGACGGGCACGCTCCGGACGAGCTTGACCACGTGCGCGACGTGGTCGAAAATGAACATGTCGCCGGTCAGCATGAATAGGGCGTCCGGAAAATCCAGGACGTCCGGCCGGACGGCGGGCAGCCGCTCAAATCGCCGCACGACGTCGTAGGAGAAAGCCCCCACGGCCCCGCCGTAAAAGCGGGGTAAGCCGCGAACCTCGGGGCCTCGCCGGGCGGAAAGGAGCCGGCGAAGTTCTTCGACGGGATCTCCCGCGGGGCGGATCTCCCTTTTCCCTCCCCGGAATATTTCGACGCGGCCTCGTGCGGCGCGGAGGATCGCCTCCGGCTCGAAGGCGGCGAAGGAGTAGCGCCCCAGGTGTTCGCCGCCCTCCACGCTTTCCAGGAGGAAGCAGGCGGGGCTCCGGGCGTAGAGCGCGCGGAACAAAGACAGGGGCGTCACCTGGTCGGACAGGCATTCGATCCACATCGGGACCGTGCGGTGGCGCCGGGCCAGGCGCTTGAATTCCGTTGGGCTCGGGAAGATCATGGGAAATCCAATATTTTTCCTTTCAAGTCGTCGACGCGGATGAATCGGATCGGTTCGCCCGTTTTGGGGTCTTTCCAGTCCCGGCTGTCTCCGGAGACGTCCCGGTTGTCGCCCAGGACGAACACGCATCCCCGGGGGACCCGCCCGACGTCCATGTTGTCGTCGGTGAATTTTTCGCCCGCTCGCCGGTGAACGACGTAGGGCTCCTCCAGAGATTGCCCGTTCACGAGGACCTTCTTGTCCACGATCCGAACCTCGTCGCCTTCAACCGCGATCACGCGTTTCACCAGCCCCTTCTTCGCCTCAACGGGCGAGGGGAACACGACGATGTCCCCCCGCTTGGGGTCCCGGAACCGGTACGCCAGCTTGTTGACGAAAAGATGTCGCCCGACCGGGAGGGCCGGCTCCATGCTCTCCGAGGCGATGACGATCCCCTCGACCACGTAGGCGCGGATGAAGAGAGCCCCTAAGGCACCGATCGCGACGAGTTGCCATAACTTCATATCGTGCCTCGTTACCGGACTGAGGTATCCGACGGACCGTGGGGGGGGACCATAGTCGAAGAGATGGTGGGGCCCCCGTAGAGCCCGGCGCCTCTGGCGACGGGCGGGTCCGACGGATACCTCAGTCCGGTAATGAGCCTCCTCATTTCTTATACACCTGGCCCGGATCGAAAACCGGCCGACCCCGGACCTCAAGGCCGTCGCCGGCCATGTCCCGGTGAAAGCAGCTCCGATGGCCCGTGTGGCAGGCCGCGCCGCCTTTTTGGCGGACTCTCAACAGAACGGCGTCCCCGTCGCAATCCAGGAACAGGCCCAAGACCTCCTGCTCGTTCCCGGATTCCTCTCCCTTCCTCCACAGCTTCCGGCGTGACCGGCTGAAATAGACCCCGCGCCGCGTACGCCACGTTTCCAACAAGGCTTCCCGGTTCATGCGGGCGACCATGAGGACGGCCCCGTCCCCCGCGTCCTGAACGACCGCGGTGACCAGGCCCTTCTCGTCGAATTTGACGGCCGCCAACCACTTAGGAGCCTTCATGGATCCTCACGGGGATTCCCTTGCCCGACAGATACCGTTTTAGGCGGGCGATGGAGAGTTCCTTGAAATGGAAGAGCGACGCCGCCAGCGCGGCGTCGGACCCGGCGCGGAAAGCATCCAGGAAATGCTCCGGCCGTCCCGCGCCCCCGGAGGCGATGACCGGCACCGTCACTGCTTCGCAAACGGCCTTCAAGAGCCGCGTGTCATATCCCGCCTTCGTCCCGTCGGCGTCCATGCTCGTTAAAAGGATTTCCCCGGCCCCGAGCCGGACGACTTTCCGCGCCCAGGCGACGGCGTCCAGTCCCGTCGGCGTCCGCCCGCCGTGGATATAGACCTCCCAGCCCCCGCCCGTCCGGCGTTTGGCGTCGATCGCGGCCACGATGCACTGGGAGCCGACCGCGCGGGAAGCGTTCCGCACCAACCCCGGGTCTTTCACCGCGGCCGTGTTGATGGACACCTTGTCGGCGCCGGCCTTCAAAAGCGTCCGCACGTCCGCGACGGACCGCACGCCGCCGCCCACGGTCAGCGGGATGAACACCCGCTCGGCCGTCCGCCGAACGACGTCCAAAAGGATGGGCCTCTTGTCCGAGGAGGCCGTGATGTCGAGAAAGACGAGCTCGTCGGCCCCTTCCCGGTTGTAGCGGGCCGCGACCTCGACCGGGTCCCCGGCATCGACCAAATTAAGGAATTTCGTCCCTTTGACGACCCGCCCGGCGTCCACGTCCAGGCAGGGGATGATGCGGCGAGTCAGCATGGAAGAGCGGAGATCATGACTCCATGCTCAACTGGTCAACGCCTCGGAGAGGGTGAATCTCCGGTCATAAAGGGCTTTCCCAACGATGATGCCCTTCAAACCGTCCTTCTCCAAACCGCGAAGGGCCACGATGTCGACCAGGCTCGTGACTCCGCCCGAGGCGTATACCGACATCCGGGTGAGGCGCAGGACCTCCCGGATCGAGTCAACGTTCGGGCCCTTGAGGGCGCCGTCGCGCTTGATGTCGGTGTAGATGATCTCGGTGAACCCGATGTCTTCGATGCGCTTGAGCGCCTCGGCCACCTTCACGCCCGACCCGTCCCGCCAGCCCTCGACCATGACCTCGCCGTCCCGTGCGTCCAGGGCGGCCACGACCCGGCCCCCCAGCTCCTCCATGGCCTCTTTGAGCCACGCGGGATCCTTGAGGATGGCCGTCCCGACGACGATGCGGTCCACTCCGATATGGATGGCGTTCCACACAGCTTCCAGCGTCCGCAAGCCCCCGCCGAACTGGATCATGGCGGTGACGGAGTCCTTGATCCGCTTGAGCATCTCCAAATTGGCCCCCTTGCCCATGGCGCCGTCCAAATCCACGACGTGGATCCGCCGGGCCCCCTGGAGCTCCCATCGCCGGGCGATGTCCACCGGATCGTCGGAATAGACGGTCTCGTGCTTGGGGTCTCCGCGCACGAGCCTGACGCACCTTCCCCCGCGGATATCAATGGCCGGAACGATGTCCATTTAATTAGTCCTCCCGAACGCGACGACAAATTCCCCGCAACAAAACCAGACCGGCCCGCCCGCTTTTTTCCGGGTGGAACTGGACGGCGGCCAGACGCCCCCGCGCCACGCCGGAGCAGAACCGGCCGCCGTAATCGCTCTCCGTCCACACGACGGACCGGTCCTCCGGATCGGCGTAGTAGGAGTGGACGAAATAGAACTTGTCCGGCCGGCTCAGGGCGCCCGCGAACATTCCCTCCGCCGTCTTGGAACGGGCCGTGGGCCGCGCTTCGTTCCAGCCCATGTGCGGAACTTTGAGCCGCCGCGACCGCGGGCGGAACTTCCGGACCCGGCCCGGGAGCACGCCGAACCCTTTGACTCCCGGCGCCTCCTCCGAGCGCTCGAACAAAAGCTGAAGCCCCAGGCACAGGCCCAGGTAGGGCCGGTCCGCCTGGAGCCATTCCTTGACGAAAGGCGTCAGGCCCTTTCGCTTCAACACGCCGGCCGCCGCGCCGAACGCCCCCTGCCCCGGAAGGACGAGCAAATCGCTTTTCTCCAGCCGCCGCCGGTCGTCGGACACGACGACGTCCGCCCCCACGGCCTCCAGGGCCTTCGCCACCGAGCGGAGGTTGCCCATGCCGTAATCCAAGACGCCGGCCCGAATCAAAGCGCCCCTTTGGTCGAGGGAAGCGAGCCCGCCCGGCGGGGATCCAGCGCCACCGCCATCGCGAGAGCCCGGCCGAAGCCCTTGAAGATCGACTCGGCGATGTGGTGGTTGTTCCGCCCCTGCAGGAGCTTGATGTGCAGGTTCATTTTCGCGTTCACGGCCAGCGCCTGGAAGAAATCCTCCAACAGCTCGAAGGACATGGCCGGCTTGTTCTCCAGCCGGAACTTCACCTTCCAATCAAAATAGGGGCGGCCGGACAAGTCCAGGGCGACGTAGGACAGTGTCTCATCCATCGTCGTCAGCGCCCGTCCTTTCATCTCCGGGCGGAAATCCTGCCCGTGCCGGGCGATGCCCTTCTTGTCGCCCGCGGCTTTCAAGATCGTCTCGCCCAGCGTGATCCCCAAGTCTTCGACCAAGTGATGCTCGTCGATGTGGGTGTCCCCCGAGGCCTTCACGCCCAGGTCGAAGTTCCCGTGCTTGGCGAAGAGATCGAGCATGTGGTCCATGAAGGGGATCGTCGTTTGGACGCTCGCGATCCCCGACCCGTCCAGGGTCAAGGAGATCCCGACGCGGGTCTCCTTCGTGTTCCGGATGTGGAAGGCTTTACGATCCATGGCGCACCTTCAAGGAAGCGGCGTGTCGGACCAACCCCTCGGCTTCGGCGAGGGCGGCGATACCGTCGGCGTTTTTCTTCAATGCGGCCTCCGTTAACTCGATGAGCGACGAACGTTTCCAAAACGTCTGGACCGACAGGCCCGACGAGAACCTCGCGCTGCGGGCCGTGGGCAGGACGTGGGACGGCCCCGCCCAGTAATCCCCCGCCGCCACCGGCGACCAGGGGCCCATGAAGATCGCCCCCGCGTGGCGGATCAAAGGCAGAAGCGCCTTCGGATGCTTCACCAAAAGAGACAAATGCTCCGGGGCCGTCCGGTTCGCCGCCTCAGCCGCGGCTTTCAAATCGCGGACTTTCAAGAATCGGCACTGCCCCAAGAATTCCTTGGCGACGGCCTTCCGCGCGCCGGCCAAGACGCCCGCTTCAGTCGAAATCAAAGTCGCCCGGGCCTGAGGGTCATGTTCGGCCTGGGCCATCATGTCGGCCGCGGCGAAGGCGGGGTTGGCCGACCCGTCGGCGATCAAAACGATCTCGCTGGGGCCGGCGAGGGCGTCCAACCCGACCGCGCCGAAGACCTGACGCTTGGCCTCCGTCACCCAGGCGCCACCGGGACCCACGATCAAGTCCACGGGCTTCACCGTTTTGGTGCCAAAAGCCAGCGCGGCCACCGCCGCCACGCCTCCGATCTGATAAACCTCGCCCACGCCCGAAAGCCAAGCGGCCGCTTTCACTTCATCGGTCAGATGGCGGGGCGGCGTTACCATAACGACGCGCCTGACGCCCGCCGCCTTGGCGGGCACGGCGGTCATGATGACCGTAGAAGGATAGGCGAACCGGCCGCCGGGGACATAGAGCCCCGCGGCGTCCACGGGCGTTACGCGCTGTCCGACGGTTACGCCGCGCCGAGTCTCGGTCCAGTCTTTCATCGCCCGGCGCCGCTCAGTTTCGTGAAACCGGCGGACATTCTTCACGGATTCGGCAAGAATCGCTCGTCGTTCCGGCGCCAACCGGCCAAGCGCGGCCTTTAATTCGCCGGGACGTATCCGCCATTCGGTCGGCCGCAAATTCACGCCGTCGAACCGGCGCAAGGCGGCCACCACGGCCGCATCCCCGCGCCTTCGAACGTCCTCTATAATGCGGCTGACTTTGGCTTCCATACAATCAGAGGATTATACAAAACCCCTAATCCAAGCCCGTGGTGTGATTTTAATGAAGTTGAATTGAAAATAGTCGAGGCCCTCTGGGGGTCCTTGTAAGGACCGTGAGGCGATTCGAGCACGATTTCTTGATGATAGCGGGGTCCTGCGTGCCAGTGGCACGCGTTTAGGACGGGCCGAACAGGCCCTGGAATATGGACAGGTATTTTCCAAAACGACCTGTTCGATCCGGCCCGTAGGAAGTTAAGGGCCGGGAGTTGGTCCGGCCTCCATCAAGAAATCGCGCGCAGGCCGCTCGGTCCGTCGAGAACCCCCAGAGGGCCGACCTCCTCGCTATCCTTTGACTCTGCGAATGTCCGCCCCGAGAGCCCGAAGCTTCTTCTCCATGGCCTCGTATCCCCGGTCCAAGTGATAGACGCGCAGAATTTTGGTTTCGCCCCGGGCCGCCAACCCCGCCAGGACCAGCGCCGCCCCGGCGCGCAAATCGGACACCATGAGGGGGCAGCCGGACAGATGCTGGACCCCTTCGACGATGGCTGTGGGTCCCGCGATCTCGATTTGCGCCCCCATGCGGACGAGCTCCTGGGAGTGCAGGAACCGGTTCTCGAAAATATCCTCCGTGATCCGGCTACGGCCGGGCGTCACGGCCATCAAGGCCATCCACTGCGCCTGCATGTCCGTCGGAAAACCGGGAAAGACCTCCGTCTCGACCGACACGGGCTTCAAAGGTTTCTTCCAGATGGCCTCGAGGCCTCGGGAGGTCTCTTCCACCTCCAATCCCGCCCGGCGCAGCGCCCGGATGGTGGCCGCAAGATGGGCCGTCGGCGCGCCCTTCAAAACGATCCGCCCCTTCGTGATCGCCGCGGCCACGAGAAAGGTTCCGGCTTCGATTCGATCGGCCGTCACCCGGTGCCGGGCGCCCCGGAGGCGCGGGACCGCGTCCACGACGATGCGCGGCGTGCCCGCCCCTTTAATCGCGGCTCCCATGCTGGCGAGACAGGCCGCCAAATCCGAAATCTCGGGCTCACACGCGGCGTTTTCGAGGATCGTTCGTCCCTTCGCCAACACGGCCGCCATCAGCACGTTCTCCGTGGCTCCGACGGACGGGAAGGGCAGACGCACCCGGCCGGGTCGCCA
>Ga0182021_10010532_pt1 | contig 10962 bp, 10 predicted proteins | sample 612E3MmetaG_FD_120493 | JGI IMG/M metagenome (GOLD analysis project Ga0182021, IMG submission 120493) | Permafrost microbial communities from Stordalen Mire, Sweden - 612E3M metaG (Illumina Assembly) | ecosystem: Environmental > Terrestrial > Soil > Wetlands > Permafrost | place: Sweden...
GCGGTCGGCTACACGCTCGACGAGATCCCCAACGACCTGACCAAGACGACGCCGGCCTCGTTCGAGCCCACGCTCGACTACGTCGTAGTCAAGTTCCCGCGCTTCGCCTTCGAGAAGTTCCCCGGCGCCGACACGACGCTTGGTACGCAGATGAAGTCGGTCGGCGAGGCGATGGGAATCGGGCGCACCTTCAGCGAGGCCTTCCTCAAAGCGCGCCGCTCGCGCGAGTTGGATGTCGGCGTCAAGGCACCCTGGTTGGAGCTGGACGATCTACCGGACGATCTCCATCCCTGGTTCGAGACCGAGATCGAGCGAATCCGCGTCCTGCTCGGACGGGTTCCGGCGCTCGAGCTCCTCGATGCCGACGAGCTGATGAAACTGAAGCGGCTCGGGCTCTCCGACGCCGAGATCGCCGGGGCCGGCGGCTTCGAAGAGACCGATCTTCGCGCACGCAGGAAGGAAATGGGCCTGAGTCGTGTCTACCGGCGCGTGGACTCCTGCGCCGGCGAGGTCGAGGCGTCGTCGAACTACTACTACTCGACCTGGGGTGAGGCGGACGAGGGCGCGCCGGATCCGGCGCGCGGCAAGCAGAGCGTCGTCATCCTCGGCTCTGGTCCGAACCGCATCGGCCAGGGAATCGAGTTCGACTACTGCTGCGTGCACGCCGCCCAGAGCTTCCGCGAGCTCGGTTACGAGGCGGTGATGGTGAACTGCAACCCCGAGACCGTCTCGACCGACTACGACACCTCCGATCGCCTCTATTTCGAGCCGCTGACGATCGAGGACGTTTTGGCGATCCTAGAGCGCGAGCGCCCGGCCGGAGTCGTGATCCAGTTCGGCGGTCAGACACCGCTCAAGCTTGCGCGGGCGATCGAGGAAGCCGGCTTCAAGATCATGGGCACCCCGTTCGAGGCGATCGATCTGGCCGAGGACAGGGAACGTTTCGGTGACCTGCTGGAAAAGCTCGCCGTGCGCTGTCCGGAGTGGGGGATGGCCGCAACCTCCGAGGAGGCGACCGCGATCGCCGACCGCATCGGCTACCCGGTTCTGGTCAGGCCCTCCTACGTGCTCGGCGGCCGGGCGATGCGCGTCTGCTACCGCCCAGACGACGTGCGTGCGGCTCTGATCGCCGCCCACCGCCGCGTGCTGATCGACCGCTTCCTCGAGAACGCGATCGAGATCGACGTCGATGCCCTCTCCGATGGAGAGAGCACCTACATCGGCGCCGTCATGCAACACGTCGAGGAGGCCGGCGTTCACTCCGGCGACTCCTCCTGCGTGCTGCCGGCGCCCTCGCTGAATCCGGTGGTATCCGCGGAGATCGACCAGATCATTCGCCGGCTCGGACCGGCGCTCGGTGTCGTCGGCCTGCTCAACGTGCAGCTCGCGGTCATCGGCGAGGAAGTGTTCGTGCTCGAGGTCAATCCGCGTGCCTCCCGCACCGTCCCCTTTGCCAGCAAGGCCACGGGCGTGAACCTGGTCGCGGCGGCCTGCCGCCTGGCAGCGGGAGAGAAGCTCGCCGAGTTGGGGCTACCGCCGGAGCGGGCGCCGCGCCAGTACAGCGTCAAGGCCGCAGTGCTGCCCTTCGCGCGTTTCCCGGGCGCCGACCCGGTGCTCGGACCCGAGATGCGCTCCACGGGCGAAGTGATGGCCACCGCCTACGACCTACCGACCGCGCTCGCCAAGGCCGAGCGCGCCGCCGGGCGTGAGTTGCCGACCGCCGGCCGGGCCTTCTTCTCCGTCAGGGACGCCGACAAGGTGGCCGCCGTTCCGGTCGCCGCGGCGCTGGCCGGGCTCGGCTTCGAGCTGGTGGCCACGCGGGGAACGGCGAGAGCCTTCAGCCGGGCGGGAATCGAGGTCGAAGAGGTGATGAAGGTGACCGAGGCCGAAGGGAAGGATGGCACCACGGTCGTCGATCTGATCCGGCGCGGCCGCTGCGTCCTGGTCGTCAACACGCCGCAGGGCTCCGGTGCCCGCACCGACGGCTACCTGATCAGGGAGGCGGCCCAGATCGCACGCGTTCCCTGCATCACGACCATCTCCGGAGCACTGGCGGCTATCCAGGCGATCGCCAACGCACGTCGCAGCGAATCCTGCTCGCTGCAGGAGCGAATTGCCGAGGCGACAGGCTCGCCGGCCGGCACCGGCAGCGCCGGGGGAGAAGCGTCCTGACCCCGTGTAAGGAGCGCCGGAAAGTCGCCGGCATAGAGCGCATCGGCGTCTACAGCCTGCTCCGCGTCGAGCGCGGCGGGCTCGACGCGGGCTTACCGGGCCAGTTCTTCATGCTCGAGCTACCCGGTCAGGTCGTTCCCCGGCCTTTCTCGATCTGTCTTGCCCCGAAAGGCGAGCTCGCCTTTCTGATTGACCCTGTCGGTCCGGTGACGCGAAGGCTCTGTGAGCTCGAGCGCGGTCGGGAGATCTCCGTCTTCGGGCCGCTCGGAAACGGCTTCCGAACCGATGTCGACAGGCCGCTTCTGGTCGGCGGCGGGATAGGTGTGGCGCCGCTTCCTTACGCTTCGCAACTGATGGGCAAGCCGCCCGCGATCCTGGGCTTTCGTACCCGTCGCCACGCCGAGGCGGCCAAACTGGTGCCCAATGCCGAGGTCTGCATCGAGCCCAAGCTGGTAACCGAGCTGATACCGGCCGTGCCGATGGACGTGCTCGCCTGCGGGCCCGAGCCGATGCTGCACGCGGTACATGCGCTCGTTTCCGACGCCCAGCTTGCGTGGGAAGCTCCGATGGCGTGCGGTTTCGGTGCTTGCTACGGCTGCGTGGTCGAGTTCCAGGGCAGGTCGGTTCGCCTTTGCGTAGAGGGCCCGATCCTGAACGGGCGACCTCCCGTTCTGCCCATCCTGGGCGAATCCGAGGAGGGGGTCGAGTGATTCTCAACGCCTCGGGCTGCCTCGATGCACGGACCGCGCCGGCCGTCGCGCGCGAGCTCGACGCATACGTCGCCAAGACGGTCACGCTCGAGCCTCGTGCCGGCAACCCGCAGCCGCGCCTGGCCGAGACCGACTTCGGCATGCTCAATTCGATCGGCCTGCAGAACCCCGGTATCGAGCGCTTCTGCAGCGAGGTGCTACCGCGCCTCGAGGAGCTGGGCATTCCCTTGTGGATCTCGGTCGGAGGCGCAGAGGCGGCGGAGTACGCCGAGGTCTGCGCGCGGATCGGCGAGCGCCGGGCGGTGCATGCGCTCGAGCTCAATCTCTCCTGCCCCAACGTCGATCCAGCCGCCGAGGGCGCGGCCGAGATCGTGGCCGCCGCCCGCGCCGCCACCGGGGCACCGCTGTACGCGAAACTCTCGCCGCTTCTCCCGGACGTCGCCGGGGTGGCGAAATCGGTACTCGAGGCCGGCGCGACGGGTCTTTCGCTGGTCAACTCGCTGCGCGGGCTCGCTCTAGACGAGTGGACGCTCGAGCCGCGGCTGGGTCGCGGGATCGGCGGCTACTCCGGCGCGGCGCTCAGGCCGGTGGCACTCGCGGCCGTCTTCATCTGCTACGAGGCGACGGGCGGCAAAGTCCCGATCGTCGGCATGGGCGGCGTCGAGACGGGGAAGCACGCGCTCGATCTGATCGCCGCCGGAGCCTCCGCGGTCGCGCTGGGATCGATTCTCTTTCGCGACCCAAAGGCGCCAGAACGGGTGCGGAAAGAGCTCGACGAGGAGTTGGACGCACGCGGATTCAAGCGTCTGGAAGAGGCTCGCGGGGTCGCGCACCGGCCGCAAAGCAACTGATAGAGCCGTAGCGACGTCGTTCATGGCAAGAAAACACCTGTAAAACGCGCCGAAACTTGCCGCTTGACCGGCGCCCTTGAATTGTTAGTATGGCCGCCCATGGTGCTTTCAAAGGGGCAAGCACAAGCGCCTGCTCGCTCGCTCGACCAACGGATGGAAGCGCTGCAGCGAGCGAACGAAATCCGCGTCCGGCGAGCGAGGCTCAAGCGCGACCTCAAAGAGGGCGGCGCGAAGATCGACGAGATCCTGCGCGAGCCGCCTAAGTACGTGGAGACGGCGAAGGTCTTCGACATCCTCATGGCGGTGCCCAAGTTCGGCCGAGTGAAGGCGGCGCGGCTGCTGAATCAATGCCGGATCAGCCAGTCGAAGACGGTTGGCGGGCTCTCCGACCGCCAGCGCGGCGAGCTGATCGCGCTGTTCGGTCGCGACTGAGCAACTTCGAGTGCGGCCGGGCGTGACTTGGTCATACCGGTCGGGGCCGAAGTGAGTAGGTTTCCGTTCGTGAGCTCGGCGCCGGTCATCGTCGTTACGGGTCCTTCGGGCGCCGGGAAAGGAACGCTGATCGCGGAGCTGCTTCGCCGTCTGCCTCAACTCGAGCATTCCGTCTCGGCGACGACGCGAGAGCGGCGCCCCGGGGAAACGGACGGACGCGAGTACTGGTTCCTCGGCCCGGACGAGTTCGAGCAGCGCGTGCAGGCCGGGGAATTCCTCGAGCACGTTCCCTACGTATCGGGAAAGCGCTACGGGACGCTCCGCTCCGAGTTGGACAGGATCACGCGCGCGGGCCGGGTTTGCGTGCTCGAGCTGGAGACGGAGGGAGCGTTGAACGTGAAGCGCACCGTGCCCGGCGCCTACACGATCTTCATCCGCGCTCCGGTCGCCGAGCTCGACCGGCGCCTGACCGAGCGAGCGACCGAAACCTCGACCGAAATCGGCGATCGGCTCGAGTTGGCCCATCGCCAGCTCGGGCAGGCAGGCGAGTTCGACTGCGTGATTGAGAACGAGAAGCTCGACCATGCCACCGACGAGCTCGAGCGCGTCGTCCGGCAGGTTCTTGCGTCGGCAGCTACGATGGACTCGTGATCAATCCACGCGTCGATACCCTGCTCGAACACGTCGACTCGCGCTACGCGCTTGTGATCGTCGCCGCCAAACGGGCCCGTCAGATCAACAACTACCACCACATGCTCGGTGAGGGCTCCTTCGACGAGGCGCCGCCGCCGATGATCGAGTCGCGCTCCAAGAACTATCTGACTATGTCTCTGGAGGAAGTCGCCCAGGGCAAGCTCGTCTACGAGTACCGGCAGCGCTAACTCCGTACGCCCGAGGCGGCCGATCCGCGGCGCCAGCACCCAAAGGGCCGCTCACCGCACCGCCAGTGCGCTTTCACGACCCTTTGGGCACGCGAGCTCGTCTCAAAACGAAGCACTCCATCGCCTGACCGCGCTCGGCGGCACGATTCTGCGTCCTCGGTCGCGCCCGTAGCCGCCGGCTACGAACGCGACGCTGCGTCCTTGCCTCGCACTCACCGATCGCACCCAGTCGACGGGTCTTCATTCCGAGACGAACTCATGGCATCCACGGCTTGACCGCCTCGGACGCACGGACTTAATGAGATAGGTATTCGCGCCGGCCGCGCCCGGTCTGTTCGCGCTTGCTGGCAGAATCAGGATATGGCCCGAGTCCTAGTTGGTGTTTGTGGTGGCATTTCCGCCTACAAGGCGTGCGAACTCGTGCGCCTGTTCGTCAAGGACGGGCACGAGGTGGTTCCGCTTCTGACCGAGGCCGGGAAGAGGTTCGTGACCGCGCAGACGCTGAACGCTCTTGCGCGGCGCTCGGGTGAGCAGAGCCCCTACCCGCACCTCGAGCGCGCCGATCTCTACGTGATCGCACCGGCCACCGCCAACACGCTCGCGAAGCTGGCGAGCGGGATCGCCGACAACCTCGTCACCGAGAGTGCGCTGGCGCATGCGGGCCCGCTCGTCCTGGCGCCGGCCATGAACGCGCGCATGTGGGCCAACCGGGCGACACAGGAGAACATCCGCAAGCTACTGGAGCGCGGCGTCGAGATCGTCGGGCCCGCCCAGGGAGAGCTGGGCGAGGGTGGCTCGGGAGTGGGGCGGATGAGCGAGCCGGAAGAGATCTATGCCCGCTGTCTAACGCTTCTCTCTCCAACCACTTCGCTTGCCGGAGTACGAGTGCTCGTCAGCGCGGGCGGTACGCGTGAGCCGCTCGATTCGGTGCGTTATCTGGGTAACCGCTCCTCCGGGCGTATGGGGGTGGCGCTGGCGGCGGAAGCGGCGCGGCGCGGAGCGAGCGTGACGCTGGTCGCCGCGAATCTGGCCGTTCCGGCTCCAGCCGGAGTGACGCTCATTGAGGTGAAAACGGCGGCAGAGCTGGCGGAAGCGGTACTCGCGAACGAAGCGGAGATCGTTTTCATGGCTGCGGCCGTTGCCGACTATCGCCCGGCGAAACCCGAGCGCGGCAAGCGCCGTAAGGACGAGCGTGCCTGGCAGGTAGAGCTGGAGCCGACCGTTGATGTGTTGTGTGAACTGGGCGAGCGCAGGCGTAAGGGCCAACTGCTGGTCGGCTTCGCCGCGGACGAAGGAGATTCGGGACTCGAACGGGCGCGAACGAAGCTGGCTGCGAAGAAGGTCGATCTGGTTGTCTTCAACGACGTCTCGCGGGCCGACATCGGTTTCGACTCGGAGGACAACGAAGCGGTTCTCATCTCGGGCTCGGGAGAGCGCAGGCTGGCGAAGGCGCCGAAGACGGCGATCGCGGCTGCCATCCTCGACGAAGCCGAGAGGTTGCGCGGCGCGGCGTCCTCCTAAGAGGCTAGAAATCCGAAGTTCAGCCGAGCTTGAAGGAGGCGACGATCATCTTGCAACCGCGCTCGATCTCTTTTTCCCGCGTACCGGAGACCAGGTGTTGGCAGTTGAGGAAGTACTCGGTCTTGCCGTTCCAGACGATTACGAGGCGGCTGGCGCTCTTGCGACCGCGAGATGTGATCGCTCTCATTCGGAAGCCATAGCCCGGTAGACCGCCCATCTTCATCTCGGTGGGGCCGGCTAGTAGCGCGCCGCCGGCTGCCTGCGCGACTCGTGCGACCGACGCCGTGACGCTACCTGCGCTCGCTGCGAGGTTCTTATCCGTCACCGGGACAGAGGTCCGAAACTCGGTCATGAAGACGATGTCGGCGGTCGAGCCGGAAGCGTTCGGTCCGAACATCTCCGTCCACAACCCACTCGAGCTCTGGGCGTTGATTCCGTTGGACGTGAGTGTCCTCCAGTCGCGCGGGTAGTGAAACGAGACGCCGTGACCGTTGTAGACGCGGTAGTTGTTGCTACCGCAGCCCGGAAGCACGGCGGTCGTGACGACGAGAACGACGGCGACCGTCGCGAGCTGGAGAGTACGGCTTCTTCGCGACATGTGGAGAACAAGTTACCCGTCGCCAGGGTGATGGGGTCGATGAAAACCGTATCGCTCTGATCACAGCGCGGCTCAGCGGAGCTTGAAGGAGGCGACGATCATCTTGCAGCCGCGCTCGATCTCGGGCCCGAGCGTGCCCTTCGTGAGGTGCTGGCAGTTGAGGAAATACTCCCTCTTGCCCTTCCAGACGAGCACGAGTCGGCTGGCGCCGGGGCGGTTCTTACTCAAAATCACACCGACCTTGAAGGCGTAACCGGGCAGGCTGCCCATCTCGACCGGCGTCGGCCCTGCGAGCAGCGCGCCGCCGGCTCCTTGCGCAACTCCCGCGACCGTAGAGGTGATGCCCGGCTTTTTCGAAGCCAGGGTTTTCTTGGTGATCGCCTTTGGTGTGCGGTACTCCGTCAAGAACACGACGTCGGCGTCGGACGAGCCCGGCGGCGTGATCATCGCCGTCCAGAGGCCGCGTTTCGCGAGAGCCTGGGGCTTGATCTGCCTCCAGCCGTGCGGATAGCGGAACGTGACTCCGTTGCCGATGTAGACCTCGTTGCCCTTCGTCTCGGTCTTGCCGCATCCGGAAAGCGCCCCGATCGAAACGGCGAGAGCGACGATGATCATCGAGACTGAGAGGAAGCGGCCGGCTCCTGTCATCTTGGGGGAGATTACCCGGAACGACGACAATCCAGACGCGATTCACCGCCCAAGCTGGCGCGTTGTCTCTACGCTAGTCGGGGGAACGCGCGCACGACCATGACGGATACCTACGAGCTCTTTCAGAGAGGCAGGCGGCAGCTCGCTGACGGCATGTCGGCCCAGGCGACGGTGGCGCTCGAAAAAGCAAAGCGGAGAGAGCCGCGAAAGGCTTCGATCCGCGAGGCGCTCGGAATCGCCTATCTCCGTCTCGGTCGCTTCGAAGAGGCCGAGGTCGAGTTCCGGGCGATGATCGAGATCACGCCCACCGATGCTTATGGCTACTACGGGCTCGGTCGCTCGCTGGCTCGGTTAGGTCGCACCAACGAGGCGAGAGGCCAGCTGAAGCTGGCGAAGATACTCGCGCCGACAGAGTCGGACACTCCGCCCGGTGAGACTTGACCGGGTGCCTCTCAGCGTCCGTCGCCGACGATGCGCTTTACCTCGTCGAGTGAGGTCTCGCCGGCGAAGACCAGTCGGTAACCGTCCTGGCGCAGCGTCACCATGCCGTTCTTGACCGCTTCGTCGTGGATCTCTTCGGTGCTGCGCCCGATCAGCTTGCGGATCGAGCTGGTCATCGGTAGCACCTCGTAGATCGCGGTACGACCGAGATAACCGCTGTTGCCGCAGCGCTTGCAGCCACCCGAGCGGAAAATCGTTGTGCTGGCTCCCTTGGCGACGCCGAGCTCGGTGCGCTCCGCCGCGCTGGGCGTCGACTCGCGCCGGCAGTTCGTGCAGAGCTTGCGCACGAGACGCTGCGATACGACCGAGTTGATCGAGTTGGCAAGCATGAACGGAGCCACTCCCATGTCCTGGAGTCGCGCGAAAGCGCTGGCAGCCGTCTGAGTGTGCAGCGTGGTGAAGACGAGATGCCCTGTGAGCGCCGCCTGGATGGCGATCTCGGCCGTCTCGCCGTCTCGGATCTCGCCCACGAGCAGAACGTCGGGGTCGGAGCGGAGAATCGTGCGCAGCCCGCGAGCGAAGGTGAGGCCGCGCTTGGGGTTGATCTGCACTTGCGCGACGCCCCCGATCTCGTACTCGACCGGATCCTCGATCGTCGTGATGATGCGCTCGTCGGTGTTCAGGTGCTCGAGCGCCGCGTACAGCGTTGTCGTCTTGCCCGCGCCGGTCGGGCCGCAGGCGATGATGCAGCCGAAGGGCTGGTCGATCGCGCGCTTGAAGGTGTCGTAGGCCTGCTGGCTCATGCCCAGGTCGGGCAGCGTGACCCGGCTCGTGACGCGCTGGAGGATGCGGATAGTGACCTTCTCACCGTAGGTCGTGGGAAGCATTGCCACGCGCAGGTCGATCGAATCTCCGTAGAGACGAACCGCGCAACGTCCATCCTGAGGCAGCCGATGCTCGGCGATGTCGAGCTGGCCCATCACCTTCAGGCGGCTGACGATCGCCTGTTGCATCGTCTTCGGGATCGAAGTCAACTCACGCACAACGCCATCCACGCGTATCCGCACGGTCATCTGTCGTTCTTGCGGCACGAAATGGATGTCCGAGGCTCGGTCTTGAACCGCTTGAGCGATCACCTGATTGACCATGGTGACGGCGGGGGCGGCATCGCGGGCGACGACACTCAGGTCGAGCTCCTGCTCGGGGTCATCCTCGAGCTCGACCGTCTCGTCGACCATGTGGAGGGACAAGCGCTGCGAGTAGACCTGCTCGATCGCCTGGTCGAGATCGTTCGAGTCGGCCACGCAGAACTTGAGGTTGATCCCGAGCGCGAGCTTGACGTCGTCGAGGGCAACGATGTCGGTGGGGTCGGCAATTGCCATCAGCACCAGATTCTTGGTCAGGTACTTGACGGGCAGCGCGCGAAAACGGCGCACGAAACGCTCCGAGAGCAGCTTGATCACCTCGGGCTCGATCGGCGTCTCGAGGATCTCTACGAACGCGAGGCTGTATTGCTCGGCGAGCACGTGGGCGAGGTCGGCCGAGGTCGCCCAGCCGTGACCGACGAGGATGTCGCCGATGCGCCGGCCGCTTCGATCCTTCTCGCTCAGCGCCTCTTCGAGCTGCTCCTCGTTGATGATGCCGCGTCGAGTCAGCAGCGCTCCGAGCGCCTGCTCACGGCCTGGAGTCGGATTGTTCGTCTCAGTCAAATCGGAACCAGGGTCGCATTCAAACACCGCTTGGGTGGCGACTCAAGCTCAGAGTATCGCGCCGACTCCGGAGCTTGCAGGCTCGGTCCGTTCCGAGGCGGCGATCGGCGAGTGAAACCGGGTGGCGTGTACGTCGCTTGGAGACCTGGCGCTAGACGCCGCTACCGACCACGCGGCGAACCTCTTCTAGCGAAGTGGTGCCGGCCAGAGCGAGGCGGAACCCGTCCTGCTTGAGCGTGACCATGCCGTCGCGTACGGCCTCGCTTTGAATCTCCTCGGTGCTGCGGCCGATCAGCTTGCGAACGTCGCTCGTGACCGGGAGTACCTCGTAGATCGCTGTGCGTCCGTGATAGCCGGTCTCGTTGCAGGCGCGGCAGCCGCGCGGGTGGTAAAGCGTGGCCTCGGTGCCGGGAGACAGGCCCAGGACGGCGCGCTCGTCCTCGTTTGCCTCGGTGGGCTGGCGGCAGGACTCACAAAGCACACGCAGCAACCGTTGCGAGACGACGCAATTGATCGCGTTGGCGAGCACGAACGGCTCCAGGCCCATGTCTTGCAGTCGGGCGAAGGCGCCGGCTGCCGTCTGGGCGTGTACGGTCGTGAGTACGAGGTGACCGGTCATGGCCGCTTGCACGGCGATCTGTGCGGTCTCGGAGTCGCGGATCTCGCCCACCAGCAAGACGTCCGGGTCGGCGCGCAGGATCGTGCGCAGCCCGCGGGCGAAGGTGAGACCGCTCTTCGTATTGACCTGAATCTGCGAGATGCCGCCGAGCTCGTACTCAGGCGGATCTTCGATCGTCGTGATCACGCGCTCGGTCGAGTTGAGCCGCTCGAGTGCCGCATAAAGTGTCGTTGTCTTGCCGGCGCCGGTCGGTCCGCAGGCGATGATGCAGCCGAAGGGCTCGTCCACGGCGCGGACGAAAGTCTCGTACGCCTGGTCGCTCATGCCGAGATCGGAGAGTGAGACGCCGGCGGAAGAGCGCTGGAGTATGCGCACGACGA
>Ga0182021_10010534_pt1 | contig 10962 bp, 7 predicted proteins | sample 612E3MmetaG_FD_120493 | JGI IMG/M metagenome (GOLD analysis project Ga0182021, IMG submission 120493) | Permafrost microbial communities from Stordalen Mire, Sweden - 612E3M metaG (Illumina Assembly) | ecosystem: Environmental > Terrestrial > Soil > Wetlands > Permafrost | place: Sweden...
AAGTCCCGTTTTGTTTATCATCCAGCGTCCCGCGTAATACTTTCCCATCGATTGCCACCAAGACTTGCTTGCCAAACAATTCCTTCCCACCCAAATATCTGCTGCTCACTTGCTCAAGTTCTTCGACATTCACTACCTTTGCCATAATACGACGATAGGTGCTATCGTGCGGCATCTTCTTCCGCTTTAGCTCGAGCAGATCTACTAACATCCCGCTCCGATGCTTTGCCCATTCTGCTATTCCGCTTGGATGATTTTCCCCACATGTCTTCGCCAACATGATCAGCAGCAAGATCAATGCTAACGAATACCTTACCCCTCGACGCTTGCGTTTATCACTCAAGCTTTGAAAATGAGCGTATAAGCTCCCAACATCAATTACTTGCCCGGTTTGTGTGTTAGACTCCATTTCGACCTCCTTCCGTTTTGCTTGTGCCAGCACACGAAGCTTAACTGAAAGAGGTCTTTTTTTACAACCCAAAACCCGACTTTAACAACACCCTAATAGAGATTACATGGCTTTCTCAAAGTCGGGGTTTGGGGTGCCTGCACCCCAAAATCTTCTTTTTCCCCCGCCCCCTGTCCTGTTCTTTTTACAGGGTTGGGCGGGAGTCAGATGCCTGTTCTGCAGGACTTTCAGACTTTGAGAAAGCCATAATAGAGATTATCGAGAAAATCCGTGCAGGTAAAGATAGACTCCAGGCATATCCAGATAAAAAATGGAACACCTGCATGAAAGGTGTTCCATCTGGCAGAACCGGCGCAAACCGATTCTATACCTTCTGGATGGTTTTTCGGCTGCGCCGGAACCGGTAAACGAGGCTGTGAACGAGCACAAAGGCCAGGAACGCAGTAACACCGGCAAAGCTCAGCCCGGAAACCCAGTCCAGGATGTGCTGGTAGAGCGGAATTTTCCAGCCCGGATCACGATGGCTGGCAAAGGCTTCCAACTGGGCTTTTTCGCCGACCGGTATGCGTTCAAAAGGCCGGGAATTGTTTATTTCAGGGAATACGTACCCGGATGGGTTGGTCATGTTGTAATATCCATCCGATATTTCCCAGATGGAACCCACTTTTATCTCTGGATGGAAAGCTTCATCAAAATATCCAAAAATAGGGTCATAAGGATGGATGTTACTCATATGGTTGGCAAGCGCTTGTGTATTGGTTACTGAAGAATTGCCAATATCCGTAACGTTCAGTGTATCTCCGGCACGAATGTCCGAGTAGATTTTTTCGGATTCGGTGATATCGTATATCCGATTCTGAAGATCATCATGAATCATAAAGTATGAACTCAGGGGGATCAGCGTGAGCACATTCATAATGATAAATGTATTGATTACTTTCCGGGCAGGCCTTTTTTTTATCCATTTGTCATAGAGGATTGCGGCCAGCATGGCCAGGGGGAAAAGGAAGGTGACCGTATAACGCGAGTTTACGTGGAGGGAGCTCAGGATGGGTAGCTTGCTAAGGTATGGATACATCAGCCCCTTTGCCAGGATAAATTCAATCGTCAGCCAGGTAAAAAAGGCCAGCGCGGTCCAGGCAATCCATTTTTTATTCACTGTGAATAAGCTGGAATATTTTTTTGGCTTTTTTAAGAACGAATAGATGGCGATAATGATAATTCCAAAAACAATCGGTGACATGGACATGTCGTATTCCCAATAACCATACGGGGCTCCAGTCAGGAACTGCATGATCGTGAGCAAAATCCCCCCTTGCGATCCTTTCGCCAACAAGACCGGAGACAACCCCATTGTTCCCAGGAGCTGGAAGAGAATCCCAATCAAGCCCCCGAATATACCCGGTGTTTGATAGGTATCAGCGATCTGGCGGGGAAAGAAGCGCATATACGCGTACACAGCAGCCAGTTTGGATGCGGAGATTACCAGAGCAACAAAGCCTCCCAGTGCAATTACCGCAGAAAGGCGTTTCCAAGAAAAGAGTGCGGGCTGATAAATATAGATAAGCGGAAATATAATTAATAATGAAAACGCGAATGTTATTACGAATAAATAACCGGCTTGTTGAATCATTAAAGCTATCACCAATGCAAAGATCAACCCGGCAATCCCTTGGGGAAGGGAAGAATCCAATAGCGCCACAAGAATCACAGCAAACAAGGGCAGAGTCTGGTAACCAAGATGACCAACCGCCATCCGCTCCAAATAGAAACCAGTCGCGCTAAAGAACACCGTTCCTAAAATACTGGAGGTCCAGTGCAAATTCAAAACCTTCTTGAACAAATAATAACATGCGCATCCGCCCAAAACCATAAAGATGATAGTGGAGACAATAATCGATTGCCAGGGCGATACAAAGAATGCCACCATCTGCAATAACGTAAATTGTCCAGTATTCGGATCTGGATAGACCGGCAGGCCTCCGCCAAAGTTCGGAGCATACCATTGGATTCCTAGGCCATTAATTCGGAAGTGAAGGTACGTTTCTAGTTCCCAGGATAAACCACTATAATCATGTCCGACCATCGGGTAGCGCAAGTTCATAAACCATACCACAATCCCGCTGAGCACCGCCAGATTCAGTATAAGGAGGATTATGGGCCATCTATTTTTATTCATAGTCTCACTTGTATTGGATGATTGGTAGTGATATTATACTTGAACCAGTTCATCGCCTCGATTGATTTGCCACAACCCGAGCAACCCCCAGAAACCAAACAAAATATAACCTAACACCTGGCTGATAAGAATATACGCCAAAGCTTCCGGCCGCGAGAACCCGAAAGGTACGAGCACAATGACTGCCACAAATTGGTACACTCCTACATATCCAGGAGTGGAAGGAACCGCACTAGATAGGCCGAGTGCCGACAGAAGGATAAGAGCCTGGCCCAAGTTCAGGGTTTGTGAGATGATCCGGACTCCTAACATAGTGACACTTGCATCAACCAGCCAGATGACAACTGTCAGCAGGATAAACGAGACAAGTCGACGGGCGTTTTGCAGGCAGCGCATCCCGACGAGGAACCGGGTAATTTGTTTGGAGATTTTTCCTGCTATACCAGGCGGCAGAGGCAATCGACTGAACAATCTCAGCAGCCAGGCCTCCTGGTGAGGAGCGATAATTATAATTGCCAACACCACGATACTCGCGAACGCCATTATGCGTACTGCGCCTGCCAACAGAGCAGATATGTTCCCCAGCCAGAGTAAGGATAGAGAACCTATCAGCACCAGGGCGATTGCATCCAGTGTCCGCTCCACCAATGCGGTGGCGAAAACGAAACTGGTTCCCAAGCCGCTTTTCTGCCCCAGGAATGCGGAACGCAGCAATTCACCTGCCCGGGCTGGTAAAAATGCATTTCCAAGATAGCCTACCATATTCGCCCAGAAAACAGATCGTAGGGGGATCTTCTTTTCGGAGCTGACAAAGATGCTCCAGCGGGTGGCTCGGATCAAATAATTAATGGATGCAATCGGGATGGTTAACAGCAGGAACCCATAATGCCCGCCAACTATCGTCTTCCAAAAGGCGACCCAGTCTACATTGCGCAATGCAAGAAATAGCAAAATTGCCGACAGGGTAATGGAAAAGATCAACAGCCAGATGGAGCGTTTATCATTCAAAGGCTGGGCACTTCCGGGGCGGGAAGATTTGCTTCAAAGGGTTTCGGGTTGTTTGACAAAGTTAAAAATTCAAGCGTTCTTTTTCATAGACGAGAGGGTGTTTTAGCACATGCACGTAAATCGCGGAGATGTATTCGCCCAGAATACCTAAAAAGATCAACTGGATGGATGCAAAGAAGAACAAGCCAATCGCCAAAGGCGCTACACCTACCGAAAAACTATTCCAGAAGAGCAATTTATAGACAAGATAGAACATGCCTATCGAGAAACTGAGTAAAGCTGTGACAAAACCTATAAACGTGGCAAGTCGTAATGGCAGCTTGGTGTAGCCGGTAATTCCAAGCATGGCCATTTCATAGAGATATAGAAAATGGCTTTTACTTTTGCCATGTTTGCGGGCTGGTTGGGTGAATTCAATGATGGCTGGCTCGAATCCGATATCAGATAATAATCCACGGAAATAGGGATAAGGATCATTAAGATTGCGTAATATGTCTATGACTTGTTTATCATATAAACCAAACCCATTGAAATGAGCAACCAGTTTCACATCCGATAAATTGGCCAGGGTTTTATAATATGCCGTTCGAAGGCCATAAATAATTGGTGACTCCTCGCTATGAGTCTTTACTGCCATGACTATCTTATAACCTTGTTCCCATTTTTCAATGAAATCTTTTATTATATTGGCGGGAGTCTGTAAATCAGATGCCATTCCTATGACAGCATCACCTTGAGCAAGCATAAGGGCATTATATCCAGACCGATCTGCACCGAAGTTCCGAGTATTAAATATCACTTTCACGTTTTTATTCTGCTGCGCTAACTCACGCAGGATCTTGGGTGAACTATCATTGGAATCGTTGTCGGCAATTATTATTTCATACGTATATTTGTTTTCTAATTCATTGACTACTTTCATAAGCTGATCATATAGCTTTGGAAGATTCTCTTGTTCATTATAACAACTGGTGACAATAGATATTTTTTTCATTTAGCCTTCATAAAAGTCAAAAGTGGCGTAGTAAGTGAGATTGTCAGCCAAACAAATATCTACAATCCTGCAAAACCATAATATTAAATCCACTCATCAGGCTTCCAGTAGAAAACAAAGAAAAATTTTGACGAAACAGCAAACTCTTTTGATGTCCACCGCAAATGGCACACTGCCTTAAATTTCTACTCTCATCCATCATGACTGCTCTTTGGTTTATTTAGGAGTCTCTCTGGTGGAATTGCGTAGCATACCAGATCCCAGCCTTCTTCATCATGCGGCCTCAGAAAAAAGCGATAATCGTCAGATAAGGTAGAAATCAATATAGGGATTTTCCACAAGTGATCTGGTTTGTGATAGACACAGATAGCCAGGATCGGCCTAGAGCGTTGAATTGCTTCGCGAGCACCATTTAGGGCATCTATCTCAGCGCCCTCAATATCCATTTTTATGAATGAGGGTTGGTAGTCGATTATCTGTTGATCTATACAAACACAATTCATTTCCATATCCCCATCCTCTGTCACTCTAGACGCTACCGTTCCCGTAGATACAAAATGCACTATTTGGCCGCAAGTACCAACTGGAACCTGTTTAGCAATTACATTTTTTCTAATTTGTTCCGGAAGAGTCGAAATATAGTCTTGTAATTTCTGGAAATTTTTCTGGTCAGGCTCAAAAGCAAGAATTTTACCGGAAAAAAATTTTTGATGTTGCAGTAATTCATGGATAGTATCGCCGTTATAGGCACCACAATCTATAAATACATCTCCTGGAAGGATGGAATACAAATCGTCAGGAAAATATTGTTTATGAGAAACTGGTGATGCCAGGCCGTCAAAATCCAATCTGATTCTAAATCTCAATTGACTAAGGTACTCACGGCGAGACTCGTCATCTGCCCACATGTAGAAAAGCTTTCGTAATTCCTCAGTATGTTGACGAAATTTGCTGGGTAATTCCAAGCAAGCATGCGGCAAAAAAACACTCGCATACTTCCAGTATAAAAAACCGAACGAAATTACATGTGTACAGTTTAGATCTATCAGTTGCTTTCGTCTATCGGCCTGCCTGTCTCCTCCATTTGCTCGCCAAATAGTGACAACAAAAGCAGCAGTCCTTCCGAATTTATTTGCTGCATCCTGCGGCGACAAAACTTGTAGCCCATCAATAGATGTATTCCATATCTTTGGGTTATTATCTGCAAAAGAAAGTGGCTCGACACCCGCCTTCCGTAAACCTGCGAGCGTTTTACGCCCCAGGTTTCCCGCGCCAAAGAGAACAATTTTATCGCTGAACGGTTCTGCTAACTGATCAAAGGTTGTTTGTTCGCGGTGTATCACCGAGTCAGGGCTTTCGTCCAATAGCTCATTGAGTTGCGTTTCAAGGGATTTGAGGTTTTCACTTTTCTGATTCATAATTATTTTCCTGTCATCCATTTTTCATTAATCAAAAGTGTTATAGAATCTCTTTTCAAGGCAATCCAACGGCGTATTTATTAATGCCTGAACAATTCGCGGCGCGGCATGTCCATCGCCATAAGGATTTATTGTACCCTTCAAGGACAGTACCAATGCTTTCTCAATGCCGGCCAATATCTCTTCGGTTGAATAACCTACATCAATCACATTAGCCCCGCGCAAGCGCCCTTCCTGGCGCGTGCCAATGTTCACGGCGGGCAGATCGAATGACGGTGCTTCCATCAGGGCAGAAGATGAATTGCCCACAATCGCCACTGCATGACGCAACAAATCATAGAACATTTCCGGAACTAGGTTGGCGTGCGCCTGTGCTTTTGGAGAAAACCGGCGCATTTTCTTTATAATTTTGCGGCCGGCTGTATCCGCATTGGGCAGGATAAATACAATTGGTTCGGTACGCTGCCGCAATGCTGCCAATAGATTGTCTATATATTCGTCTGTGTGCTCATATTCAAGTGTTACTGGATGGAAGATCACCACCAGCGCGTCTTCGGCAACTGGTTTTCCATGCGTGGCATTCAGCCCATCCAATGCAGGATTGCCAGTTACGATTACCCTTTCTGGATTCTCGCCCATCTGTAGTACACGCTTGGCTTGTTCTTTTGCATAACAAAAATGCAGATGTGACATCTTGGTAATGGCATGCCGCAAGCTTTCATCAAACGCACCGATGGTAACATCCCCGCCGCCTAAATGAGCAACAGGTATTTTAAAGGGGATGGCAGCTAGCGCAACCGCGGCGGCTTCAAAGCGATCCCCGGTGATAAGCAGGATGTCCGGGCGAGTGCGGGCGAACACCTGGGCAAAACCGAAAGTAGTCATCCCAATGCTTTTAGCAATCCCCTCGGGTGTTTCGCTGGACAACAAACACTCCACCCGTTCGGTGATGGGGAACTCGATCTGTTCGACCGTGGAACCAAACTCTGGGGATAAATGAGCACCGCCCACGAAAAGTTGTAAAGAAAGTTGTGGATCTGCCACTATCTCTTTCAGAACGGGTCGCAGGATACCATATTCGGCACGTGAAGTGGTAAGTACTCCGATTTTTCTCATCCGTTATATTTCCTTCCGCGCCTTTTGCTAATTATCAATCCCAATTTCCATAAGCCGGTTCAATTCCCCAGCGATTAGCTCATCCGGAATTTCCTTGTCCATATCAAAGTACCAATAGTGTTCAGCCCGAGGAAAATCATCTTTCATGAAATCTGAGTTAGTTCCAGCCAAACACTTTTCGTAGAAATCGACAAAATGGCAGAGTAACCTTACATGGCTGACATTATACTTGTCCTTAACTTCGAAATACTTATCTCGAATATTGATACGCCTCTTATTGGTGAGTGTGTAGAAGAGTTTGATTGCTACTCCACTGATTTTCATACAATCCACCATATCTTGGCGATTCATTGTAGGGGTTTGATAGATAAAATGCTCGCTGTCATTTTGATCAGCCTGAAGGCCGACGCTCATTGCAATTTGATAAAGCTCCGAGCCAGGCAAAATTCTCAGAATCGACAAACTCAGGCAGTTATAACCATTGCGCATTTTATCAGCAATATATTCCATCAAATCGAAGTAGGTTTTCTTGGTTTCATATGGCAACCCTAGAATAATATCGGTCTTGATCACGACACCCGCATTGGCGCACAATTCAAAGGCACGAGAAAAATGTTTTATCGGGAGTTTTCTCTTGATTGCTTGAAGTGATTCCATGTTTATCGTTTGTAGGCCAATTCCTATCAGGATTTGATTAACTGGGGAAAGATTACAATATTCCTTCATTAACTTAGCTATTCTCTCATCAACAAATGAAGGGATAGCCTCAAAGAAAAATGACATTTTGATCTTCCGCCTGATCAATTCAGTCAGGAGTTCAGCGGCATAATCTTTTTTTGAGAGAAAATTGGCGTCCGTAATCCTAAAATCTTTGACTCCGCAGTTATAGAGCAATTCAATTTCATTAATTACATCAGGAAGATGGCGATAACGGATGGATGGGAAATTCATATGATATAAACAATAAGCGCAACGAAAATTGCAACCACGCTGAGTTTCTATATTTGCCTGATAGCTAGGTGAGAGGAGAAATTTTGGCACCATTCCCGACAAGTAAGGGGAAGGGGCTTCTAAGAGGTTCTGAAGTATGTCTGCTTCCGGGTCGGAAATATCTTTGTAGCTAAATCTATCATTTATACGATATGCCAGCCTCGAAATATCTTTTAGATCAGCATCATTGCCAAAAATCAGGTTGTGCAACAGCCGTGACAAAGGCATTTCTCCTTCACCACAAATAATATAGTCCACCGGCAGATTGTTGTACTTGCCTGCAATAACATCTGATGCCGCGATTTCAGGCCCACCCAGAAGCACCTTAACAAATGGATTCGCTTTTTTTGCTAGTACCGCGATTCTCATCACGGCATCATAATTCCATGTGTATGTTGAAAAACCTATGATATTCGGCCTGAATTGGGCAATATCGTCAGCTATATTTTGGCAAGACTCTTCCAATTTCACAGGAAGGATGTATTTGTAATGGCTTGCTTCCAGTCTTACCGACTGGGCTAAAATCTTATCGTTGAGAATAAAGCTCTTAAGCGTAAAAATAGAAAGTAGAATATCCCTGGATGTTCCGGCAATACCAATCAATTGCACACGTAAAGGATTAACGCCTCTATTACTTGGTTGTCCTGTCATTTCGCTGCATCCTCGACTATATAAGCCCATTTGAGTTGGGTATCTTTAAGAATACTCATCCCTGATTTCTTTCCCAACAATGAATAATAATGAACCGCCTTGATTTCTCCCGTACCCGGCCTCTTGACCCATATATTTTCTTCGGAAAGCTTTTCTCCAGCCTTGATGTCGCGGATCGAAACAACGCAGGCGTAGGCAAAATCGATCGTTGGCTTTTCATCGGGCAGGATGGTTTTGGAACCTCCCAGCGCTGCGTGGATGGCCTGCGCGCCTTGAACGAGTTCTTTTAATTCAGTTGGATCAATGGAAATGGGAACATCAGGCCCTGGCCAGGATTTATCGGATGTAAAATGTTTTTCTAAGATCCGTGCCCCTAGCGCAACGGCGGCAAAACAGGTGTAATTACCAATGGAGTGATCGCTCAATCCGATCACGGCATCCGGGAAGCGCTGTGCGAGTTCACCCAATCCGCCGAGGCGCACCTTCACGTAAGGGGTTGGATAAACTGATGTGCAATGCATCAAAGCGAATGGAACTCTGGCCTCGCGCAGTATACCCACCGCAGGAGCGATCGATTCCAGATCATTCATACCGGTGCTCAGAATAACTGGCTTTCCATCCGAGGCGATGTGTTTGATCAGAGGATAGTTATTGCACTCTCCGGAACCGATCTTGTAAGCGCTGACTTTCATCCGCTTCAATCTTTCAGCTGCTGCACGCGAGAATGGTGTGCATAAATAGATCATACCCAAGGATTCAACATAGCTTTTAATTTTGACTTCTTCATCTTCAGACAATGCACAACGTTTCATGATATCCCAAATCGTCTCGGTGGTATTTCCTGGAACCACATCATTAGGTATCATCTCGTCTTCGATCACATGCGACTGGAACTTGGTGCATTCACAACCCGCGGCATGTGCATCATCCACCATGCAGATAGCTTTTTCAAAACTACCTTCGTGATTGATACCAATTTCAGCTATCACAAGTGGTGGATATTCTGTTCCAATCATGCGGTTGCCAATACTAAAATCCATTTTCTAACGCCTCTCTTATATTATGAAAAGTTGCTGTAAAGTTTGCGAAGTGCTAATCATTTTCGTCAAACAAATGCATATTCTCCCAAATTTCTTCCCTTGGCAGGAAGGGGGCCATATCTTCTAGAGGGCGTGATTCGAGTGAACCATCCTTGCGCCGGAACGCTGACGCTTTTGGCGTGATTCCCTGATCCACAGCAATATTCAATTCGCATAGAGTTGGGCCTTTGGTAGAAAGAACACCTAGAATACCATCTTCAATCTCAGCATTGGTACGGATTTGCGAGTAAGCCAGCCCATAAGCTGCAGCCAGATGGGCGAAGTCCGGGTTACTGACTCCAGATGCCTCGTCCGCACCGACAAAACGTCCGAAGAAATTGGCCTGGGTGAGGCGAATATTTGTGTAACCCTGGTTATTAAAAATGAATATTTTGACAGGCAGGTTATAGTGCTTGATGGTCAACAGCTCCTGCACGTTCCATTGCGAACTGCCATCTCCGCTCAAACAAATAGTGCGGTGATGCCTACTCGCGATACATGCCCCAACTGCTGCAGGCAGATCCCACCCCATTGGTCCCCAATTCCCGCTGATCATTGTGCGCTGGCCAGGCTTGACCTTGAAAGCCTGCCAGTAACTAACCTCATCAATACCGTTCCCTGCAACTACCATATCTTCGGAGGAAAGAAGATCCGATAGCGTATCCACGAACACATATGAGTTGACGTGCTCCTTATCCTGGTAGAATTCATCTAGGATAATAGGGTAATGTTCTTTCCAGTGGGTGCAAGCTTCCTGCCATTTTGGTGAAGACGAGAACTTCAGTCCACCGGCATCGATTTGTCGCAGGAGCTCGGTCAGAAAAATATAAATATCAGCCTGTACGGCAAAATCGGGTTGGATGACCTGATGATAAAGTTGGCCTTCATCGATATCTACCAGAATCTTCTTTGCTTTTGGGGCGAAACCCTTATAATTAAAGCCGGCTTTGGTGATATTGATCCCAGAGGCCAGGAAAAAAACACAATCTGCATTCTGAACGGTGAAGTTGGCACGACGCTGTCCGGCGGTACCAAAGATGCCCATATATCTGGGGTGGGACTCGGGCACCAGGTCTTTTGCACAATTTGGCAGAACAATCGGGAAAGGCATCTTTTCA
>Ga0182021_10010535_pt1 | contig 10962 bp, 6 predicted proteins | sample 612E3MmetaG_FD_120493 | JGI IMG/M metagenome (GOLD analysis project Ga0182021, IMG submission 120493) | Permafrost microbial communities from Stordalen Mire, Sweden - 612E3M metaG (Illumina Assembly) | ecosystem: Environmental > Terrestrial > Soil > Wetlands > Permafrost | place: Sweden...
AAACCTGCCAGGTCTTGGTCACAGGAGTATCCGCATGACTAACCCCATCCCACTCGAACCGGGGAAGTTCTATCACATCTACAATCGGGGTAACAACGGAGAGAATATCTTCATTGCTGAGCGCAACTACGCTTATTTCCTCAACCTTTACGCCAAACACATCGAGCCGGTTGCAGAGACCTTCGGCTACTGTTTACTACGGAATCACTTTCATGTGCTGGCGCGCATCCGTCCCGAAAGACCTGGCAGGTTTCCCGCGGATCATCAATCCTTGCTCACTACGAGCAAGGCCGGCCAAATAGGTCGACCAGATCATCTGGTCGCTTCGCAGAACCTGCCAGGTCTGCACTCCCTCGCAAGCCTTCTCGAACCTCTTCAACGCTTACACCAAGTCGATCAACAAAGCCTACGGGCGCACCGGCAGTCTTTTCGAGAAACCCTTCCGCCGCATTGAGGTCGCCACGCCGGATTACTGCCTGCGACTGGTTCACTACATCCATTGGAATCCGCAGAAGCACGGCTTCGTCACAGACTTTCGTGACTGGCCGTATTCGTCCTATCAGGCGCTGCTATCCGATCGCCCGACATTCCTGCAGCGCGAACAGGTTCTGGAATGGTTCAACGGGCGCGTCGAGTTTGACGCCGTGCATCAGATGCTGACCGACGAGAAAAGCATCCTGGATTTGATCGGCGACGACGAGGACTGAAGACCAATCAAGACCTGGCAGGTTTTCTGTGAACGATCGTTACTACTCAGCCGTCATGCCCGAATGCTTTTATCGGGCATCCAGATGACCATTGGCGAGTTGTGCTGGCCATGCGCTGGATTCCCGCCTAAAACGTGCGGGAATGACATCGCCACGAAGGCTGAGCAGTTACGAAGATCAGCACATGCTCGCGTACCAAGACCTGGCAGGTTTCATTTGATCATCAACACCTGCTCACTGCGAGCAAGGCCGGCCAAATAAGTCGACCAGATCATCTGGTGGAAACCTGCCAGGTCTACACGCCAGAGTCACAATGGGAACAACGCCACCCGAAAACCCCTGTTGACGTCCCTGTAGTCAGGGTTGTACCTGCTGCGGTATGCACAGCGCGCGTGCCTCTGACTGATGTGGAACGCGCCCCCCGCAGCACCCGGAGGACTTCACGCGATGCGTTCAAGTCTTCACGCCGTTTGTCTTTGGGATCGTAAGGATAAGCGAACTCCGGCTTGCTCGAATCTTTGCCCCACAAGCTGCGCGTCCATTCCCAGACGTTGCCGCTCATGTCCAGTATATCATAGGGACTCTTGCCAGTGGGGAAGCAACCCACAGCGCTGGTGCGGCCAATACCAGATTCAGAGGTATTCGCGCAATCCGAATCAAACTTATCGCCCCACGGATATATTCGGCCATCGGCACCACGTGCCGCCTTTTCCCATTCGGCTTCGCTCGGTAATGTGACGCGCAATGTACCATCACGCAGTCCTTGCCAGAACGGCGAACGATCATTCTGCGGCGCGATGACACGCAACTTCTCGGTCAGCCACTCGCAGTACTTCAGCGCATCATACCACGTCACATAGACGATCGGGTGCGTGGCCGTGCCGCGCAGACTGTCTTCATCTTGCGGCTTATATCCGCTGTCGGTGACAAAAGCACGGAACTGATCGACGGTGACGGGATAACGGGCCAGGTAATAAGTGGGCAGGAAAACTTCGTGCTGCGGCAACTTATCATCATAAGCATCTTTATCGCGTCGTTTGTCGCTGCCCATCAAAAACTTTCCGGCGGGAATTTCCACAAAACCCAACAGCGGCTCGACGGGCAGGCAAAAGCGATCGGGGCCGTGGAAGCGCGAGTCGCCCAATCGAGAAAGCGTATCACCCGCGCGAGCGCGCAGCACGGCGGGCGCTTTCAGATCAGGATCGACCAAGCGAGTCTGCAAACGTTTGGCCTGGCGCAGGCGCACCTCGGGCTGGGGCCGTTCCAATTCCAGCACCGCCGCGCCCGCCAGTTCCAATCCGGCCAGACAGGTGGCGCCATCGCAATCGAGTGTGGAAAGCCAATCCAAGTACTCGCGCGCAAAAGGCGGATAATCAGCCTGCGCGAAGCCATACGTCAACAGCAGGGTTTCACGCCACCAGGCATCCGGCACATGAGGCAGCAGGGTCGGCAGCGCTTTGTCGCGCTGCTTGGCCAACACCCGCGCCGCCAGAAATTCTTGAAAGGTCAGATGCGCGAACTGAAAGAGTTCGGCGCGTTCTTCAAACAGGCCGCCGCGACTGCGCACGGCTTCGACAAAAGTTTTGAGCGCGGGTTCGGCTAACAGCGGTTGCAACACGGCGCGCACGCGCGCTTCGGAGATGGCCGCGCCCGCGCGTCCGCCACGTTGCATCTCCAGGGCTAGGGCAGCCAGCCAGTCGCGCTGTTCGTCCCAGGCCCCGCCCCATTCCACCAGCTCTTTGCGGGTTGGATCGTCGGTGGCGTACTGCGCCTGGAGCACCACCTTGACACAGGCTTCGTACAACTTGGCCCGCTCGCGCGGCAGTTCCGTTTCGCCCCATTTGACGCTGATCACCATGGTGGTCATCAACGGGGTGCTGATCAATGGCGACAGATCGCGATCGGCGCGCAGGGCGTTGATGTTCTCAATATCGCCCGCCATTTCCGCCGTGCGCGCCTCGGCTTCGGCCGGATACAACTGTTCGCACCAGTTATGCACCAGCGCCCGAATCTGCTCGTCGGCCAGGCGCTGTATATCCAACCGCACAAAGTCATCGCCAAACACGGCATCGTCACGATAACCCGCCTCGCGCGCCGTGACGATGAGGCGGTTGCCGGGATAGATTTCGTTGGCGAGCTTCTCCACCTCGCTGCGCACGCGAGCGCGTTCCTCGCGGCTCACCACTTCGTCCAACCCGTCCAACATCAACAGACAACCGCCGCCCAACAGCAGCCGATCAAAGAAATCTTCGGATGTTTCAAGGACGGGATTCTGGCGCTTGAGGTACCACGGCACAAAACCGGCCAGCGTGCCCAGGCGCGGTTGGTGCAACATGCTCCGGGGGTCCGTCCGGCACAGGCGCAAATACTCGCGGTAGTAGCGCAGCGGGATTACGAGCGGAATGAGCGATTGCACGCCGCGTGGCAGTTCAAAGGGCAGTAAATGATCGCTTTGTACGGCAGCGGCCAGACTCGCCGCGAAATAAGCCAGCACAGTGCTCTTGCCGCAGCCGGCGTTGCCCACCAGCGCCAGACGATCTTTAATCGTCAGCAGATTGGTGAGCGCCACGTCGTCGCCTTCCCCGTGGCCCTGCTCCACCAGCTTCAGGTAAGCCTGCGCGCGGGCCATCTCGCCGGAGAATTCGCCGGCGAGTTTCTCCACCTCATCGCGGCGCGGCGGTTGAAAGCGGCGCAGCGCCACCGGCACAAACACATCGATCAGGGTGCGCACGGGACGCCCCTGGGCCGTGGGCAAACTCTCCAGACCGTACAGCCGCGCTTTGTCGTGTGCGCTGCGGACCCAGGTCAAGTATCCGTTAAGAATGCGCGCGAAATCGTCTGCGCTCAAAGCGTGACGACCGGCGGGTTTGGAATAAACGTTGTAGTAGTAGACGATCTTGTCACGCCCGACAACATCGCCGCCAATCGACACTTTTTTCGCCCCGACATCGACGCCGCCACTGCGTGTTGCCTGTGACGCCGCAGCTTCCTCTCGCTCCAAACGAGCCAGCAATTCTCGCAGCGGCGCAAGCGACTGAGATAGATCAACTCTCAAATCACGCTGCTGATCTTCCAGCGAGGCAATGGACTGCTTGAGCTTGGCGATTTGGTCGGCACGGTCATCAGACATGGCCTCATCCTCGTTCACAGACTAAAGGTAACTACTAAGCCGTCATGCCCGAACGCTTCTGTCGGGCATCCAGGTTGACCGTTGGTAAGTCACGCTGGTAGGGCCACTGGATTCCCGCCATGCCGTACCCAGGCTCTAGGGGAGCCTGGCGGCACCCAAGAGCGACGACATGCGGGAATGACGGCGGAGCAGTTACGACTAAAGGCAGTATACCGTGAGGAACACCGCAAGGCAAGCAAAACGGCTTCGTAGTAACCGCTTCGCGTCAGTCGTGGTGGACGGCCAAAAAGCGACTGAAGTCGCAACTACCGGCAACTACCGGCGTCAATTGTTTTCATATTGAGAATTGCTGGATTAAGATCGCTTGACCTCAATCCGTTGTCATCATCCGTTGATTCGCTGCCTATTCGTTGACACCTGCCGCCACACCCACGCCCCTGCTATCCCGCCCGCCACATCAAACAACACCGACAAGCCCTCGGAACTGCGCCCCGGCGTGAAACGCTGATGAAACTCATCGCTGGCGCCATATAACGCCACGACGATCAACGTGATGATCATTTCGCGTTTCGTGATGCGCTTGTCTTTGCTCACCGCGCGCAGCGTCAACGCGCCCAGCACCGCAAACTCGAATAGGTGCGCCGCGCGATGCGCCAGACCGTCCGTCGTTTTGCCGCCCACGCGCGGAATCGATCCGATCGAAGACCCGCTAAAGATCACGCCCATCCACACCAGGACGGGCAGCCACCACCGGACGAAAGCCTTGATCGATTTCTGATTTTTGATTGCTGATTTTTGATTGCCCCGTGACGACTGCCTCATTTAGGCTCCTTCATCTTTTGTAAATCTTTTCAACCGCTTCAACCAATCGATCCCAACTAAACCGCTCGATCACATCCTGCGCGGCTTGTCGGCCCAACCGATCGGCTTGCTCCCGATCGTGCAGCAGATCGAGGATGGCGTGCGCCATCGCCGCCGCCGCACCGCTGGGAACCAGCACGCCCGTTTCGTTGTGGCGAATGTATTCCGCATTCTGCCCCACGGCGTCAGCCACGACGGGCACGCCCGCGCTCAGCAGATCGATCAACTTCACGCTGCACTTCGTACGATTGATCAGCGTATCATCGAACGGATAAATTGCCACGCCAGCCTGCGCGAAATAACCGGGCAGAGCCGCCGCATCCACCCACCCCGCATACTCGATCGAAGCTCGCAGCCCGATCGCTTCGGCTTGCTTCAACAGCTGCTCTTCTTCACCGAAGAAACCCTTGCCCACCACCACCAACTTCGCGTCCGGCTCTTGCTCCACCACGCGGCGCAGCACCTCGATGATGCGATCGATCTTGAATTCAAAGAAACGAGTGTAAAGCAGGATTTCTGATTGCTGATTTTTGATTTCTGATTGAAAACGCGCTGAAGCAGATCCACCACAACCATTGGGCACGTAGGCAACATGGTTAGGCTTCACGCCCAGCGACCACACGATCGATTGCAAGGCCCTGCTCGCCACCGTCACGCCATCGTTATGAGTCAGCCCCCACTGCTCCTGCCACGCAAACATCTTCTTCTGCGCCCACGAATACTGACCGCTAAAATCATTCCACCCGCCCGCACCTTCCCAGTCATCCGTGTCGACGATCAAGCGCGCTTTGACGCGGCCCATTTGTTTCATCTGCCACAACCACCACGCCGCGAGTCCCGCATACGCCTTGGGCTTGAAGCAGTGAATGACATCTGGTTGAAAATCGAGCGCGCGGCTTACCAGTCGCCGCGTTGTGTTAAGGTGAAACAGTCCCGGCACTCCTACAGGCAGCGCAACATTCTCAACTTCCACTCCTGCATCTTGCGTCTTGCATCCTGCATCCTGCGGATAGTCCCACGGCGGCAAAATCATCCGCACCGCGTGGCCGCGCACCACCAGCGCTCGCGCCAGAGGAAGAGCGCGCACGTTCATCGTGCCTTTAGGTCGCAGCCCGAACGGGCCAATCATCGCAATTCGCATGTCACTTTTCACTCTTCACTCTTCACTTTTCACGCACGCGAATCTTGCTCAACAACTGCCGACTATCCACTTCGTGCCCGTCTTCCGCCAGCACATTCAGACGGCCCACTTTCGGCAAGAACCAACCCACTTCGACATCCAAGAGACCGGGCTTAGCCGTGGGCGGGAAACGCAACACACGCACATCAGTGATCACTTGTCCCGGCGTCCAGTTCTTCGTCGAGAATGTACCACGCAGTGGTTTGCTGGAATCCTGCGCGCTGTTTTTTTGATCGCTGTTCTTTTGAGCAGGACGCAGAGCGTTCAAGAACACACTGTAATCTTCGGCGAACGGCGCGGCGGCACGCCAGTACAACGTCACCGTGATCGCTTCACCCGGCAAAATGCTGCGCTCCGCTGGGAACATCTCGTACCCCAGCAGCTCAACCTGATCGCCAAAATTGGCGCGCAGCGAGTTGGGATAATCGCCGGGGCGCGGATCGATCTTCATCACGCCGATCGACACGGCATCATCTTCAATAGCCTCTCCCTGCGCATCGATCGCATTCAGGCGCGGTCCATCCTGTTCATACAGGCCGACGCGCAGTGTCGCGTTGTTGGGCGCATAAGCCCCCTCAGGCACGTACACATCGAGTGTGTCGGCGAACACCTCGCCCGGTTTCCACAGCGTCGTCGGATACATGCCGCGGCCCGGCCATGTATCACGCTGTGCGACGATGATGCCTTGATCGTCGCTGAGATGCACGAACTCCACGTAGGATCGATCGATCGGCTGCACAGCGCGCCAATACAACGTGACCTGGATCGGATCACCTGGCTCAGCTGAACCCCGATCGATCTCCGCGCCCAACAGTTCGATCTCGCCGGCGAAGTTGACCTTGAGCGGTTGAGAAATTGACGCAGCATCAACTCTTCGTGGCGCGGCGTAAGCGGGTACGAAATAGCCGAAGAAGGCAACACAGGCGAGAGCAAAAGCAGCGACAGGAATGGCGTAAAACGTGAAACGTGAAACGTGGTGCGTGGTGCGTGGTGCGTGATGCCTCTTGCCGCCGGCCATCTGTATTACTTGCGTTAAGCCAAACGCCAACAGCAACCCGAAGGCTGACAGTCCCGGAAAATAGAAGCGACCCATCGGCCCGGCGGTGCTGCTCATCATGTAGCCGAAGAGCGCGGCGGCGAACAACAGCGCCGAAAAGATCACGAGGACGAGTTGCTTGATCTGCACATGATCGAACAACAGTGTCTCTGACTTCGTCATTGCGAGCGTTCCGAGCAGAGCAGCATCTTTTTGCTGCGAAGTCGAGGGATCACGATCAGGGCGGTGGAGATTGCTTCGTCGCTGGGAAGCGCTCCTCGCAATGACGCCCTTTGCCCGGTCTTTATCCTGAAGTGCGCTGAAGGAACGCACGAACGCGATAACCAAACCAACCAGGCCAAGCAGCGAGACGATCAACGCGCCCGTGTAGATGGCATCAGGCAGCGGAATCTGTCCGTAACCGAAGCGACCCCAGAGGCTGCTCCACGCGTAGGGAATCTCACTGACAGCCAGCCAGAAACTCTCGGCGGGATTGCGCCCACCCCATAGTTCGTTCATGCGCTGGACGCCGGTCGGCTCGCCATACAACTGATAGTTGCGCACAAACCACCAGCCCGCGATGAGCGCTACGAATCCGACGATAAATAGATTAGCCTTGATGAGGCCGCGCCAATCGCGCTCGCGCCCAGCGCGCGGCCACACCGCAATGAGCAAGGCCAGTTCTACCAGCGGCAGCGCGAAAGCCAGATTGAATTTCGCCATCAGCGCGAGGGCGAACGCCAGGGCCAGGAAGATCAATCGGCGAGTGGTGAGGCCAAAGCGAATGATCGTCACACCGATCCAGAGAAGGATCGATCCGAACAGGCCCGCGATCACATCGTTGTTGATCGCGCCGCTCATGAACAGAAACTGCGGATTGAACGCGACGATCGCCGAGGCCGCAGCCGCCAGCATTTTGCGATCGGGAAAGACGGTGAGCGTCAGACGATACGTGACCCACACCATGAGCGCGCCAATGATGAGGTTGACCCAGCGCGCGACATGCACCATCAATACCACGCCGGAATAGGGCCACTGTTCGTCGGGGCCGTGCAGATAGCGGTTCTTATTATCATTGTTGATTTCCCAATAACGATAACCGTAATAGGGATTCTGCGCGGGCTCGTAGAGCGCCGACCGATCGGGTGGAATGAAACCGGAGGCCAAAGCGGCGATCAGGTAATACAACGGCGGATGGTGCGCCTGAATGCGTGGTTGATCGGCGCGCTGCTCCGGCAGAGCGTGAAACTCCTGGATATAGCGGATGTAACGAAAGTGATGGAGCTCGTCGGTCGATTCGTAGATGGGATTGACGACGCTGAAGCCAAAGGCCAGCGCGAGATAGCCGAAGAGAATCAGCGTGAATAACGGATGCGAACGCAGCGACGAGATTAGACGATTCATAGTAACAATCAAACCGCCGACAGAGGTCGGCGGCCAGGTTGCGTCGATTATAACGGCGGCAGATGAAAGACACAACCTCACCCCCCAACCCTCTCTCCTGAAGTGAAACAACACACTTCAGGAGAGGGGGCAAAGCATCCCGAAAAAGGATTATAATATTGACATCCTCATCAAATCCACTCAAGGAGACGCCATGCCCCATGTTTACGCCGGACGCTACCTGCGCCTCAACCTCAGCACCGGCGAGCACACGATCGAGCCGATCGACGAAGCCGACGTGAAGGCGTATCTGCTCGGCTCCGGTTACGCCGCGAAATTGTTCTATGCTGAACTGGATCCGGCGATCGATCCCCTCGATCCGCGCGCGACGCTGTATGTGTTCAACGGTCTGCTCTCCGGCACTTTCGCGCCTACCGGCTGCCGATCGTCCTTCTGCGGCCGATCGCCCCTCACCGGCATTTGGAACGAAGCCAACCTCGGCGGACATTGGGGCGCGGAACTGCGCTTCGCCGGATTCGACGGGATCGTGATTACCGGTCGCGCGGAGAAACCAGTGTATCTGTACCTCAACGGCGATCACATTGAGGTACGCGACGCTGCCCAGGTGTGGGGCAAGGATACGTTTGAAGCGCATGACATCTTGATCGCTGAGACGGACGAGAAAGCGCGCGTGGCCGTCATCGGCGTGGCAGGCGAGAATTTGGTGAAGATCGCGGGCGTGGTCAGCGGCGGTCATACGCATGCACGCATGGCAGCGCGCGGCGGCATGGGCGCGGTGCTGGGCGCGAAGAACCTCAAAGCGATTGTCGTGCGCGGCATCCCTTCGGGAAAGCGGCAGTACGCCGATGCCAAAGGCTTCCACGCCCTGGTCAAAGAAGACAACCACTATCTGGGCGCAAAACCTGCCATCGAGTCGCTGCATCTGGTCGGCACCGCGGGCGGTCATCCGGGTACCGATAAATTCGGCGACAACGCGATTCTGAATTGGCGCGGCGGAAATTGGACAGAGGGCACGATCAAGACATCGGGCAAAGCGATCGCCGAAACGATCTTCAGCCGCCATACGTTTTGTCATGCCTGCCCGATCGGGTGTGGCAAAGCGATCGAGATCAAGGAAGGTCCGTATGCCGGTGTGTACGGCGAAGGGCCCGAATACGAAACGCTGTGCGGCTTCGGATCGAATTTGCAGTGCGACGATCTCAATGCCGTTAGCGCGATGAACGATTGGTGCAACCGCTACGGTCTGGATACCATCTCGACCAGCGGCGTCATCGCGTGGGCATTTGAAGCTTACGAGAAAGGCGCGCTGACGAAAGAGGACACCGGCGACTTAGAGTTGAACTGGGGCGATGCGCACGCCATCATCGAGATGATTCATCGCATTGCGAAGCGTGAAGGTCTGGGCGACCTGCTGGCCGAAGGCTCGCGTGAAGCCGCCCGGCGTGTGGGCAAAGGCACAGACAAGTTTGCCATTCACGTGAAGGGATTGGAACTCCCGTACCACGATCCGCGCGGCTTCGTGGCGATGGCCGCCAATTATGCCACGGCCAGTCGCGGCGCGTGTCACCTGGAATCATTGTCCTATTGGCGCGGCAATGGTTTGGTGTGGCCCGGCTGGGAAGACAGCGATCCGCAAGGTTGGATCGATAAGAAGCGTTTCGATTCGACCATCGGCGCGGAGACGACGGTGTCGTTCCAGAACTACATGACCACATACAATCCGCTTGGCTTGTGCAAGTTCATCGCCAAGGGAACGTTCACGCCCGCGCAGACCGCCGAGTTGGTCAACAAAGCGCTCGGCTGGAATTGGACGGGACAGGATGTGCTGGATGCGGGCGCGCGGTTGTTCAACTTCAAACGGCTGATCAACAACCGCTTGGGGATCACAGCCAAAGACGATGTGCTGCCCATCCGCTTGACCACCGAGCCTCGACCGACCGGATCGGCGGCGGGCGTGCTGCCCGACATGGAGTTGATGCTGAAGAATTACTATCGACTCCGCAAGTGGGATGAGAACGGCGTACCGACGCAAGAGGCGCTGTTGCCGGAAGTATAATCTTGAAAGAACGGAGAATCTACATGTCCACTCGATTGCTCAGCTTGACCGTCAAAAATTTCCGCTCGCTGGCAGATATTCACGTTAAAACCGGCGACCTGAACGTGCTGTTCGGGCCAAACGGCGCAGGCAAATCGACCTTTCTAGACACCCTGTGGTTCGTGCGCGATTGCGCCATCCGAGGTGTGGATGAAGCCTCTTCTGTTAGGAGCCATGGAATCGGGTTGCGCTCAGATAGCGCTGAAGAGAGTGCAAACATCTCTATTAAAATAGAAACCGGCCTTGCAGAATACGAAGTTCAGGCAGGCTATTCGGCAGGAAGAATCGAATCTTTCGTCGGCGAAAGGTTGTACACCAAAGATAGCGGACGCCTCTTGATTGACCGAAAAATTGGTAGTGACAAAGCAAGCTTCGTTCACAAAGCGTTTGATGATCCGCTATTAGCTTCACTGCGCGAGCCGGAAAAACTCGCCTTAACCAGTTATCTGCAAATGGATGATTCTGTTCCAGCGGCGGCTGAAGTTGACCGACTGCTCCATTTCATCAGTTTCTATCATTCCCGCGAGGCCGATCTGTACCGATTGAAGA
>Ga0182021_10010537_pt1 | contig 10961 bp, 8 predicted proteins | sample 612E3MmetaG_FD_120493 | JGI IMG/M metagenome (GOLD analysis project Ga0182021, IMG submission 120493) | Permafrost microbial communities from Stordalen Mire, Sweden - 612E3M metaG (Illumina Assembly) | ecosystem: Environmental > Terrestrial > Soil > Wetlands > Permafrost | place: Sweden...
CAATCATTGGCCCCTTCCTATCAAGATCACATCAAACATATAATACCGTTTAGAAGAAAAAAGTATATGGAAAGATGGTAGCGTCAAGATTAATTCGCAATCTCGGAGCTATCGTGATCCTTTTCAGTTAGCTGCTTGAGCCGTCAGCTGGTGGGGCGCGAAACGCCCTTTTTCCCGGTGCGGGACCTATGCCAGGATGGTGCGCATAAAGTGGAAGCTGCCGCTTTATGCACTTCCCGTTTTTAATCCGCCTGCTCAACTGATAGAATTAGAAAGCAATGAAAATCGCGGTCATGGGGACGGGCGGGGTCGGCGGGTATTATGGCGCGCTGCTGGCCCGGTCTGGGCAGGACGTCACGTTCATCGCCCGCGGGGAGCATCTGCGGGCGATCCAGGCCGGCGGATTGCGGATTAAAAGCGTTCACGGCGATTTCTCGATCGAAAAGGCCCGGGCCGTCGACGACCCCGCCGCCGTCGGGCCGGTCGATCTAGTCCTTTTTGCCGTCAAGACCTACGATCTCGCCGCCGCCGCCGCGGCCGTCCTGCCGATTCTCGGCCCGCAGACGACGATTCTGCCCCTCCTGAACGGTATCGACGCGGCCGAACAGATCGGCGAAATCGCCGGCGCGCATCGCGTGATCGGCGGCGCTACCTGGCTATCGGCGGCCGTCGAGGCTCCCGGAGTCATAGGCCAATACAGCCCCTTCCGCCGGGTTGTCGCGGGCGAGCTGGACGGGCTGGAAACGCCGCGGGTCCGCGCCCTCGTCGAGGCCTTCCGGGCGGCCGGAGCCGAAACCGAGCTTGCGACCGACATTCGCAAAATCCTCTGGACCAAGTCCATCTTCATCGCCGCCACCAGCGCCTTGGGGGCGCTGACGCGCGTCCCGATCGGCGATTATCGGGACGTCCCCGAGACGAGGGCCGTCCTCCGGGCCGCGCTGGAAGAAGCGGCCGCGGTCGGCCGCGCCGCCGGCGCCGGGCTCGACAGGGACATCGTCGCGAAGACGACCGCGTTCATCGACGACGCCGCGCCCGGCCTCAAGCCGTCCCTGCAAAGGGACGTCGAGGCCGGACGGCGCAGCGAGCTCGAATCCATGATCGGCATCGTCGTCCGGATGGGCCAGGCCCGCGGCGTCCCGGTCCCCATCCTGGGCCTGGCGTATGCCCTGCTCAAGCCCGGCGAGCCGTGTTGTGAAACGGCCGCCCTGCGGAGGTCCTGACATGGAACCCATCGGAAAAAGAATCCTCCGCCGGGATTTTATCCGCGCCGCGGCTTTCGCGCCGCTCGCCGGTTTCGTCGGGATCTTCCATCCGGCGTCCGCGTCGAGCCCGCCGTCGACCCCATCCGATGCGGAAAAAACGATCCTCTTCCTGAGCGATACCCAAGCTCCGCTTTTCCTTGAAACGCTGATTCTTTCCCAAAACCGCAACGAGGAAGCCCGCCAAAAGATCCTGGAGCTCATCCTGAACGAACCCGATCCGGCGGCCGTCTTTCATCTCGGGGACACGGTCGCCCGGGCCTCCGAGGAGGGGGATTGGAAGCCCATCGACGATTTTATCGCCCGACTGAAGGCCCGGGGCATTCCCGTCTATGCGGCCATGGGCAACCACGAATACATGGTGACGTCCAAAGAGGGAGCGGCCGGGTTCAAGAAGCGTTTCCCGGAATTTCCCAAATCATGGTATTCCGTACGCATCCTTCCCGTGGCCTTCATCGTTCTCAATTCCAATTTCGGGGAACTCTCCAGGGAAGCCCAAGCCGAGCAGAAGAAGTTTTACACCGAACAGCTGGCGGCCTTGGAGAACGACCCGGAGGTGAAGGGCATCGTCGTCTGCGACCATCACCCCCCCTATACCAACAGCAAAATCATCAGCAGTTCCGTAGAAGTCGACCGGGAATTCGTTCCGCTTTTCCTTAAATCACGTAAGGCCAGGCTTTTCCTCAGCGGACACAGCCATGCCGCCGAGCACTTCATCCGGGAAGGCAAGCATTTCCTCGTGCTGGGCGGCGGCGGCGGCCTGCTCCACCCGCTTTACATCGGTTCGGAAGCGCGCTATGAGGATCTTTTCATCCTGCGGACTCAACGCCGCTGGTTCCATTATCTCCGCCTCCAAGTGAACGCGGACGGCTGGAAGGCGACATTCCGCATGCTGCGGCAGGACCTGGCCAGCTGGGTGGATATCGATTCGTTCGCCGGGAGCTGGGATCTACCCGCGGCCGCCGCGCCGATCAAAACGAAATTTTGATGCCGGCCGAGGCATAAAAACCCGAGAGGTCGAGCACGGCGTCGCGAATGACGCGGACCGTGGACCCGCCGAACATTCCGGGCAGATTGAGCGCTTTAGTGGTCCCGGCCAGCCAATCCGACTGCTGCTCCAAATAGAAGAGGCGGAATTCCCGGACCGCCGCGGGAATGCCGAAATCCGTTTCCTGGAATTTGCCCGAGAATCCCGACAACCGGGCTTTTCTCCAGCCCGCGTCCAGAGAGAGCGACAGCTTGGACCAGACCGCCACTTCCAGGTTAAAGCCCAGACTCCAGCCGAAATTGAAAGCCGTCGTTTCGACGGTCCATTCCAACTCCGTGTCCTCCGGCCAGCCGGGCGAGCCATAGGTCTGCGCTCCGTCGTCCTGAAACGAGGACCAGTAGCCGTCGACCGAGACGTGCGGGCGCAAAGTCACGGCCCGGGAGAGGGGCAGGGCATAAGAGAGGCCCAAACGGGCGGTGAAAGTCCGGATACGGTCGTTCCTTCGCCACGTCCCGTAAGCTGTCCCCAGCGTGAAATCGATGTCGTTGCCGATCCGCTGGGCGCCGATGAACCCGGCCGAAGCGATCAGGGCGAGGCGGTCGTCGAGCGGCACGGACAAGGACAGCTCGAACGCGTCCGACCAGTCCAGGGACTTCAATCCCGCTTCAGGAATGGCATAACCGATTTCCCTGCGGATACGGACGAAGTCGGCCAGAAAATCGTTGAAATCGGCAGGCGCGATTTTGGCCGCCCCGTAAGAGATGCGCAGGGAAAATTTTTCCGCCGCTCCCAGGGCCGGGGCCAGGCAGGCCAAAAGGAGCAGAAGCCGCAGGCATTTCTTCATCCAGGCCTCGATTGACGTTGCGTCATTTTAACTGCATTATAGGAGCCTGCGTCCCGGAAGACAACGGAATCCGGGAAATCCCATCGCGGAAAGAGGCGCATATGACAGCCCATCGTTTTCGCCTCGCGGCCGGAGCGTTGCTTCTGCCGCTCGCCTTGGTTGCGGCGGCCCCGGCCGCGGCGGCTTTCGCCATTTCTCCGGCCGGAGCGGAAGACGGCGGCTTTTCCCGGTTCGAATTGTCTGTCCGGGGTTCGCTCACTTCGGCCGGAGCCGGCGCGACATATGAGCACAGCTACGACCCTCATCCCGGATACGCCATTCCGGGTTCCTATGTCCGGCAGACGCTCCATATCGATCCGTTGGCCGGACGGGGCCTGCAGGCCGGGCTGACCTTCTTCAGCGGCCGGAGGTTTGGCATCCGCCTCAGTCTGGGCCGCGACGAAACACCGTTCGGCGGTCTCAATCCGCCATTTGAAATGTCTTATAAATTTACGTCCTGGATGCCGGGGCCCGGCGGGTTCCAGTCCGTCGACGGAATCCGCAACACCCGCACGGAATGGCCGGAGACATCGGGCGCCCTCAGGCGGACCACGGTCGGATTGGAAGCCGTCTTCCGCATCCCGCTCGGCCGGTTTTTCTCTTTGAACCTTTCCGGCGGGCCGCTTCTCGGGTTTTTCGGCGGCGAGATCCACTCGCTGGCCTATACGGAGCTGGTCTACGAGCGATATGGGGCCTTGTTCTTCGAGACCTATTTCGTCCGCCTTCGACTGCCGGCGCGAACGGTCGTCGGGCTCACGGCCGGTGCGGAGCTTTCGTTCCGCCTCGGCCGGCACCTGGATTTCGTGCTCAGCGCCGCGTACCGGAGCGGCTCGTACATGGGGACCCCCGCGATCATGGCCGCCTATGAATACAACGCGGCCCTGGACGCGGCGGCGGACGTCTTCAGCCGCATCAAAGCGCGGCTGGCCCCCGGGCCGATCGAATTGTCGCCTTCGCCGTTGATCTTCGGCGCCGGACTCGCCGTCGTTTTCTGACGGACCTCGGCGCAAACTCCATGGAAGGACCGCTCATGAACGCTTTTCGCCGCTTGACCCTCTTGCTTCTCCTCCTGGCCGCGATCAGGCCGGCCCCCGCCGCGCCCCAAGCCCGGCCGCTCGATCAAAAGATCGCCGCCCTGGCCGCCGAACTGGCCCCGGGATTGATAGCCCTCCGCCGCGACATCCACGAACATCCCGAGCTTTCGCTCCAGGAAACGCGCACGGCATCGCTCGTGGCCGATGGATTCCGGGCCCTCGGACTGGAGGTCCGGACGGGCATCGGCGGCACCGGCGTCCGGGGCATTCTGCGCGGGGCCAAACCCGGTCCGATCGTGGCCGTGCGCGGTGACATGGATGCCCTGCCCATCACGGAGCTGACCAACCTGCCCTTCGCCTCCAAGGCCCGCGGTGTGCGCGACGGCCGGGAGGTGGGGATCATGCATGCCTGCGGCCACGATATTCACACGACCATGCTCCTCGGAGCGGCCCGCGTCCTGGCCCGCCTGAAGGCCGAGCTGGCCGGAACCGTCGTGTTCATCGCCCAGCCGGCCGAGGAACACGGCGAAGGGGCCAAGCGCATGTTCGCCGATGACGTCTTTCGCGACGTCAAGCCGGAAGCGATCTATGCATTTCACGTCGAAGACACCATTCCGGCCGGAAGTCTTAAGTACACGCCGGGCTGGGCGGCGGCCAATGTCGACGGCTTCCGCCTGTCCATCCGATCGGAGGGCTGCCACGGAGCCAGTCCCCAGGATTGCGTCGATCCCATCGCCGCGGGGGCCCAGATCGTGCTCGGACTCCAAGTCATGATCGCCCGCGGGCTCGACGTCCATGACCACACGGTCATCACCGTCGGGTCGTTTCATGCCGGAACGGCCAGCAACATCATCCCCCAGGAAGCGGTCCTGGAAGCCACGGTGCGGACGTACGGCGAAGAGCACCGGGCCCGGGTCAAAGACAAGATCACCCGTCTGATCGCCTCGGTCTGCCAGGGCGCGGGAGCGAAATATGACCTGAACTACGATTATGGGACGCCCGCTCTCTACAACGATCCCGGCCTGACGGCTGACGCGGTCGCCACCGCCCGCCGCATCCTGGGGAATCCCGCATCGGTCATCGAGGCCAAGCCCGAGATGGGCGGCGAGGACTTCAGCGTATTCGCCCAGAACGTACCCTCGGCGATGCTTTACCTGGGGGTTGTCCCCAAAACGGGATCGACCGGAACGCTCCATTCGCCGACCTTCACGGCGGACGAAGACGCCATTCCGCTGGGCGTCCGGCTGATGTGCGGATTCCTGACCGACTATCTAAGCAGCCGCGCCAAGCCCGCGGGCCGTTGATGGCGGCGTTAGAACCAATCGGGCCGGAATTTGCCCGCCGGCTTCTGGTCTGGTATCGCCGCCTCAAACGCGACTTGCCTTGGCGGGGGAAAACCGATCCCTACGCCGTGTGGGTCTCCGAAATCATGCTGCAGCAGACGACAGTCGGCGCGGTCATCCCCTACTTCGTAAAATGGATGGCCCTTTTTCCTGACATCGGGACCCTGTCCCGCGCCCCGCTTAAAAAGATTTTAAAAGCCTGGCAGGGACTGGGCTACTATCAACGGGCGCGCAATCTGCATGCCGCGGCCGCGACGATCGTCGCCCGCCACGGCGGGCGGCTACCCGACGATGCCGAAACCCTGCGGGCCCTGCCCGGCTTTGGCGCCTACACGACGGCGGCGGTCCTCAGCATCGCCTTCGGACGGCGCGCGCCGCTCGTGGACGCCAACGTTCGCCGCGTGCTGATGCGCTTCTGCGGCGTCCGCGGCGAAGCCACGGCCGCAAACGACCGGACCTGGCTCCGATGGCTGGCGCCTCTCCTGCCCGCGCGCCGGCCGGGCGATTTCAACCAGGCCCTGATGGAGCTCGGTGCGCTCGTCTGCCGGCCCCGGAATCCGCGTTGTCTGCGCTGCCCCTTCGAGTCGGACTGCGCCGCCTTCGCCGCCGGCGAACAGGAGATCATCCCCGCTCCGAAAACGCGTTCCACGGAACGGATCACCGCTGTCATCGGCGTCAATATCGCGGCCGGCCGCGTCCTCATCCAACGCCGGCCGGACAAGGGCCTTCTGGGTGGATTATGGGAGTTCCCCGGAGGCAAGGTGAAGCCCGGCGAAACGCTCACCGCCGCACTTGTCCGGGAGATGGAGGAGGAGCTGGGCGTCCGGCCCGTCCGCCCGCGGCCGCTGATCACGGTCGATCATTCGTATACGCGATACCGCGTCACCCTGCACGCTTTCGCTTGCGAACTGGAGGCGGAACCGGAACTTGATCCTCGAACGCGCCGCCGGGTGAGGCTGTCGGCCTTGCGCTCCTATCCCTTTCCCTCGGGCAGCGCCAAAATCGTGGAGCGGCTCCTGGCTGACGCCCGCAAAAGCGTGAAGCTCATTTCTCCGGCGGCGGCAGGGCGTTCCAGTTGAGGAGAGCGTTCCAAAGGAAGCGGTAGTCCGAGCGGTTCAGGTCCCGATGGATCGGATTGAAGTTGAAAGCAATGACGCGGCCGCGGCCGGCCGGAAGGTCAAGGATCGCCGGCCGCCCTTCGAGCTCGTCGTCTCCCTTCACCGCCCCGCTCACGAGCATCTTGACCTCGTCCTTCTTGGCCGCCTCCTTGGCCTCTTTCGATTTTCCGGCTCCGGACTCCGTTTCCTCGCGATCCTCGGTCCTCAGTTTGGTGCCCCACTGGAGCACAACGCCCCTCCGGCCGGAGACGGCGATGTCGTAGACGGGCAGAGCCGTGCGGAACACCGACGTTACCGCCGGGTAGCCATAAGCGAGCGGATGGTCGGGACGAATAAACTTCACTTTGAGCTCCGAGCCGGGACTATAAACCGGGCCCGATTTCCGGAAGACGTCCCGGACGAGGCCGCCTTCCAGGGGGAGCGTTGAGCCGTTGCCCAGAGTGATGAGAAGCCCGCCGTCGGCCAGATACTTTTCGAGGTTGGCAACGCCCGCCCAGCCGATCCCTCCCGTGGTATCTTCGGTGGCGTCGGGGGTTCCCAGGCTCGGTGTTTCCTTGGTTTTGGCATAGGGCATCGGACTGAACTTTTTATCGATGCCTTGGATCTGGTCCTGCAAACCCAGATAGTTATGTCCGAAGAGAATGATGTCGAATCGATCGCCGAGCTTTCCGGCGCGGATATCGTCATCTCTGATATAGGTATAGGGAATTTTTTCACGGTCCAACACGTAGCGGACCCAGCCGACCGACTCGGTGTCCGCCCAGGTGTGCCAGACCGCGAAGCGCGGCCGTTTGGATTCATGGCCCGGCACGTCGGGGGAGGCGGCCGCGCTTTCGAAATCCAGGGCCAACTCGGCGGCCGTCCGCTTCAACGCTTCGGCCAGTCCTTTTTGATCCGCCAGGATCCAGGAGCCGGCCGGATATTCCAAGGAGCCAGACTTGAACGGCTTTTCCGCGATCTCGACCTTGAAATCCGCAAGACGGTTCCGGAGCGCCAGAAGCGCCTCCTGGCCGCTATCCTTCAATAGATAGACCGGACCGCTGCCGTTCACTTTCCCTTGAGGCTCGAACCCGGCCTTCACCGGCGTCAGCGGAACGTCCTTGATCTTGGCGTCATCGATTCTTTTGGCTTCCACTCCGTAATGAACGGGCAGGGCCCAGGACACGTCGTCATAAGGTTCATAAGGAGTATCGGCCGGGAATTCCTGGGGCAGGAGAAGATCCACGGCATAGTTTCGGTACGGCTGGTCAAGCTTCACCACATAGGTCCCGGCGGCGAACTCTCCTTCCTCGAGCTTGAAGGAGGCGGCCGCCCGCGAAACCTCGATCCCATGCGTCTGGAGCAGATTGAGCATTTGGGCCACCCGCCGGCGGTCGCCCTGGTCCTCCGGTATGGCGAAGGCGAACGGGCCCCCTTTCAAGCCTTTCTGCCAGGAATTGTAGCCCTTGCGGTAGAAATCGCGGAGCATCTCCTTGGCGTTCTTGGCCGTATAGTCGAGAATGGCCAGGCAGCCGCTTTCCATATAGTTCGTATTGTCCCGAAGGGACCAGCGGAACTTCCGGGGCGGCGGCAGGGGCCGGTACCATTCCCGGCTGGTGACCGGACGATTCACGTATCGCTCTTCGTTCGGCCGCAGCACGCGCTCCATGGTCTCGGCCGAGCCGTTCCCGAACGTCTCGTATCCGCGGCCCATGCTGTTATGGTTGACCGCGAAGGAGTCGAGGTAATGGTGCCCCCAGCCCTCGCCGAATCCCCAGGTCCAGACGCCGGGCATGCCCATGGCCGTCAGGGCACCGATCTCGGCAAAGGCCATGGCGAAGAATTCGTTGATGAGGATCGGATCGAGGTTGTTGTTCCAGGGCCCCGTGCCGTTCCAGGTCTGGAGGAGGGGAATGGATTCATGGAGATCATGGACGACGGTGGGGTGGAAATCGAAGAACATCCGGGTCACGGCCCGTGAAAGTTCCAGAGCCTGCTGATGGGTGTCGCGGTTGTTGTCGTGGAAGACGTACTTGCCCCAGTAAGGTGGAGAAACCGGCGGCAGACGGTCGAAATCCGTCTTGCCTTTAAGATAACGGTAAAACCAGTCCACAGCCTTGTCGCGGCCGTCCGGCTCGGAGACGGGGTTGATGAGGACGATGAGCCCGCTGCGGATCTTCTTGATCATCGGCTGTTCGGAAACGGCGAGGCGATAAGCCAGCTCCATGACCATTTCCGGACTGCCCGTTTCCGTGGAATGGAGTCCGGCGTTGAAGTAATAGATCGGTCGGGCCGCGGCGATGAGGGCTTCGGCCGCTTCGGGAGACGTCTTGCGGGGGTCGGCCAGGGCCGCGGTCGCCGCCTTGAGCTTGTCCAGATCGCGGATCCCCTCTTCATCCGCCACGGCGGCAAGGAGGATGTCCCGGCCCTCCTCGCTCCGGCCGATGACCTGGACACGGACGCGCGGCGAAGTCTCGGCAAGCTTGCGGAAATAACCATAAATCCCGGCCGTACCCGTGAGCTCGCCCTCGGCCCCGGCCACGTGTCCGAGATAGCGGCTCGGCGAGGGCACGGTGTCGGACGCCGGCACGTAGGCGACCCAGGGGCTGGAGAACCGCGTTTCGGTCGTGAACTTGGCGATCGCTTCGACCGACCCCTTCTCGGGCCTGTCGGGGGCATAGGGATTCAAGCTCGGACCGGAGGCCGACGCGATCAACGCGAGGCCCAGGACCGGTCCCAAGAGCCAATGGAGCCGGGGTTGTTTTTTCATGGATTCATGTCCTGCCCTGATAAAGCATTCTGATTGTTCGGTCGGAGAAGAAAGGACAAAGAACGGGAAGAGCATATCGTCCGGGATCGAAAAATTCAAGTTTCCCCGCCAACGACGTCTTGACGAAAAGGGAAGAATGGGGATAATCGATGCTTGACCTAAAACCCATGAATGAACTTGAGCTCCGCCACGCATTCCGTTTCGTCGAATACGGCACGGCCTTCGAGCCGTCCCCGGGTACCATCGTCCTGGACGTGGGCCGCAAAACCGTCCCCGGTGTCATCGACCATCATCAGGCGGACGCGGAGCCCGAATGCACGGCCTCGCTCCTGGCCAAGTACCCCAGCCTGGTCCTCGATCATGTCCCCTCTTCCGAGACGAACCCGCTCACATTCATCACCCACAAGCTTCCCGATTTCGACGCGCTGGCCTCGATTTTCCTGACCCTTCGGCTGATCGAGACGCGGACGTTCGACGAAGGGATGGCCGCCCTGGCCGCCTACACGAAGATCGTCGATTCGTCCTCCCTGCCGCGAAAGACCGACTTGGCGGCGACTCCGTACGGCATCCTCCGGGGTCTCTTCGCCGGAGCCAAAAAATCCGAAGACGAGATCAACCGGGACCGCCTGGCCGAGGGGCTTCGCTTCATGCGTTACCTTCACGCCAAGGCCGCCGAGGGACGTTCGATTATCGAAGACCGCCGCCTTTTCCTGGGCCTCGACCGCTTCGAGCGGGCCATGCGCAAGGTCGACGAGGACCATTTGAACTACCTCGAGGATGAGCATCGCTCCCCCGTTCTCCTCCTGTCCCTGCCCCGCTCCGACGGCTCCGGCCGGAAGCGGGTTTCCGGATTGGCCGTGGACAATCCCCACAGCTTCCTGCTCAAGGAATGGGCCCGCCGTGAGCGCAACCGCGCGCCGATGGGGGACGGATACACCTTCGTCCTGTCCCGCTTCGGCACTTCCCGCTTCATTCTGGGAGTCGACCCCGCCGCCGGCGTCCATTTGCGCGGCCTGGGGACGATTCTCAACGCCCGTGAAGCGGCGCGGCGGGCGGCTCTGGGGCTGGCCGCCGGGCCGCCCTGGTACGAGGGAGACTGCCCCTTCTTCGGCCACCGGATTGTCGATTCCCCCCAGGAGGGTTCGGATCTTTCGGCTCCCGAGGTTTTAGCCGCCGTTCTGGAATTCGGCGAAGGCCGGATCGTCCGTTCGGGAGCCTGACGGCATCGGCGGCCCGGAATCGATCCTTCCGGAGGGGTTCATGGGCCCCAGCCTGGGGCGTTCTGCGCGGCGGATACGGTCCGGGAATTTTTCCGGGGACGACAGCCGGCCTAACGGCAGGTCGTATCGTTGCAGCCGGCCGCGGCGTGCTTCGCCGCGACCGCCGCAGCCAAGGCGTCGATGGCCGCGAGGTCGGTCTCCTTCGGCAACCCTCGGCAGATCACCGGCGGGATGAATTCGACCTTGAGGTTCATCAGCAGGGACTGCAACTGCTCGATCAGCTTCTGGCCCCAGCCGTAAGAGCCGACATAGGAAGCGAACTTGGCCTTGGGCCGGATGGCGTTGGCCAGGAAGGCCGCGTTGGCCA